>MDSW01140023.1_pt1 | contig 23509 bp, 11 predicted proteins | sample 811171 | NCBI WGS metagenome assembly MDSW01 (sample SAMN05326641, study PRJNA326480) | marine metagenome | isolation source: seawater | place: Atlantic Ocean: North West | collected 2012 | reverse complement strand
CGCGCGCGAGCCCGCCGACGCGAGACGCCGCTCGAGCGCGCATTCGCCGCCGCGCAATGCCGCGCGACGACGACGCCGCGCGCGCGGCGCCGCGCGCGAAGCGCTCGAGGACGCGCGCGGGCGCGGGCGCGACGCCGGAGATCAGCGTGCTGATGCCCGCGCGCAACGCCATGCCCTGGCTCGCGGCGTGCGTGGAGAGCGTGCTGACGCAGCGCGACGTCGCGCTCGAGCTCGTCGTCGGCGACGACGGCAGCGACGACGGCACGCGCGAGTGGCTGCTGACGCTCGAGCGCGCGCTCGAAGCGCGAGACTCGAACGCGTCGAGCGACGCGGGGACGCGCGCGAGCGATGGGTTCGCGGAGGACGCGCTGACGGGGGACGCGACGCGGGCGCGGAGGCGAGGCGCGGAGGACGTCGCGAGAGCGGCGTCGAGGACGTGCGAGATGCGCGTGCTGTTGCTCGATCGCGACCGGGAGGGGAAGAGTCCGAGTGGACAAGGGTTGGCGCTGAACGCGTGCTTCGAGGCGTCGCGAGGAGCGTTGGTGGGGGAGATGGAGTCGGATGATTTGCGGCCGCCGGACGCGTTTCGATCGCTCGCCGACGCGCTCGAGGCGAACGCGGAGTGGGACGCGGCGACGTCGCGCATCGAGCTGTGTGGGACGGAGCGCGAGGGGATGAAAAGGTTCGAACGGTGGCAAAATGGCTTGCTCGAACCGCGCGAGCTGGCGCGAGGTCGATTTATTGAGATTCCCGCGCTTCGCGCGTCGGCGCTCTTTCGGCGAGCCAAGCTCGAAGAGTTGCGCGCCAAGACGCCCGAGGGGGCGTTGTACAGAGACTTGTGGCGCACGGACGACGGCGCGGTGTCGGATTTCGCGACGTGCGCCAGAGGAACGCCGGCGCCGGACGCGCGTCCGCATCGATGGTGGCCGGTGGATTCCGACTTTTGGCACCGCTGGTTTCACCACGGTTTCACCGTCGGCAAGGTGCCGCGCGCGCTGTATTACTGGCGACAGTACGACGCTCAATCCACGCGCACACACTCGCGGTGCTCGCTCGAGCAGCTTCGTCGATGCAAGGCGTACTTCCTCGTCGCCGCCGCGCTCGAGGGCCAGTTTTCCGCGACGCCGTTGCGCGAAATTCGCGTGTACAGCGTCGGCGAAACCCTTCGCGCGTGGAGCGAAGCCGTGCGTCGAGAGATCGACTGCCAGTGCCCCCGACGCCGTCCGAGCGACATTCCGCGCCTCATCGTCGCCCCTCGCGCGCACAAACCCGCCGCACTGTGTGCGTCCGGGTTTCTCGCGCGCGACGTCGACTCGGACGACGATTCCGTCCTTCGCGTCTTCGCCTTTGGTTCCGAGCGACCTCGCGAGCGCGTCGCCGCCGCCGTCGCCGCGCTCGCGCGTCCGGACCGTTTTCCCCACGTCTTCGTCGCCTAGCCCATCCCGTCGTCGTCGACTTTGTATCGCATCCCACGATTCCGCCCTCGCGCCGCGCTTCGGTCCCATCGCGCGCGTCGTCGACGACGCCGCGTTCGCCGGTCAACCGTCGTCGTCGCCGCCGTCGCGCGTCGCGGTTCGCGCTGCATTGCTCTGCAATCCACCGAGCGACGCGCGTCCGTCGTCACAATCGAGCGCGCGTCAGAATTCGACCGCGGATCGCGCGAACGAAAGAAAACACCCTCGCGCGCGCGCCTCGCGCCTCGCGCGACCCGAACGCGCGCGCGCGACGCGACGCGCGACGCATTCGTCGCGGCGCGAATGTCGTCGCTGCGCTGGACGCCCGAGAGTTTACGCGCGACGATTCGCGATGCGGACGCGCTGAGCGCGCACTGGACGCGCGCGAGCGCGAGCGGACACGGGACGATTCGAGGCGAGCACGCGGTGGCGTTCTTACGACCGAGCGGGTTGAGCGACGGCGCGTTGAGCAAGATCTGGAAGGCGGCGACGCGAGGCACGGGACGGCTGGCGTCGGCGAAGGAGCTGGGAGAGTGCTTGGAACTCGTGGCGCGGGAGATGGAGGCGCCGAACGCGGCGTTTGTGACGCCAGGGGCGGGAGGGGAGGGAAAGAGCGTGGGAGGCGGGATCGTGGAATCGCCGAGGACGCCGGCGAGCGCGAGCGCGACGACGGTGAAGGCGGCGCCCATGACGGATGCGGAGCGAAGGAAGTACTTTGGACACTTTCGAACGCTCGATGTGGAGGGAAAGGGCGCGGTGAGCGTGGATGGAGCGGTGAAGTTTTTATCTAAGGCGGCGCTGCCGATGCTTTCGGTGCAGTTGTGCGTGGCGAGGGCCTCGCGCGGGGCGTCGACGGTGGATCGAGAGGCGTTCGCGGCGGCTATGCACGATGTGTACGCGCTCATTCGCGCGCAAGGTAACACACCGGTGACGCCGATGATGACACCAAGCGCGAGCGTGGCGCCGAGCGCACCCGTACCGTCGGTATCGGACGCGAGCGTTTCCAAACTGGAGGACAACTTTTTTGCGAGCGCGGGCGCGCCGACGCTCGGCGCGAGTGCGCTCGAGGCGACGAGTGCCATGTCGCTGGATTCGCTTAATGATAGCGGCGAAATCGAACGACTAGAACGCGAGTCTCAGGCGCGAGCGGAGAAGGCAAAACGCGAAGTACAAGCCGCCGATGCGAAGCGGGCAGCCGCCGAGGCTCGCATCGCTCGCGCGCAACGAGCCATCGACGCAGCGGACGAGGACGTCAACGCTGCGCGCGCCGCCGTCGAGGCCGCGGAAGCTGAGGCAGAGCGAATGAAGCGCGACGCAACAGCGCGCCTCGACAATGCGCGGCAGCAGCACGCGGAGCTCGTTCAAAAGGAGAGCCGGGTGAAGGCAGACGCGCAACAGCTCATCGCGGCGAAAAAGGCGCAGTACCAGTCAACCTTGGCGGAGTACGAGCGCTTGAGGGCCCAAGTTGCCAACGCTTCTGCTGTTGCGGCTTTACCAGTGAAAGCGATGCAAGACAAGCTGTCGAAGATTGAAGCCGAAACGCGCTCGCTTAAAACGCAAACTGATAAAGCCGCCGCTGACGCTTCGCAAGCGCTCATGAAGCGAGCGGTCGAAGTCGCCAAGGCGGAGCGCGCGAAAGCCGCAGCGATGCGAGAAATGCAAGCCGTGGATGCCAAGCTCGAAATGGAGACTAGTCGAAGTCAGAAGCAGTTGGAAGCGCTACAAGCAGAAACCGAAGCGCTCATCGCGAAACGTGAAGCCAAAACGGCGTCGCATCCCGCGGTGATGGAAGATCTCAGCGCGAAGATTCAAAAGTGCAGAGAAGACGCGGTGAAGGAAAAAGAAAAAACGGAAAGTACGATCGCTGCGTGCGACAAGGAGCGTTCTGATCTCGAAGCGAAGGTTTCGCTCGCGAAAGCTGAACTTGAAGCCGCGAAATCTGTCATGGACAGCGATTTGGCCACTCACAAGCTCAAGCTCGAAGAGAAGAGGACGTCGCACGAAGAGGTTTCCGAGGCCGTTAGACAGGCCCTGGAGAAGCGCCGCGCGTTGGCGGAGAATCAAGCCATGGAAATGTCCGTCCTCGACGACAAAATAATCGAAGCTGAATCTGCGCTCAAGGCAGAAGAAGCGGCTTTCGACGCACAGGAGCAGTCGCACCAAAAAGAGATGTCTACGAAGGAGGGCGTGCTCGCGAACCTCAACTCAAAGATTGACGCGATGCGAGCGCAGATGGAGGACAAGTATCTCATGTCTCAGCAAGCTCTCAGTCAAATCGAGGCGCGCATCGATGCCGCGGAGTTGAAATTCGAAGAGCAGCAACAAGAGATGGAGCTTGGAATGGCGCGGTTGGGGCAAGAAAGCGACGAGTTGACAGAGAAGCTGCGCGTGGCAAAGGAAAAAGACGAACAAAACGCCAAGGACAAGGTTCAAAACCAAGTGCTCGTCGCGTCCAAGCGCGCGGAAGTGGAAGAGCTCAAACAAGAAATTTCTACCGAGTCGTCGCGAATCGAACGCGAGGTGTCTGAAGCGCAGACCGAGTTCGCGACTGCGAACGCGGCGCTGGATGCGGAACGATCGGCGTTGAGCAACGCTCTGCAAAAGTTGCGAGAGACACTTCCCAAATCCGCCGCGGTGCTCGCGCAGATTGAAGCACTTCGTTCTTCCAAGGAAACCACAGAGTTGTACCGCATGGAAGCCGAAGCCACCGCGGAAAAAGCGATGACGTCTTACGAGGAAGTATTGCGACGACTCGAGAATATCGCGATGCAAGAGGCGGAGAACGCAGCCGATGCCGGCGAACCCTTATTCGCCGACGCACAAGCCGCGCTCGCAAGCGCAGGTGCTGTGACTTTTGATTCAAACAGTTTCCAACCCACGGAAGGTCCTGGGCACGAACGACTTCCCTCTTTCGTCGATTTCGAAGTTTCCCCGGTGATGGAAACGAAAACGCCGACGCTTGACGCAGACTTTGGTGAGCCGTTTGGTGCGTCGGATGCGTTCGGAGAGCCCGACGACATCTTCGCGGCTGGCGGCGGCGACGTCTTTGCTGCGCCGCCCGCGACGGACGTTTTCGCGACTTCCAATGCGACTGATTTCGATGACGTGTCGTTCACCATGGCACCAACGTCGGAAAGCCAGTTTAGATCTTTCTCTCTGGATGAACCGGAACCCGAGGTGCCTCCAGCGGACGACTTTACGGCTGCCGAAGAGCCGATCGAATCCTTCGGCGCGTTTGAAGAATTTCAGCCCGAAGCAACCGGTGCAGATAGTCCATTTGAGCCGTCTGCTAAGAGTTTAGAGTTTACCGGTGCAGACACTTTCGAGCCCATGAGCGATGAAGCGCGTTCTCCGTCGGAAGATCCATTCGCCGTGAGCTCGCCGACGGAGGAGAGCGCGCCGGCGTTTACAACTTTCGATAACCAAGCGTTCACCTCAAACGATGACCAACAATGGCAGGACGATTTCGCCTCCTCGCCACCGCGGGAAGAATCATCTTGGAACCCGGACGAATCTACAGATGATGCGTTCGCGACTGCTCAGAAACCGAGCGCGACGTTTGATAGCGGCTTTGAAGCGAACGAATCCGTGTTTGCGACGCCGAGCGCTCTGGCGTTTCAAGGTGGGAATGAAGGTGGATTCTCTTCCTTGGACGAAAGTTCGGCGGCACCACCGACGCCTGCGGAAGACTACACGGATGCGCGAGACGAAATGGAAGAGGAACCCCACGAATTGTACCCGATTCCTCCCGAAGACTTGTCTCGCAGCAACGCCGCTTGGGAAAAGCTTCGAGGCGACGCCAACGCGCCGGGCGTGACGGGCGAACAAATCGTCTCTCTCGCGACGAAGACGGGCTTAGATAATTCCGACTTGGCCGTTATATGGAACATTTCGTGCACCCCCGGCGCGAGCGAGTTGAGCATGCACGATTTTGCGCTTTTCATGCACTTTTTGAAGCATCGTGTCAACGGCGGCGAGCTCCCGTACGAAGTCGACGCCGAGCGTCGAGCGTACTTTTTGGGCGCTCCAGAGATGATCGAACAACCACCGTCACCACCGACAATTTATGCAGAGACGGTTGAAGATTCGGATCAAATGCCCGCGCCGTCGACGTATCAAACATCATTCAACGAAGCGTCGACGTCAAACGCCGCTTCGGCGCCGCAAAACGCCTCGGGCGACCGTCTGAGAATTTTCATCGAGTCCGTCGCCAACGTCAAGGAGGCGAGTAAAATGTCCTCCGCGCACTTTGGCGTCACGCTCGTCGACGGCGAAGGCACGCCCATCGAACCGTCGCAGAACACTCCCATCGGCGTCCAAGTCGGTCCCGACGACGTCATGCGCGTCCAAGGCGGCGTCACGTTGAACTCCCTCCCCGCCGAGTGGCCCGAAGGTTCCGCCGTCGTCCTCGAGCTTCGTCACTACAAGCAAAAAGAAAAGAAAATGTCCACCCGGTGTTGGTCGTTCATGGAGAAAGAATCCATCCGTCTCGGTTTATTCGGTCTTCCCCTCGCCGCCAAGCCCGCGGACACGAAGCGGCGCAAGGTGAAACTGTACAACAAAGGCAACCCGGATTTGAAAATTCGTTTCTCCTTCGTCGGTCGGGACGAGTGATCGCATCTCTTGTAACCTCAACCTCGCATTTTCGCGTCAATCGTCGTCGTTCGCCGCTTCGCGCCGCTTCGAGTCGCTTCGCGTCTCGTCGTCCCCTCCTCCGCGCCGCGCCGTCCCTCAGAATTCGCCTCGCCGCGTCGTCCGGTCGTCGCGCCTCGCGCGCTCGCGACGCGCGCCATGCCGTGGCACGACATTCTCACCGCCGGCGTCGACACGTGGAGCGATTACGACGACACCGACGACGAGCGCTGCGCCGTCGATTTCGCGCGCGACGTCGGCGGCTCGACAATCGACGACCGCGCGACGTCCGCGCTCGTCAACACCGCGTCGGAGGAGGATCTGAGAGCGAAGCGCGCGTGCGCGAGCGATCGCAGCAGCGGAGAGGACGCGCGCGAGGGCGCGGAGGGAGAGAAAACGACGCGACGAGGCGAAAGGGAGGACGCGCGCGAGGGCGCGAGACGCGCGAACGATCCGACAGAGGCGACGAAGGGCCACGGTGAGGGTGATGGCGCCGAAGGCGCGAAAACGGGCGCGTCGAGAGAAGATTGGGGGACGAAATTAGGATTAGACGCGGGATGGCGAAGCGAACGGAGGGATTTGGAATGGCAGTGCTTGTGGATCGAATTGCGCGTGCGAGAGATCGGTAGGCACATCGAACGATACGAGAGTCGGTTGGAGACGATGAAGGCGCGAGGGGAGACGAGCGGGCGAGACGCGAAGGAGGAGGAGTCGGAAGACTTCAAAAATGATGGGACGCGCGGGGATTTACCGCGCAAGAGGTTGCGCCGCGGGAAGGCGACGCCGCGCGCGCCGGTGATATTGGGACATCCCATGTTCGCCGCTTTGGAAAACTCTGGCTCGAAAGGTGGTCGGGCGGCGAAGAAGAAGACGATGCCGGCTCCGCAGGAGCCGTCAACGACGACCACGGCGGAGTTGAGCGGGTCCAAGGCGTTGGGGTCGGGCAAGCGAGAGAGTTCTGAAGACAACCCTAAGTCGTCCGAGGAGAAGAAGCGCAAAGTCATGGAGGCCATCGTACCGAAAGAGACGAACTCAGACAGCGACATTTCCACCACCGCTTTGTACGAGCAAATCGACGCCGCCCAAAAGCGCGTGGCTTCGCTCAAGCAACGACTGAGCCAAACCGCGCCCAAGTTGTCGCAAAAGAACTCGGAGAGCAAATTTAAGACTCCGGCGTCGAAGAGTAGAGGCGACAAGCACGCGGCGGAAAAGACTCCGGGGAGCTCTGGCAAACGTGGAACGAGCCGAAAGGCTGAAGCGTACGACATCAACAACGTCATCTCGGCGCAAGGACCGGCAAAGTATGTCGAACGCGCTATTCACGAAACCATCGCTACGCCCAAGGTTCGCGCGGCGAGCACGTACGTCTCGCCCGCGCAAATCGCGACGGACGGCGAATCATCCGATGAGGACGTATCCGACGCGGTGTACATCGAGCGCCACGCCAAGCTCGAGGTCGACGAGCGCGCGGCGCGCACGCCGCTAGCGCGCGGAAGAAGCGCCCAAAAGCAACCGCCGACGCCGTCGGGCAAGCAAGTTTCCCTCTTCGACGTCGACGTCGACGACGCGTCGCCGAACTCCACCGCGGAAGCGGCCACGACGACCCTGACGAACTCGAAGTGATCGAACGCGCCGTCGTCGACGGGAGTTCGAGTTGTAGTGACCAAAACTTTTGTTGTACAACCGCCTCGCGACTGAAACGTCCCCAGACGCCGACGCGCGCCGCACGCCGCGCGCGCGCGACGTCGCCCGGTCCGATGCTCCGCGCGGCCGCGGTCGCGGCGACGACCGCGCCTCGAGCCATCGCACCGCGCGCGCGACGCGGTCGAGGCGTCCCGGCGACGCGGCGAACGCGCGTCTTCGCGCGCGCCGGCGGTGACGCCGACGCCGACGACGACGCCGACGACGCGCCGACGCCCGCGGGGAAGTTGGACGGGGGGAAGTACGGCATGGGCGGCAGAATCGACGACGCGCTGGACGCGAGCACGAACGAAACGAGCTTCGTGCTCGGCGGATTTCTGTTGACGTTGTCAGCCATCGCGTTGTTCGCGTTCGGGCCGCGGCCGCCGACGGAGTATTGATTGAATGCATTAGAATCGCGCGCGTTGTAGACACAGAAGATACAGTACATTGTGACAAAGACGCGCGCGACGCGCCGCGGCTATTCATCGGCGCCCGAATGGGCTGACGCTGAGTCCCATGACTTTCGCGCGGCGGCGAAGCTCTTCGTCGGAGGTTGGTTTGTACGCCCCGGGAGGAAGTTTCGGCGCGGGTCCGTGCGTGAGGCGGATGGCGACGCGCGCGCGAAGTCGTGGCGTCGGTAACATGCCTCGATGTCGCCCCGGCGAGTCAAACTCGTCGTCTGAATCTTTGTCCTCTTCTTCTTTTTCATCTTCCTCTCGTTTTTCATCTTCCTCGTTCGCGTGTTTCGCCTCGGAGAACTCCATCCAGTTTTCTACGGCTCGTTTCATCGGCGTCAAATCGTCGACCGTGGAGTAAACAAAGGGCGCCGGCGAGCACTTTTGACTTTCGCTCACGTATCTCGTCATCGCCGTCCGCGCGACGGAGACGCGGCGCTCCGCCGCGCGCGCGCGCTCTTCCAACGCTTCAACTTGCTCCTTGTCCAAGACGTCACCAATCGATCGCATTTCGAGCTTGTTCTCTAACATCGTCACCTTCGCTTGCAACTCGGTGTTTCTGGTCGTGGAATCGGCGAGCGCGGCGCTCAGACGCTGCGCCGTCGCAACACTACCGCACTTGCACGGCATTTCGCCTGATATTAAAGCCTCCGGCAAGCTCAAGCGTTGCGCGAGCGGGGCGTTTTCGGACTCACTCGCTCGCGCCTGCGCGGCAGCCAACGCAGACATGATGGACTCTTTTTCTTCCGCGGCGTGCTCGGCGTTGCGCGCCATTTGCTCCTTGAGTTTTTTCACTTCGGATTCAATCATCAAAAACTCCTCGCGCAACGCGTGAGCCGTGGCCTCTGCACCATTCGCGCGCTCGTCCGCGGTGTGGCTGCACCGCTCGAAAAATGCCGCGCGATCTTTAATCTGAGCGAGTTCGCGTTCGCGTCGTCGTTCCGACGCTTCCTTTGTCTTTGCGAGCTCGTCCTGAAGCGCGTCGAATTCTTCGGCGTGCGCTCGCGTCTCGCGTTCCATTTGCGTCTTGGCGATGTCAAGTTCGCGACGTAACGCCAGTATTTCCGCATCCTTCGCCGTGATCTCTCGTTTGTGCACCGCAGATTCCTCGACTTCGGTCTCCGTCTGCACAACCGCGTTGACGAGCTTCGGCTTCTCCGCCCGCGTCTCGCGCAATCGCTTCGCCTCGGCTTTCGCCGCGACGAGCTCTACGTCACGCTTGTGCGCGTCGAGCCTCAACTTCGCGTTCTCCTTCTCCGTCTCCTCCACTCGCGTCGCCCATTTCTCTTCGCTCGCTTCCTCCAACGACTTCGCCCACGCGTTCCTCGCCGTCGCCTCCGCGTGCGCCAACGCGAGCTCGGAATCCTTGACGTTTTCCAGCACCACCCGCAGCGACCTCGCCTCGAGCGATTCCTCGTAAATCTCCTCCAACGCCCTCCGCTGCGTCGCACTCAGCACCGCGTTCGCCCCGATTCGCCCCAACACCTCCTCGAACGCCTCCACCGCTTCGAACCCATCCTCGCGTTCCGTCGCCGCGCGCCCGAGCGTCTCCTCGCTCGCGCTCCTCGCGCGCGCCAATCTCGACTTCCCGCGCCTCCGCGCCTCTCCCGGCGTCCGCGCGCCCCCTCCGTTCGCCGCGAACCTCTCCGGAGAATTTTTATCCAGCACCGCCAGCGGCGAGCGCAGTTCCGTCGTCCCCAGCTTCGCGAGCGTCGGTCGTCGTCCCGCCGTCGTCGCCATCGTCGGCGACGCGATCGCGACCGCGACCGTCCCTCGCGCGCGCTCGCGTCCCGCGCCGTCGCGGTTCAGGTGCGCGTGCGCTTCCATCGCGCGTCGAATCGCCGCGCGTCGGTCGAGCATCGCGCGCGCGTCGTCGGCACGCGCGCGCGCGACGGTCGCGACGAATTGTGACGATTGACGTTCCCCTCCGTCGTTCCCCCGATCGACGGGACGAGGGAACGACGGGGGAACGCGCGACGCGCGCGACGCGAAAAAACATCGAACCGACGCCGCGGTCGCGATCGAGCGACGCCGCGGTCGCGACGCGCGCGCGGGTCGCGCGGCGTCGCGGAGACGCGACGCGCGACGGGGCGACGTCACTCGGTGACGCCGTCGAACGACGACCGTCGCGAACGCGAGGCGACGCGATGCGCGGCGCGCTCGCGGCGCGCGAATCGACGGCGCGACGACCGCGCGCGACGACCGCGCGCGCGCGCGGGAGACGCGCGCGCGCGCGCGCGGGACGACCGACGCGGGCGAATCTGGTGGATGATTTCTTGGCGACGTTTTTGCCGCGCGAGGTGAACGAGGCGCGGCGAGAGATGGAGTACTTCGACGGGCCGGGAGGGATGCTGGCGAGGATCGTGCCGGGACGCGAGAAACCGACGGTTCGAGCGCCCGAGGTGCGAGGGGACGTGGTGTTCGATTTCGGGGAGATGTCGGCGGAGGCGTTCGCGGCGACGTTTAACGCGCTGAACGACGTCGTCATGGGGGGGGCGAGCGACGCGGCGGCGACGCTGACGAAGGATGGATTCGCACGGTTGGCGGGGGAGACGGAAGACGTGCGAGGTGGGTTCGCGTCGGTGAAATCGCGAGACTTTGATCGGGCGTTGGATTTGAGCGCGTACGAGGGGTTGAAGTTGACGGTTCGCGGCGACGGGAAAACGTACAAGTGCATTTTGTACGACACGAACGACTCGTTTAACGTGGCGTTTCATCAAACGTTCGTCGCGCCGAGGGACGTCACCGAGGTGAAGCTCAAGTTTAGCGATTTCGTCCCCGTGAAGCGCGGTCGAGGCGTGGCGACGAACGACGCGGAGTACCGAAAGACGAACGGTGGGAAAATCGTCGCCATGCAGTTCATGCTGAGTAAATTCGCGTACGGCATGGAGGAGAAGAACGCCGGCTACGCCCCGGGTCCGTTCGAGTTCGAGCTCAAGCGCGTGGAGGCGTACAGGTGAAAGTCGACCAGCCCGCTCGCGACGTGTAAATCAACATCATTCTCAAATTACAAGGCGTTTTTTCATCGCTGCTGCACCGAGCATCGCGTCACCTCCGCGCGGAGGCATTTGTGAAGCTTCGTCGCGAGCGCTTCGTCGCCACCGCACATATTTTTCAATACTAGCGGCGACATGCGGACGAACTGGCTTCCCGTGAGCGTGGTCGGTACCTTGACAGACTGAAACGCCCCTCTCGCCGCGCTCGATAGCCACTGCGTCACTTCTTCGCGGCTCCATTTCACGGGGGCGATAAGACGCTCCGCCGCGACCTCGGTGACTTGACCAGTCTTTGCGTCCACGCGAAGCGTCGCGGCGACGTCCTCTTTTTCTTCGGCGTATCCCTCGCTGTCTTCGTTGCCCCCGATGGCGTTGATCGTTTTCAAAGTCGCGAGAGAGTGCTCGGTGTCGATGGACGCCGGTGACATGGTGCCGATGACGGCGACGCCCGCGTCTTCGCGCACGAAGCACTCCGCCAGGACGCGAGTGAGCGGGCTGTTCCGGTACGGCACGTGCACGTTTGAGTTTCTAGCGCCCGAAAATTTCAGTCGTCGGAAGCGCACGCACTCTTTCAGCGCGTACAAGCTCGCATTAATTTCCGCCGTTTCCTTTCGCTGCTTCTCGTTGTGATGCGTATTGTCCTCTTTGCGTTCGCTTCCTGCACAATCCACCAACGTCAGACGACCCATCGATCCATCGGACAAAGTAACGGTGAGACGCATGACTGCGTGCGATCGAGACGACGACGCGTTACACTGCGTCGCACTCGTTTGTCGACGAGATTTGCCCTCGTCGATGACCTTTTTCAAGTCGCTCGCGCTCGTCACGACGGGTTCCTTCGCGCCCATGAGTTCGACTTCCATCTGCCCCGTGAGCGCGTCGCCCTGCTCTTCGAACAATTCTTTCAGTCGAATCTCCACTCGACCAGGTTGCAGCAAGTCCACGCACGCCTTACCGGCGATTTCGAAATACGACACCTTGATGGATTTCGCCCCCGCCGCGGCGCCGTCGCCGACGAATAGCGCCTCGATGGCGTGTTTCTCAATGTTCTCCATCGTGTGCGTCTTCCCGCTTCCCGTTTGGCCGTACATGAATAAAGCGCCGACGCCACCTTTAAGCGTACCCGCCACGAGAGGCGCCGCGCTGCGATCGTACACATCGTGCTCTTGCGCGTCTTCGTCAAAGACGCCGCCCGAAAGCGTGTACGCGCAGTGCTTGACAAACATCCTCTTCAAATCGGCGTGCATCTGGCAGTTGTGCACGACAGCGGTTGATCCACTCTTCACGCTCACGACGTCGTACTCGCCGCGCTTCTTCTCGGGATCGAAAAGTGGACGCTTTCGCGCGTACACGTTAATCGCTCCGGGCGCGCTCGTCTCGGCGCCCGTCTCGGCGTCCGACGAATTCGTGAGATTCTTGTCACGCCAACGCTTCACCGACGCCGCGAAAGGGACTCGATTCATTCGCCTGCTCTCGCGCTTATCGAACATTTGACGATGCACCTTGTCTTCGCTCATGCCAGTCGGCCGCTTTTTCGCCGCCGGCGCGCCCGTCGGTCTCGTCGAGGATGGTTCGCTCACGCCGCCGACGGGGCGCGCCGCCGTGGACGGTTTACCAGGCGCGCTCACTCGCCCAACCGGTCGCGTCGTCGTCGACGTCACCTTGCGCTCGCGCGGTCGAGTCTTCTCCTTGGACGCGTCGCTCGTCGCTCGATTCGTCGCGAGCGGCGATCGCGACCGCTTCCCCTCTGGCTTTTTCGCGTTCGGCGGCGACCACTCCGCCTTGTGCGGTTTCGGCGCCGATTTCTTCGCCGGTTCCGGCGCCTTCGTCACCGCGCGCGGTTTTTCCTCTTCCTCCTCTTTCGCCGGCTTCTCCGCGGACGCCGTCTTCGTCTCCGCGGGCGGCTTCTCCGGCTTGGTCGGCGACTTTTGCGGCGTCGCCGTCGGCACCTTCTTCCGCTCCGGTTCCGGCGCGAGTTCGACGTCACCGCTCAACTCCAACGCCGTTCCATCGGGCACCACCTTCGAGCACACCGTCGTCGTCTTCGCTCGCGCGTCCTCCTCCGCGCACGCTCGCTCCGCGCGCGCGTCCGCCTCCGCGCGTTCCCTCGCCAACTCCCGCTCCACCTCCTCGCGAATCTTCGCCGCCAGCGCCTCCGCCTCCCTCTTCGCCGCGCGTTCGTTCTCTTCGCGCTTCGCCCTGTCCGTCTTCGCTCGCAACCGCGCCTCTTCCCGCGCCTTCGCCTCGCGTCTCGCGACGCGCGCGTCCTCGTCGTCCGCGGTCGCGCGTCGCGCCTTGGCCCGCGCGATGGCTTCTTTTCGTTTCGCCGCCCACGCCGCCGCCGCGCTCGACGCCTATCGCACCCGCGCGGACGCACGCACCATCGTCAGTCCATCGTCGCGTTCGTTCGCGCGATCGTCGTCGTCGATTCGTTCGTTCGTTCGTTCGTCATCGCCAGGGGAACAAAGACGCGCGACGGCGCGATGGTCGACGCGACGGTCGACGCCCATCGCGACGCGCGACGCCCATCGCGCTCGAGCGCTCGACCGCGGTTCCGTTCGCGTCGCGTCGACGCGCGCACCTTCGCCGCGTCCATCGCGGCGTCGTCGACTGCGGACGCCGACGGACGATCGATCGATCGATCGATTCCAACGTCGAATCGTCGAAGAACCCGTAACTGTGCGTGTTCATGGCATGCGCGCGCGACCGCGTCGTCGAGTCGCGCTCGAGCGCGTAACGGTCTATGACTGCGCCGACGTCCTATGTGTCTTATTTTTGACCGTCGCGCGCCGTCGTCGCCAACGCGCGCGTCGCGGTCGACGACGACGCGGCGTCGCGACGACGCGAATCGTCGCGACGACGACGCGTGCGCGTCGCGACCGACGCGGATGATTGATTGATTGATTGATTGATGCGAAGAATGAATGAATGCATGCGCGGCCGTCGCGGCATCGCGTGACGCGAATGCGAACGAGAATGCGCGCGGTCGCGACGCGCGCGCGCGACGCCGCGCGCGCGGTGACGCGCTCCAGCGCGTCGACGCGAGACGCGACGGCCGCGCGACCGAAGCGGATGGGATTCGACGCGCGCGCGTCGACGCGCGACGACGCGACGAGCGACGCGCGCGACGTCGAGCGAGTCGTGCGCAGGGTGAATCGAAGGATATCGAGCGCGGTGGGGGCGTTCGGGAGCGACGCGACGGGGCCGAGGGACGTCGAGGGGGAGGCGGGACGACGGGGCGCGACGCGCGAGGCGACGCGCGACGCGGGCGCGGCGCGGTTGTTGGTGTGGTTTCACGGGTACGGCGACGTCGACGGGGGGGCGTGGCGAGAGTTTTGTGAGGTCGTGGCGAGGGCGCGCGGGAGCGCGAGCGGGCGGACGGCGATCGCGACGCCGGACGCGATGCGGATGGACGCGGGGAACGGGCGGTTTCCGCGCGCGTGGTTCAAGCCGCGACTGCGCGTGCGAAGGAAAGACGAGCGCGAGTGGACGTGCGATGGGATCGAGGACGCGGTGGTGCGCGCGGTGACGATCGTGGACGATGCGGTGCGAAAGTACGGGATTCAGCGCAAAGACGTCGTCTTGGGCGGGTTCTCGCAGGGGGCGTGCTTGGCGTTGGCGTGCGCGAAGAGCGAGTTGAGCGACGTCGGCGGCGTGCTCGCGGTGCGCGGGTACCTGCCGAATCGCTCGAGAGAGTTCTCAGAACTGAAGCCCGACACTTTAATACTAGCGGGTGGGGCCGATCCTTTGGTGCCCGTGGAGTGGTCGTTGGAGGCGGGGCGGTTGACGGGGGGGATGGTGACGCTGCGCGAAAACATGGGGCACGAGTTGTGCGTCGAGGACGTCTATCGCGCGCGACGGTGGTTCCACGAACGCGCGGTCGCGAACGGTAATTGTATCGCGAATCACACCAGACTAGAGGCTTAGCGTAGTTGTAACGCGACGCGTTTGCGCTTCTCGGACGTTACATAAATCGAGGCTTTTTCGTTTTGCTCGCGAGCTTGGCGCGAATGCTCGAGACGTCCACCTTGGGCGCGGACGACTTCTTGGGCTCCGCACCGCGCGCCGCGAACGCGGCGCGCGCGTTTTCATCGCTCATATCTAAATGAATCGTCTCGTCGTACGTCGGCATTTCGTTGAGCATGTCCTTGGACACGTAATTCTCCTCCGCCGCGCGCGTCGCCGCCGCACCGGAGCCGTAGTGCACGCCGGTGAAGGAGACGTGTCCGCCGCCTTGAATTTTCCCTTCCGCGCGTAGTTCCTCCACTTTCCTCCGCACCGCGAGCGTCAAGTACTCCTTTCTCGTGTCTTTGTGACTCAACAAATCGAGCACGTTTTTCACCGCGCGCTGCGCCGCGGGCGCCTTCGCGTGCGCGTTCCTCGATTTATCCAAACGTAAACTCAACAGTTTGCATCGCATCGCGATTTCGTTTGTTTTCACCGCCTCGTGTCCGCTCCATTCAACCTTACCGAGCGAATCGATGGGCACCTCGCGCAACTTTAACAAACGCAAAAAATCCTTGTCCCGGTGCGCCGCGAGTATGTCTTCAATCTCCTTCGCCGTCGCCACGCCCAGGCGCGCGTTCACGTCCTCCGTCACCGCATCATCTAACGTCAGTTTCGGCGCGTAGTCCTCCACCTTGGCGCCTCCCATGCGCACCGCGCCGCCCGTGACGCGTCCCGAGCCGCCGGCGCCGTCCCCGTCCAGTCCTTGTCGCGCCCGCGAACTCGCCATCGACGCCTTCACCGCCTCCGCCAAGTCATCGCCCGACGGTGCTCGCTTCTTTTCACCCGCCAGCGCGCGTTTCAGCGCTTCGCGGAACGTCGCCGCGTCGTCGTCGCGCACGCCGACGTCTTCGAGCAGCGCGTCCAAGTCTCTCTCGTAACGCAAATCGTCGACGGTATCGACGCCTTGCTCGACGAAACGCGCGGCGTAGTGCTCGTCGAGACCGGCGTCGACGATGAAGTCGCGCACGGCGACCATGGCGTCGGTCGGGCGCGAGCGGAGGCTGATTGTGAGGGCGGCGCGAGCGCGGGCGCGACGACGCGAGCTACAACGCAAAGCTAGGCCAACGCCGCTCGTAAGCGGTCGATGCGGGCGCGATAATAGTTCCCGCGCAAAGGGTCGAGTGTGGCTAAGTTTCTAAACATCGACTCCGCGCTCGCGGCGCGACCGATGTCGGCGTCGCGAACGGCTTCGGCGGCGACGCGGTCGGCGAGCAGGAGCGCGGCGTGACGCGACGGCACGCGCGACGGCGCGGGCGCCGCGGCGGTTCGCGCGGCGTCGATCGCGAGCGCGACGACGCGGTTCGCGACGTCGCGCGGTATCGCGCTCCCATCTCGCTCCGCGATCGCGCACAGACCGCGAAGATAATTCCACGCGCTCTCGTTGTCGTCGTCGACGCGCGGCGCCGTCGTCGCGAACGCCGCCTCCCGCTCCAACACCCCCACGTCTCCTCGCTCCAAGCACACCGTCACGCACTGAAACCGCGCGTTCCAAGCGCTGTTATTCATCCAATCTTCCGCCAGCATCTCCTCCGTGAACGCCATCTCTTCCTCCCACGCGTCGCATCGCTCGACGAGCCACGCGCGATGCGACCACGCGTGTATGTTCTTCCCGTCCAGCATCAGCGCCGCGTTCGCGTGCGCGAACGCCCCGTCCCGTAATCCTTCAAACGCACCCGCGGCATCCGCGCGTTCGAGCACCATTCTCGCGTGATTCCACACTTGATAATTCTTTGGATTTTTCGTCGTCTGCGCCTCGGCGAACGCGAGCTCGTCGCGCAGCGTCGCCGTCCCCGCCTCCGCCTCGCGCGCGTCGACCGCGTCCTCGACGCACCGCATGCGAAACGCCCACGCGGTGTAGTGCGCGCCGCACGTCTCGAGCACGCGCGCCGCGGCTTCCGCGCCGTCCTCGGGCGTCCACTCGCGCGCCGTCGTCCCGCCGTCGTCGCCTTCGAGCGCCGCGCGCGCGCGACGCGCCATCGCGCGCTCGAGCGCGGCGACGGCGTCCTCGTACGCGTCCTCGTACGCCGGTCGCGCGACGTCGCGCGCGCCGTCGCCGTCGCCGTCGCGGCGCATCCGTCGCGCTCTGCCGCAATCCGCGACGCCGTCGCCGCGCGCGCCGCCGCGCCGCGCTCGAGCGCGCGCCGCGATGGACGACATCGAGAACGATCGCTCGCTGAGCAACTCCGGGCGCTCGACGCCCGTGCACCGCGAGCGCAAGCTCGCGGAACCGTCGACGACGGCGCAACCGCCGACGACCGATCCGTCGCGCACGCTGCGACTGTTCGAACAGCAGAGCGTCGATCGACGACGACGGGCGCTGGGAGAGACGGTGCGCGATGCGAGCGTCGATCGCGCGCGCGCGACGGGCGAACGGGCGCGAGCGACGCGAACGAGACGGCGATTCGAGCGATTCCGGCGCAACCGTTTCTCGAGCGAAGTCTTTCCCCTCGGAAAGCGCGACGAGACGCGAGGGACGCTGGCGTCGTGGTCGAGCGCCGAGACTGACGATGCGCGTTCACGCGCGCGATGAAGGATGATTCGGCGTCGTTGGCGCGGTTGTTGCAGGAGCAAGAGCGCGCGTACTTCATGATGCGCTTCGACGGGAACGCGCGAGGCGAGACGGCGTTCGCGGACGAGGACGCGGCGTTCGAGGAGGAGGAAGAGGATGAATCGTTGGCGCTCGCGAGGCAACTGCAGGAACAGGAGGAACAAGAGTATAGGAATCGGATGTTGGCCATGGCTGGGATCGATCCCGATGCGGAGGAGGATTCTGAGGCGGAGGGGATCGATACGGACGCGATGACGTACGAGGAGTTGTGCGAGCTCGGGGACGTCGTGGGGAAGGTGACGTGTGGGCTCACCGATGCGCAAATCGCGTCGTTGCCGCAAAGGACGATCGATGCGAGCGTGGCGGGGACGAAGTGTGCGGTGTGTTGCATGGAATTCGACGCCGGTGAGGACGCGTGCGAGTTGCCGAGGTGCGGGCACGTGTATCACGGTGAGTGCGTCGAGCCGTGGTTGAAGGAGAACAAGTCGTGTCCGACGTGCAAGACGGAGGTGTTCGAAGAGACTTAGTCAAATTCTACTGTACTACCATTTTTACGCCTTAATTCCTTCCATGGACGATTTTTCGCGTAGCGCGGCGTTGCAATGAAGATCTACGCGTCTCGTTTCTCTCTGGCATCGTTTCTCTCTGGTATCGTTTCATCTCACGCTGTCGCGGGATTCACAACCAGCGAAGCGGTTTCTTTCGGGTCCCACGCCATCGCGCCCTTCGCCTTCAAACCCACGAATCCGAGAGGGATGTCACTCGGCATACCGTCCACGTCGAGCGCGGCCGCGCACTTCTTCGCGCTCGCGCCGATCAACTGCACGCGAAGCTCGTCGCCGGCGTGATCGCAGAGCGTCACGAACAACATGTCAAACTTCTTCCCAGTCTTTGGATTCTCTTTCACAGCCACTCCGTTCGCGGGCTCGCGCTTGATGAGTTGCCCGATGACGTTTATCGACGTCCCCGGCGGCTTGCTTGCGATCGAGGCGAACGCGCACGGTTCCGCCGCCCCTGCGGGCCACGCCGCTTGGGGAATTTCCAAACGCTTCGCGGCGGGCGTCGGCGGCGCCGACAACGGTACGGTGTTCTCTTTTGAACTGTGCTGAATGAGCCCGACGTCCGCCCAAAGATCGTTCACGTGAGAAACGAGCGCGCGTCTGGCGTGCGATTCTTTCCTCTTCATGGCCGCTTTGATGGGCGACAAGACGTGCGTCTTTACGAGCCGCGTCGCCGCGGGTGTCGAAATCGCGAAGGCTGATATAAACTTGAGCGCGGCCACAGCCGTGGCCGTCGGCGACGCTTGCTCGACGTCAGTTTCTCGCGCATCGGCCAAAGTTTCCACCGGTGGCTTGAACGAGCGGTAAACTTCCTCCAAAGCGTGCGTCGTCGCAGACGGCGTCGCGCCCAACACGCCTCGCAGCCGGCGACCGGCGGCGTTGCGATCCATCTCGCTGAGTGGCATGAAGCCCTTGCTTTGCTCTGCGCCACCGAGCGCGTATGCGATTTCACCGATCGCCGCTCGCATTATCGCGATGAAGAAGACGTTTTCGGGCTCCGTAGATGCCACCACATCGCCGTCGACGCGCGCCGTGAGATCTGGATGGTGCGTCACTGCGTCGATGAGTAAGCGATAGAGCGCTGCACGAATACTCGTATCCGATGTTGAAATCGGTGGCGGTGCCGCACTTTTACCGATGGCGACCGCAGGTGGCTGAAGCGCGTCCAAAATCGACGGCATAAGCGCTCGCAGCCACGTGGCTTCAGAACTCTTCTTCGTCAAAAGCGCGAGCGCGAGCGCCCATCCCTTCGCGGCTTGCGTGCCAGCTTTGCTCGACGCCGTGTATCTCGCGCGCTCTATCGATCGTTTTGCGCACGAGGTGATGACGAACTCGCGAAGCGCGACGACCTTTTCGCTGGCAATTCCTAAACTCACGTGCAAAGAATCGGTGGCGTCGAGCGCCGCCCAAATGGCGCCGATGGCGTCGTCGGCATCCGTCGCTCGCGGTCGTTCCATCGTCTCGTGCAATATCGCGACAAGCGTCGTCAGCATTGTGACGTCGCGGGGATCAAACTTCAAGGCGACCGTCAGCATAGCGTGCGCCAATGTTTCAGCGCGAGCTTCCGATTGACGCCCACCTCTCGTCGAGCTCAACTCCACCGTCTTGCAAAGCATGGGCACGAGTTTTGGCGGCGGTGGCGCCAAGAAAGCGTCCGACAGATGAGACACCGCCGTCGTGAGAATCAAAGCACTCGCACCCATGAATGCACTTTCACTGTGCTTTCCCCGAACTTCGGCTTCGCGACACGGGAGCGCATCCCAGAAGGCGTTCGACGCGGCGACGGCTGATACTCGAACCTTGGGCGAAACCGCCGTCGTCGCCGCCTGGTGCAGCACTTCCGCCACCCAACGTGCGCGCTTGTGTAACGATGCGTTGTCCGACTTGTCGCACCCTTCCAGCTTTTCGCTCGCAGGGAAAGCGGGGAACAAAATGGGATGTCGTTTCGCGGCTCTGGTGATTCTCGCGCGGGCTCGACTGATGCCGGTCGCGCCAGATTCCCCGGCGGCGGGATCCATCGTCGCAAGGACCCACAACTTTAGAAGAGGGGCACCGATACCGCCGTAATAAATCGGCGTGACGTCGAGTAATCGTGAATAAAGTCGATACGCGAACGCTCGATACGGCGCGCCTGCCAACCGCCAAAAAGTTGCCGGCGTGTGCGGAGCCACGACGGCTGTCTCCGCTTGGCTCCACGTCCAAACGCCAGACCGAAGCAGCAGGGCGATGAGCCGAGCCGAGCCTTCGATAGCCGCTCGCGTGACTCCAGAACCACCAACAGTTGTCACTGGCGAGTTCGAGCGCGCCGGGAAATCTAGAGCGAGTAAATTCGAAAGCGCCGGCCATATGTGTTCGCTCGCATTCTTAGCCAAAGCCAACGTCTCGGGTGATTTTGGATCTCCCCAATCACGCGTGGCCGCGGTGACGGCGGCGGCGATCAAACGTAGCGCTTGCTTCCTCAATTTAACTTTGAACGGATAGCTCGGGTCGAGAAACGCAGCGAGCGTCGGGCAGAAGAGCTCTTCGCGGCCCGCCAAAGGTGGTCCTCGCACAGATCGACGAAGCGCAGCCATGGATGCGTACAGCAAAATGTGCGCCGCTTCGAGTCTTTCCAGCAAAAGCAGGGCGACTTGGTCATCTTTAGTCGTCTGATTTTCGCCCTCGGCATCGACAGCTGCAAGTTCGTGGATCGATGCTTGAATATACGTCGGTAATTCCGGTGGCGTTTCGCCCGACTTGGCTTGTATGTATTCGCGAATCATGCAATACTCCTGACCGAGCTCAGCCAAGAGCGTGAGCAACTGAATGAGCGACTCGCCGACGTGGACACCCTGATACGCCGCGTGATCACTACAGCGCAGTAGCGCCCTGAGCACGACGGCGCGCGCAGTACTTTGATGCGCGCGAAACGTTTCTGGATCTGCGAGCGTCTCTCGCGCGTCGGAAATTATTTGTAAACCTGCGGGCGTCCTCGGCGCAACGCGAGCGATGCGCACGACGAGGGCGCAAAACGCTCGCAGCTCGCTCTCGTCGACCACAATACCAGAGTCTGTCTCGACCATTGCGCCGCGAAGGGCTTGGTTGGAGCACACCAACGCGTCCCTGAACTGAAACTCATCTCGCGCCCCGTCTCGAAGGTCACGCAAAATTTGCGCGCACGCGCCTTCACCCTGCGCGGCGCGAGTTTCCTCGTCCTCTTCTTGCGCGGCGGCGTGTACGGCGCGGCTCTGTGCAGCCTCAACGACTTCCGGATTGACTGTCGCAAACTGTTCCGCTTCAGTCGGTCTGGGAACTCGTCGACGACGACGACGACGCGCCGTCGGCGGCGCGACGTCGCCCTGTCGAACGACGACTGTCTCGCCGTACTCTGTCGTGTGCGTCGCCACGCCAGGACGCGACGTCGATGGCTCGCGCGTTCTGCGTTCAATCCGATCTCCGTCGTCTTCGTGCACGGCATCAACGACGTGACGTTGTTCCCGAGGTACGTGAACAAAGTCTGCGCCAGACGCGCCTTCGTCGTCGGAACGCCACTCTTCGTCCTCGCGGCGATCAGGAGCGGGTCCATAATCCGTCCGCGCGCGCTTCTGTTTTGGCACACGTTGCGCGACCGACCCTTCGCGCGCCGTCGACGTCGCCGCGTAGGATCGAACGTGCCCGGTGACGTGATCCGAACGCGGCGGCGCTGCGACCATCGCGACGTCGACCGGCTCGGCATCGCGCGCGACGACGTCCGGCGTGGTGGCAGTTTCGACATCACCCTCGCTGTCGGAAGAATTCAACTCAGAACCATCTGAACTTCCATAGCCATCTAGTTGCTGCGCGCCGACGCGGGCACCGCGAGTACCGCGCGCCCTAGATCGACCGCCGCGTCGCCGCGCGTTCGAGCCGGTTTCGGCGGCTTCGGCGGCGCCGTCGGATTGATCGCCTTCGTCGTCACCATCGGCGCCTCGATCCCCATCGGTAACGAGATCACCGAACGCCGCGCGCACACTCGCCGCGACTTTTGCGCGCAAGGCGATGGCTTGCGCCTCTTTGTTCGAGCGCGCGCCGAAGAGTCCCGGAATGGTGCCGCGACCGCTTCCGCCGCCGCCACCCGCCGCGGCGGGATCACGCTGTCTTCGCTGCCGTTCCGTGTACGCCGCGGGCAAGTCCAACATCGGCGGTGCGTCTCGCCCACTCACGATGGCGGTCGTGATCAAGTAATGCGCCACCGACGGCCACCCGTACGCCAAAGCCTCGCCCGTCAACTGTTGCGTCGGGAACAAATTCCGCTTCGCCCGCAAGCAATTCGCCCCGCTACAATTGCATATATCCCGACACACCGGACACCGCCACTCCGCATCCGCCATCGCCTCGTCCAAATTTTCCCCCACGCGCATCTCCAGGCACCACCCGCACCACGTCCCTCGCCCCCGTCCTCCCTCCGGCGCTCTCCGCCACGTTCCGCACACGCACGTCGTCTTCGCGTCCGTCGTCTTTTGTCTACAAAAGTGGCACGACGTGCACTCTCGACACCCCGCGTCGTGCACGTCCTTGCACCACGTCTTACTCCCGCGCCCGTCTCGTCGCCACCGTCGCTCGCACCCGTACAACCGATCGTAGTGCGACATCGTGTAGTGTTCCCTCGTCTCGCCCTGCGCCGCGCGCAGCGCCGCGAGTTCGGGTCCGATCGTCCCGACGCGCGCGCCCTCGCGCGTCGTCGTCGCCGTCGTCGCCTGCGCGCTCGCGATTCGCGACGCCGCGTCGTCGCGCGTCGTCGTCGTCGTCGCCGTCGTCCGTCGTCCGTCGTCGTCGCTCGCGCTCGCGTCGCTCTCCGCGCCGGCGTCGCTCGCGTCCGAGTCCTCGAACGCGTCGCCCCATCCGAGGTCGTCCGCGACGTCGCGCATCGCGTCGCGCAGTCGCGCGGCTGTCGCGACGGATTCGAATCGCGCGCGCGCCGACCGACCGCGATTCTGACTGTTTGCGCGTACGACACGCGACCGACCGACCGCGATTCTGAGTGTTTGCGCACACGACACGCGACCGACCGACCGCGATTCTGACTGTGTGCGCATACGACACGCGACCGACCGACCGCGATTCTGACTGTGTGCGCGTACGACACGCGACCGACCGACCGCGATTCTGACTGCGTGCGCACACGCACGACGCGGACCATTATCCAAACCTCGCG
>MDSW01087261.1_pt1 | contig 23514 bp, 28 predicted proteins | sample 811171 | NCBI WGS metagenome assembly MDSW01 (sample SAMN05326641, study PRJNA326480) | marine metagenome | isolation source: seawater | place: Atlantic Ocean: North West | collected 2012 | reverse complement strand
CTTGGCCGCCGACCCATCGACATATTTTGGGGGTTGCCCGCGCCGGACGCGCCATGCGGCGTTGCGGGCCTTGACCGTGGCACGCCACGCTCGGCGGCCCGCGCCTTGCCTGACACGCCCGGCGCGGGCAATGCGACGTCATATCTTATGACGACGCGCCCTAAGGCCTGCAGCTCGACGGCAGATAATCAACCGGCACGCCCGCCGTACCCGGCGCCGGCCGGCAGCGCCAGACAATAGCGCCACCGTCGAAGTTCGCCTCGACTCGCAATAGCTTGTCTTCTATATCCCCCCCGGCGTAGCGGATCTTGATCGCCGGGTCATCGGCGTTGTTGTACCACCAGATCCGCTTCACGTGGGTGCCGCTTGCCGCACCGGTATCGCTGCTGTTGGGCAGACCGAGCGCGGCCAGCACGTTGGACATCTGGTTGTTCTGCACAATCGGCAGGCGGCCGTGAATGGCGTAGTACTCGGCCACCGCCTGTTTGACCGGCCCGATCAAACCGAGCCCTTCGCTGACCCGGGCGCGGACGACATAATCGCGATAGGCCGGAATCGCCACGCCGGCAAGAATGCCGACCACGACAAGAACGATCAGCAGCTCGACGAGCGTAAACCCGCGGTGTCTAACGTGGGGGTGCGATGTCACGCGCGTTGCCGTTGTGAAGCCAGCCTCGTTTGTGGCGCATTGCCCTCGCAGGCGTCAAAACCGGGTCATGCCCGCGGCGGCGGTTTTTTTAAAAGTTCTCCACACCGTCAAGCACTTGCCGCCGCGCGCGGCCACCCACAATCTGCGTGTTTTCTCGCATTGCGCGCGCACACGAAGCGCGGGTTAGCATGTCAAGCGAATTTGCGCTGGCTATATGTCGCTACGGCGTGGCCGGTCACTGATGCCGCCACGACGAGCGATCCTACCCAACGCAGACAGCCCACAGGCCACGATATGCACCTGATACCCGATCTATCGCTTGGGCCCAATCTGGCTGTGTTTGCGGTCATCGCGCTGGTCATCGCCGTGGTCGGCACGCGCTTGACCGAGGTCGCCGATAACCTGGCCGATCGGACCGGGCTGGGCGAGGCCGTGATCGGCGCGGTGCTGCTGGGCGCGGCGACTTCGTTGCCGGGCATCGTAGTGTCGGTGACGGCCGGCTGGCGCGGCGAGGCCGAGCTCGCGATGAGCAACGCGCTGGGCGGTATCGCCGTGCAAACCCTGTTTCTTGCGGTGGCCGATGTGGTCTATCGGCGCGCCAATCTCGAGCACGCCGCGGCCTCGACCGCCAACCTGGCCCAGAGCGCGCTGCTCATCATCTTGCTGGCGATATTGCTCGTGGCACCCTACTCGCCGGCGTTGACGATTGCCGGCATCCACCCGGCCACGATCGTATTATTCGCCGGCTATGCGTTTGGCCTGCGTGTGGCCAACGATGCCGAACAACTACGCATGTGGACGCCGCGCAATACCGAGGAACCCCGCGAAGACGAACCCGATAGTCAGGCGCTGAACCAGCCAGTCGCCCCGCTGTGGACGCGTTTTATCGGACTCGCGGCGGTGTTGGGCGTGACCGGTTATATTCTCACCAATATCGCCTCGCGCCTGGGCCACCAGACCGGCATGGGCGAGACAGCGGTCGGCATCGTGCTGACCTCTGTGGTGACGTCGCTGCCGGAGCTGGTGACCTCGATCGCTGCCGTGCGCCGCGGCGCCCTGCAGCTGGCGGTCGGCGGCATCATCGGCGGCAATGCCTTCGACTGCCTGTTCGCCGGGGCCGCCGATGTCGCCTATCGCGACGGCTCGATCTATCACGCAGTCTCGGACCCGACGCTACTCTGGGTGGCCCTATCGGTACTGATGACCGGCGTGCTGCTGCTGGGCCTGATTCGGCGTGAGAAGCGCGGCTTGGGCAATGTCGGCTTCGAGAGTGCCTCGATCGCCGCGCTATACGTGCTGGGCGTGACGCTGTCTTTACTCGTCTGAGGGGCCAAAAACCGGCAGGTGGCCGAGCGCGACGACGTCTTGCCAGTCCGCACGGTCGCCCTCGGTGAAGATGGCGGCCTCGCCCGCGACGATCGAGTTGGCTTCGCGCATGATGGCTTGCATGGCCCGAAGCGTGGAGCCCGAGCTGATGACATCGTCGACCAGCACGATACGCGCGCCCTCGACCAGGGATCGATCTTTTTCATCCAGATACAGCGTCTGCTCGTCGCCGGTCGTAATCGAATGCGTCGTCGCCGATAGAGCGTCGCCCATATAGGGTTTATAAGACTTGCGCAGTACCACGTAGGGCCGAGCCGTGGCCACCGACAGCGCATGCACCAGCGGAATCGATTTGGCCTCGGCCGTGACGAGCACGCTGTAGTCGAGAGCCGCCAACTTGTTGGCCAGCCCCGTGGCGGCCGCCTGGACGAGCGCCGTGTCGCCCAACACGTTGAGCACGGCGATGCGTACGCCGTCGGCCACTTCGAATAGCGGCAGCTCGCGCTTCAAGCCGGCGATATCCACGGCATAAGTCTGGCGGGTCGGTTGCATGCGTCGGTTGGCTCTGAATTGACCCGCGCATTGTGCATCAAGCCGGCGCCGAGTTCGACGGATCGCGTATCGCACGCCGGCGTCGACGGCGCTACAGTTGCGTGTTGAACTCATATGTTGTCGAGGCCCGTCATGCAGACCCGCGCCGCCATTTTACGCACCATGGGCGCCGAGCGGCCCTATGACCAGTCCCACCCGCTGACGATCGAGACCTTCGACCTGGCCGAGCCGGGGGCGGGCGAGGTACTGCTCAAGATACGCGCAGCCGGTCTGTGCCACTCGGACCTGTCCAGTATCAACGGCAACCGGCCACGGCCCACCCCCATGGTTCTGGGCCACGAGGCCGCCGGTGAAATCATCGCCGTAGGCGCGGGCGTCACCCAGTTCGCCGTGGGCGATCACGTAGTCTGCTCGTTCGTGCCCAGCTGTGGGCACTGCGAATACTGCGCCGACGGGCGCGCGGCGCTGTGCACTCCAGGGGCAGCGGCCAACAATGCCGGCACGCTCCTGTCCGGTGCGTATCGTCTGGGCCAGCAAGGCGCGGATATCTATCACCATCTTGGGGTCTCAGGCTTTGCCGAGCACGCGGTCGTAGCCACCGAGTCCCTGGTCAAGATCGATGCCGAGCTGCCCTTTGACGTCGCCGCCGTGTTCGGTTGCGCCGTGCTGACCGGTGTGGGTGCCCTGTTGAAGACAGCGCGCATGCGCCTGGGCCAGAGCGTGCTGGTGGTTGGCCTCGGCGGGGTCGGCCTGTCGGCGGTGCTGGGCGCGATTGCCGGCGGCGCCGCCCAGGTCATCGCGGCCGATATCGACGATGACAAACTGGCGAAAGCGCGCGAGCTGGGCGCGACCGCCACGATCAATACGACCGACGACGACGCGCTGGAGCAGGTTCGCCAGCTCTCCGGCGGCGGCGTCGATGTTGCTGCCGAGTTCGCTGGCGTGGCTGCGGCCCTAGAGTTTGCGTTCGCGGCCACCGGCAAGGGTGGCACCACGGTGACCGCCGGCCTGCAGCATCCGGACGCGCGCATGGCCCTGCCGGCGCTAACGCTTGTGGCCCAAGAGCGTGCGCTACTGGGCTCGTACCTGGGCGGACACGTGCCCAAGCTGGATATTCCCGAATATATCGCGCTTTATCAGGCGGGGCGGCTGCCGGTCGATAAACTGCTCACCCATCGCCTTTCCCTTGACGAAATCAATACCGGCTTCGAGCGCCTGGCCGCCGGCGAGGCGATACGCCAGGTCGTTGTGTTCGATTAATGTCTTGGCGCGTTCTTGACTGCGGCTGTCCTACCCCTCATATCCGAGGTCACTGTTTAAAACCGAGACCGCTCATGCTGCGTAAACTCGTGATGTTAATTGCCGTGGCCGGCCTGTCGTTCACGGCGATGGGCGCCTCTGCCCAGTCGTTTACCCTCGTGGGCCAGAACGATCTGCGCTATTCCAAGGATCATCTGACGGTCGCCCCCGGAGAAACGGTGACCGTCAAACTGGTGAACAAATCGCATCTCCCGGCCCAGGCCATGGCCCACAACTGGGTGCTGTTAAAAGCTGGCGCGGATGCCGATGCTTTTGATGACGCCGCACAAAGCGCCGCGGCTAACGATTATTTCCCGAAAAGCCGTGCACAGCAGGTGCTCGCGCATACCGATATGGTGGCCGGCGGCGAGAGCGATACGGTGCGGTTTACGGCTCCCGACAAGCCGGGCGACTACACCTATATCTGTACTTTTCCCGGCCATTTCGCGGCCGGTATGAAAGGCGTGCTGACCGTTCGCTAAAGCGATCCGCCAGGGCCTTGCGAACAGCCCGTGCTGCACCCAATTTCGTCCCGTCTATCCAGCTAAAGGACCATCGATGGCATACGAACGCCTGCTTTCACCGCTCAAGGTCGGTGCCGTGGAACTGCCTAACCGGGTCTTCATGGCGCCGCTGACGCGTGCTCGCTGCCCGGACCAGGTGCCCGGCACAATGCAGCAGACCTATTATGCCCAGCGCGCGGGTGCCGGCCTGATCATTTCCGAGGCCACCAATATCTCAGAGTCGGCACGCGGCTATGTCTACACGCCGGGAATCTTCACCGATGCCCAGGAGGCCGGCTGGAAAAGCGTGCTCGAGGCGGTACACGACGCCGGTGGGCGGATGTGCTGCCAGCTCTGGCACGTGGGCCGGGTCGGCCATGAGATGGTCCATCCCGACGGACGCAAGCCGGTGGCCCCGTCAGCTATCAAGGCCGAGGGCGCCCAGTCGTACGTCGAGTTCGAAGACGGCAGCTCCGGCCTACACGACACCGCCATGCCCCGCGCCCTGGAAACCAAGGAAATTCCGGGGGTGATTGACGAATACCGCCAGGCGGCCATTCGTGCCAAGCGCGCCGGCTTCGATCTGGTCGAGGTCCACGCTGCCAATGCGTATCTGCTCCAGCAGTTCATGGCGACCGGCTCGAACACGCGGACCGATGCCTACGGCGGCAACCTAGAAAACCGGGCTCGCCTGGCCCTGGAAGTGGTCGACGCGGTCATCGAAGTGATGGGCGCAGATCGCGTGGGTATTCGGCTGTCGCCGTTCATCGAAATCTTCGGCCTGTCCGATGACGAGCCCAAGGCCATGGCCTTCTACATGGCCGAGCAGCTCAACGCGCGCGGTTTGGCCTATGTGCATGTTGCCGAGCCCGACTGGGTCGGCGGCGATGTCTCCTTGAGCGATGATTTCCGCCAGGCCATGCGCGAGCGCTTCAACTCGGGCGCCCTGCTATTCAACGGCCACTACACCGCCGAAAAAACCGAGGCGCTCATCGAGAAAGGGATAGCCGACGGGGCCTCCTTTGGCCGTCCGTATATCGCCAACCCGGATCTCGTCGAGCGCTTCCGGCAAGGCGCAGCGCTTAACGAGCCCGACCCCAGCACGTTCTACGGCGGTGATGAAAAAGGCTATACCGACTATCCAACACTAGCCGAACAGAACGGCTAACACAGGATAGAAGCGACGACGCCCAGATGACGCCCAGCGGCGATTCGTCGTAAAACACACCCTATAAGCCGAAGCGTTTAACGCTTCGGCTTTTTTTATGTCGCAATATCGCGCCGGCAGTCAGCCGATGTACTAGGACAGACGCCTCACGAAATCGGTCGCCGGGCGCCGCGATAGCGCGCCAGCGCCCAAAGCAGCAGGCAGGCCGCCACCACGGCCACCCCCAGCGCAGCACTCGGCAACGCCGCGATCTGGTCGCCCAGCCAAGAGCCCGGCGCCAGATGATCCAGCGCCAGCCCCGTCCATTCCATGGCTGCGACGAGCCCGGCCACGGCTACCGACAGCATCGTAATGGCTAGGTTGAAGCGAAGACGTTTGGGGCTGTCCGTACCCCAGCGATAAGCCCGCTGCATGAGCCAGCCGTTGACCGAGTCCAGACTGGTCATGCCCGCAGCAAACAGCACGGGCAGCGCCATGACCGACCACGGCGGCCAGCCGGCGTGTTGCGCGGCACCGGCCGATAGGCCCAGAAGCGCCACCTCGGTGGCCGTATCAAAGCCCAAACCGAAAACGAAACCCAGCGGATACATCTTCCAGCCGCGATCGATCCACGCCGTGCTTTTGGTCACCATCCGCGAGAGCAGCCCGCGCGCGCGTGCATCGTGGCGGCATTCAGCATGGCGATACCCCTGCCACAAGCGCCAGACCAGACGTGCGTTGAGTGCGGCCATCACACTCAAGAACGTCGCCGAGACGACGGTACCGAATACCCCGCCGAAGGCCGCGATGCCCTCCAACTCGCCGGCCAGCGCGCCCGAAGTGAGCACGACGAGCAGGCAAAGCAGAAACACCACGCTGGAATGCCCGGCGGAAAACGCAAACCCCACAAACGCCGCCGAGCGCCGCTCTCGCACCAGCTTGCGCGAGACGTTATCGATGACCGCGATATGATCGATATCGAAGGCATGTCGCAGGCCCAGCAGATAGGCCAGCCCGCCCAAGCCGAACAACAACGTGCCCTCGGCAGCGCCGGCCAAGAGCAGCCCCAGACCGACGAGATGCAGACCGACGATCGCAGCGATCAGCCGCGGACTGGAGGGAGCGTTCTGCGCGTCGTTCACGAACAAACAGGCCTTTCTATTGGATCAGGAGCGAACGCCCAGCGGCTCGACCGCACGACACAGCGAACAGACCACGCCGTCGTGATGTGCCGAGTACACAACGTCCGGGCGTTCGAACTCGGCCTCGCAGGAGACACAGGTGAAACGCTCGGCCGAGGGCGTGCCGTCGGGCGTAAAACGCGGCGAGGCGATGCCGTCGTCGCCGCGCGCCAGATAATACCGGCCGCCGGTCAGCGCGGCCAGGATCGGCGGGAGGATCACGCCGACGGCCACGGCAATCAGCGGCGAATACGACGACAGGAAGGCGCCGAGCAGTCCGAAATATGCGGCGATGGCCAGGCCCGCGGCCGCCGTGAAGGCGATCGTACCCACCGGGTTGACTGCATACAGCATGCCACGGCGATACTCCGGCGCTTTCGGCGATAGCCCCAATAGATATTTGTTAACCACGATATCCGTGGCAACAACCACCACCCAGGCGATCGCACAGTTGGAATAAAAACCCAGAATATTGTTCAGAACGGCGAACATGTTGCCTTCCATGAGCGCCAGAGCGATGGCCAGATTCACCACGACAAACACGATCCGCCCCGGGTAGTGGCGCGTGATGCGGGTAAAGGCGTTGGTCCAGGCCAGCGAGCCCGAGTAGGCATTGGTCACGTTGATCTTGATCTGGCTGATCACCACGAGGATGACCGACAGCGCCAGTGCAGCCCACAGGGGCAGCATCTCGGAGAAGATGGCCAAGAACTGACGCACCGGCTCGGTAGCGGCCGAGTCGGCCATCTTGGACATCAGATAAAACGCCAGCAGCGCGCCGATCATCTGCTTGGCAGCACCCAGAATCACCCAGCCCGGCCCGGCGGCCAGCACCGCGGCCCACCAGCGCCCGCGGTTCTCACGGGTCTTGGCCGGCATGAAGCGCAAGTAATCGATCTGTTCGCCGATCTGGCCCATCAGCGCCAGGCAGACCCCGGCCCCCAGCATCACGGCAGCCAGGCTGACGCCGCCATACCCCTCGGTGCCGGTGTAGGCCAGCCAGTCGCCGACCACGCCGGGCTGGCTGGAGAGCAGATAGATGACCGGCGCCGCCATGAGGATTAGCCAAAACGGCGTGGTCCAAAGCTGGAGCTTGGACAGCGCCTTCATGCCGTAGATGACCAGCGGCAACACGATCAGCGTGGAGGCCAGATAGCCGACCCAGAGCGGCACCCCCAGCCCCACGAGCAGGCCCTGGGCCATGATCGAGCCTTCCAGGGCAAAGAAAATAAATGTGAACGAGGCAAAGATGACCGCGGTGATCACCGAGCCGTAGTAGCCAAAACCGGCCCCGCGCGTGATCAGATCCAGATCGATGTTGTAGCGAGCCGCGTAATACGCCACCGGCAGGCCGGTCATGAAGATCACGGCCGCGGCAAACAGGATCGCCAGGATCGCGTTGGCCGTGCCGAAACTGATGGCGATACTCGCACCAATCGAGAAATCGGCTAGATAAGCGATACCGCCGAGTGCGGTGATGGCGACCGTGCCACTGCCCCAGCGCCGAAACGAGTGCGGCGCATAACGCAGGGTGTAATCCTCGAGTGTTTCGTCCTTGCGGGCGTCTTTCTCAGCGTTTTTGTCGGCCGTTTCTGTATCAATGGAACGGCCGATCTGGTCGGCAGTGGTCGCCACGTCATGCTCACGATGGTTAAGCGATGACGAGCTTCAAGCAAGGCCCGTGCCAGCGCGGCAAACAACGTGTGGCTCTTGGCGCATAACCCATGGCGCACAAAGCGCAAGATAACAGTGCACTGAATGCGCCGCCTGCACCGTTTTAGCTCAGAGTAGCAACCCTTCACGCTCGATAAAGCCGATGATCTCGTCCAGGCCCTGGCCGGCCCGCAGATTGGTAAACAGCGTGGGCCGCGTGCCGCGCATGGTCTTGGCGTCGCGATCCATCACCTCCAGCGAGGCCCCCACCATAGGCGCCAGATCGATCTTGTTGATGACGAGCAGATCCGATCGGGTGATACCCGGTCCCCCCTTGCGCGGGATTTTGTCGCCCGCCGACACATCGATGACATACAGGGTGAGATCGGACAGCTCGGGCGAGAAAGTCGCTGCCAGATTATCGCCACCGGACTCGATGAACACGATATCCAGATCGTGAAATTCCGCCGTGAGCTGGTCGATGGCCGCCAGGTTCACTGAGGCATCCTCGCGAATCGCGGTATGCGGGCAGCCGCCGGTTTCCACGCCGCGAATACGATCTTCGAGCAGTGCCCCGCTACGGATCAGGAAATCGGCATCCTCGCGGGTATAGATATCGTTGGTGACCACGGCAATCGAGTATTTATCGCGCAGGCGCTTGCACAGCGCATCCGTCAGCGCGGTCTTGCCCGAGCCGACGGGCCCACCAATACCGACACGCAGCGGGGTTTTATCGGTCATCGTCACGGCCTCCTCTCAAGAACGATACAAACGCGAATATAGGGTTTCGTGGGCCGCGCTGGCCACGGCCAGCGCCGGCAGCGAGCCGCCCAGGGCCGCGTCGGGCAGATGCATGGCACGAGCCACGCCGGCCGGAATGTCGCCGGCCAGCTCAAACAACAACCGCTGGCCGGCGGTCTGGCCAAGCGGCACCAGCTTGACAGCGGCCAGCACCTGGTTCTCCAGCCAGGCCCAGGCCATCGCAGACAGGCTGTCGGCCAGCGGGATCTGCCAGCGCACCGCGGCCAGCGACCAGAGCGCGGCAAAACTGACCGCCGGGGCATGCGTGCGCCCTAGCCGCCAGTCGCCGGCATCGGGGATATCCATGGCTGTTAACAGGTTAGCCAGCGCGTGGCCGAGATGGCGCTCCTGGGCCCGGCGCTCGGCCGACTCGCGGGTCGCCAGCAGAGCCGCACTCCAGGCGCTGACGTCGGCGATGCAATCGGTGGCCCAGGCAGTGTGCAGGCGCTGGCTCATCGCCAGATCCACGGGCACGACCGCGTAGTCGAACACACCGCGCAACCAGTCGGCCACGCTATCTGCACCAGTGAGACGGCCATCGGCGACCGCGGTTTCCAGCCCTTCGGAATAGGCAAAAGCGCCCACCGGCAACGACGGGCTGGCCAGCTGGAGCAGACGCTGCAGGGCCAGGCCCGGCGCGGCGTCAGCCATGGGCCTGTCGGGGCGCGGCCTCTAGATCCTCGGCAGGATGATTGTGATGTGATTCTGTTGCGTGGTGATGGCCGTGATCATGCCCGGCACCGTGTGCGTGGCCGTGGCCTTCATAAGCGCCGGCCTCCGGATGAAACGCACAACAGCACGCTCTCGGCACCACGCCAAGGCCGGCGACCATGTCGTCGAGCACGTGGTCGCGCCGGTAGGCCACGGCCTCACAGGTCAACTGCAAGGGCACGTGCCGGTTGCCCAGGTGATAACAGATGCGGTTGAGCAACAGACGGTCTTGGCAGTGGACATACGACAGCGCCTCCGGCGCCGCGGCCACGCGCACATGCAGCCGGGCTTCGGCATCGACGAGAATGTCGCCGTCGGCCAGCACCGTGCCGCGCGTCAGCCACACGCCCGCATCGCGCCCGTCGTCGAGCGTGACGCGCTGTCGCGATTTCTGACGCGCATCGAAGTCGAGCGTCACGGTGGTATCGATGGGCGCGACGAGTGCGTCGAGTTTTCTGGTCAGTCGTATCATGCGGTTGGCCCGGTTACCGGATCGTGTCCGTCTCACTCATGTCTATGGGTATCGGGACACGACAGCGGCTTGCGACGTGTAGCGACCTCAGAACAGGAAATACCGCTGCGTCAGCGGGAGGTCAATAGCAGGTTCACAGGTTAACAGCTTGCCGTCGGCACGCACTTCGTATGTTTGCGGATCGACTTCGAGGTGCGGGCACGCGGCGTTGTTCTTCATGTCGGCCTTGGATAGGTGGCGCGTGTTACGAACAGCGACCAATCGCTTGGCAAGCCCCAGCGCATCGCCGATGCCGGCATCGATCGCCGCCTGGGATGTAAAAGTGACGGCGCTGGCCGCGGCAGCCCGGCCATAGGCGGCAAACATCGGCCGATAATGGACCGGCTGCGGCGTGGGAATCGAGGCGTTTGGGTCCCCCATGGGCGCCAACGCGATCAGCCCGCCCTTGATGACGGTGGCCGGCTTGACCCCGAAAAAAGCCGGCTTCCACAGCACCAGATCAGCCAGCTTGCCGACCTCGACCGAGCCGATTTCGTGGTCTATCCCGTGAGTAATGGCCGGGTTGATGGTGTATTTGGCGATATAACGCTTGACCCGGGTGTTGTCCGCGTCTTCGGTATCCCCATCCAGCGGGCCGCGCTGGGCGCGCATCTTGTGGGCGGTCTGCCAGGTGCGGGTGATGACCTCTCCAACCCGGCCCATGGCCTGGGAATCTGAGGCGATCATGGAAAACACGCCCATATCGTGGAGGATATCCTCAGCCGCGATGGTCTCGCGCCGGATCCGCGAGTCGGCAAAGGCGACATCTTCGGCGATGGCAGGGTTCAAGTGATGACAGACCATGAGCATGTCCAGATGCTCATCGACCGTATTGGCGGTATAAGGCCGGGTTGGATTCGTCGAGGACGGCAGGATATTGGGCTTGCCGGCCGCGGTGATGATGTCCGGAGCATGTCCGCCGCCGGCGCCCTCGGTGTGATAGGTATGAATCACCCGATCGCCGAAGGCCGCGAACGTGTCCTCCACGAAGCCGGACTCGTTGAGCGTATCGGTATGGATGGCCACCTGGACATCGTAGGCATCGGCCACGCTCAGACAGTTATCGATGGACGCCGGCGTGGTGCCCCAATCCTCATGCAGTTTCAGACCGGCGGCGCCGGCGACGATCTGCTCGACCAGCGGCTCGGGGCGACTGGCGTTGCCCTTGCCCAGAAACGCCAGGTTCATGGGAAACCCTTCAGCGGCTTCCAGCATGCGGTGCATATGCCACGGCCCAGGCGTGACCGTGGTGGCCTTGGTGCCAGTGGCCGGGCCGGTACCGCCGCCGATCATGGTGGTCACGCCAGAGGCCAGCGCTTCCTCGATCTGCTGCGGGCAGACATAGTGGATATGTGAATCGACGCCGCCCGCCGTCAGGATCTGGCCTTCGCCGGCGATGATCTCGGTGCCCGGGCCGATGACGATATCGATGGCGTCCATGATATCGGGGTTGCCGGCCTTGCCGATGCCACTGATGCGCCCGTCCTTGATCGCGACGTCTGCCTTGACGATGCCCCACCAGTCCACGATGAGAGCGTTGGTGATGACCGTATCGGCCGCGATATCGCTGGCTGCCTGGCTTTGGCCCATACCGTCACGAATGACCTTGCCGCCGCCGAACGAGACTTCGTCGCCGGCTTGACCCATATCGCGCTCGACCTCGACGACGAGATCGGTATCGGCCAGGCGCAATCGATCGCCGGCCCCCGGGCCAAACATCTCGGCGTGGGCGCGTCGATCCATCTTAGTCATGGCGTCTCCGGCGCGTTAAGCGGGCCCATGACCTCACCGCGAAACCCCACTACGCGCCGGGCGCCGACGTAGGGGACGAGCGTAACGCGGCGCGTGTCGCCGGGCTCGAAGCGCACCGCGGTGCCGGCCGGCACGTCGAGCCGGTGGCCGCGAGCAGCCGCCCGGTCGAACACCAGCGCCGGATTGGTCTCGGCAAAATGGTAGTGCGAGCCCACCTGCACCGGCCGATCGCCGGTGTTGGCGACGTCGAGCGTCACCCTCGTGCGATCTGCGTTGATCTCGATCTCGCCCTCTGCGGGCCATATCTGTCCGGGAATCATGGGCACTCTCAAACGATCGGATCGTGAACGGTCACAAGCTTGGTACCGTCGATGAACGTGGCCTCAACCTGTACCTCGGTCAGCATTTCAGGCACGCCCTCCATGACATCAGCCCGGCCTAACAGTGTGCGGCCGTGCTCCATCATCTCCGCCACGCTGTGACCGGCGCGCGCGCCTTCCATGAGGGCAGAAGCGATATAGGCCATCGCTTCCGGGTAGTTCAGCTTCAAGCCATTCTCGCGGCGACGCTCGGCCAGCAGGCCGGCCGAAAAGATCAAAAGTTTGTCTTTTTCTCGGGGCGTGAGTTCCATGATCTCCAATGCCTGTTCATCAGCCGGCCGAGCCAGCATAGCCTGAGCCGCGTTATCTCATGTCGACCAGATCCGCGGCGCCACCGCCGGTTTGCCCATCACCCAGGGCCGCAGCGTCTGCCAGGCCCGCGCGAGCGTCTGGCGCACAAAAGCCGCGGACAAGCCAAGCGCCCGGACCACCATCAATTCATCGACCCGCGTGATCGCGCAGCGACCACCCTCAGCAACGACTGCCTCACGAAGCACGCGCGTCTGTTGTTCATCAAAGCCTTCCGGACAGTACGCAACAAGCGTGCCCATCGCGACTGCCCCGTCTAAACCCCACGCTGCGTCCTGAAGATGCGACGTAGCCAGACCCGGCACGCGCGTTCGCTCGCTGAAGACCGGCCGACCGTCGATCGCGATCGCCAGATCGGTGTCTAGACCACCGTCTACGAGGCGCTCGGCGATCGCCGGCCGTCCGAAAACCACGCTGTCCCACAGGATCGCCCGGCTGGTCGGGTCAAGATCGACTGCCAATGCCAGGCGCACGTGTGCACCGTCGAACAGAATGGCTTCTTGGGGCAGCCACTCCAGTCGTGCCTCGGGCCCGGTGGCAAGACGTACCGCCTGGCGCGTGCCGCCGGCCGGTGTCTTATAGAACTTGCCGGCCGACGGTGTCGTCACGAGCAGGCCCGCCCCGGCGGCAGCGCGCGCGCGGATATCGATCTGATCTCCCTGCACCAGCCCGCCGGGCGGATGCAGAATCATCACGTGAGCCGTGTAATCGGACTCGGGATAGAGCGCACGCTGGATGTATAGCGGCCCGCTGTGGCGCCGTCGCAGCAGCACGCTGCGCTCGTGGGCAACGCCGGCTTCGAGCTCCAGGCAGGCGCGCCAACCGGCACCGTCCGAAAGCGTCGCTGTCGGCGCGCGCGGCGGTAGAGAAGAGCAGGACAGAACGATCAGTGTATGTGTTGCCGGATCTGTGGCTGCTTTTTTACACAATCGCCGGTCTGGATGAAAGCGCTTATTTGTCACCCGGCGCCCACAAAAAAGCCCCGTCGCAGAGCGACGGGGCCAACAGATCGATAATTTGCCAGACCTTGCGGGCGCTTACTCGTCCGTCGTGTTCATGTCGGTCGTGGTGTCGGTATTGGCCTCACCACTCATCTGCGTGGTGCCACCGCTCGCATTCGCGCTCCCGTTGGCCTCGGTCTGCACGCCGCCATTCATACCCGACGTCATGGTGTTTGTTTTACCGGCCATATCAGCTTTGGCGCGATCCATACGGCTGCCCATATCCTGTCGCATCTTGGCGCCATCCTGCTTCATGCGCTGACCGGCGTCTTTCATACGCGTCTCAGCGCTGGCACCCATCGTCTTCATGCGATCTTTGGTTGCAGTGCCGGCGTCCTTCGCACCACTTTCGGCGCTCTTCATACCGCTCTTGGCACGGGCCGCACCGTCTTCCATTGTCTTCTTGGCGCCGTCTTTCATCACGGTGTAGGTGTCACCACCACTAACGGCCGGACCAGCTGTTCCGCCGGAGGCCGCGTGCATGCCGGCCTTGAACTGCTCAAGCGTTACACCATTGGTTTTGGCATCCGAACGCTTGGCTTTCGGATCGGTACTGATCGACTCGTTGGTCTTCAGCGAGTTATAGAGCTTTGCCACGGCCGGATTGGCCTGCGCCTCGCTCATGCTCAATACACCGTTGCCGTTCGTGTCCAGCTTCTTGAACTGGGCCGTCAGCGAACCGTTGGTGTTGGCGCTGGCGCTCATGCCCGACGTGGAAGCATTGGCGCTGACGTCGGCGCCGGCCGCACCGGAGGCAGGAGCGGCGAAAGCCGAGCCGGTCACGATAGCCAGGCCGAAGGCAATTGCTGTTTTCTTGAACATTTGAGAGGTCCTTGGGACGTCTTGAATCAGGGCCTCGACGCTACGCCAGGGGTATGAATCACGGCTTAACTCAGTTCAAGGCGAGCCAGTGTTTCGCCGTCGTCGAACGACGTCAGGACGACGTGTTTTCGCGCTCGCGAGCCCCCGGGGCGAATGTTCGAGCGGTCACGATACCCAGCTCGTAAAGCAGATAGACCGGCACGGCCAAAAGCGTCTGCGAGATCACGTCAGGCGGCGTCAGCAACATGCCCCCGGCAAACGAGGCCACCAATACGTAAGGCCGATAGCTGGCCAGCTGCTTCGGCGTGACGAAGCCGGCCCACACGATCAAGAAAATGGCCACAGGCATTTCAAACGCGATGCCGAAGGCCATGAACATCTTCAAGACGAAATCCAGGTAGCTGGATATATCCGTCATCACCGACACGCCGGCCGGAGCGACCGACACGAAAAATCCGAACACGATCGGAAAGATGACGAACTGCGCGAATGCCATACCGAAATAGAAAAGCAGCGTCGACGACACCAGCAGCGGCGTCATCAACCGGCGCTCGTTCAGATACAGCCCCGGCGCCACGAACATCCAGACCTGATACAGCGTCCAGGGCAGCGACAACACGAAAGCCAGCATGATGGCCAGCTTCACCGGCACCAGAAACGGCGCGGTCACGCCGGTGGCGATCAGGCTGTTGGTGCCCGGCATATGCGACAGCAGCGGCCCGGATAAGAACGTGAACAGCGGGCGCGAGAAATAGAAACAGGGCAAAAAAACCACGGCAATGCCCAGCACGATCCGTATGACACGCGTGCGCAACTCCAGCAGATGCGCCATCAACGGCTGTTCTTCTTCGTCCGGCGTGCTCACGAGGATTTGTCTTTGTCAGTCGATGAGTGGTTTTCAGAGGGCCGTGGCGCGGCTGCATCTCGTTCGAGGTCTTCTTTGAGCGGACGAGCCGTGGCCTCAACGTTGCGATCCACGCTGTCGCGTGCGTTACGGGTTTCGGCCTCAATCTGTTCGCGCGCTTCGCGTACTTCGCGACGGATGTCGTCAGCTTTGACCTCGCGCTCAAGCTCGCTGGTCAGAGCACTCATGTAGTGCTTGGCCTGGCCCACCCAGCGCCCGACCGTACGGGCGACCACCGGCAAACGCTCGGGGCCCAGCACGATCAAACCGATGATGGCCAGGACGCTCAGCTCCCAGAAACCGATGTCGAACATAAACGCTCGCTACCGCGGTGACGACGAACTAATCGCGCGAGGAGTTGGAGCGCTCGCGGTCGTGGGTCTTGGAGTCAGCCTGATCGCGGTTGACGTGCTCGACCACCTGCGGATCGTCGTCGCGATCTTCCTTGTCCTTGTCTTCGTCTTTCATGGCCGAGCGAAAGCCCTTAAGTGCCGAGCCCAGATCAGGGCCCAGGTTGCGCAGACGCTTGGAACCGAACAAAAGCAATACGATCGCCAGAACGATCAAAAGCTGCCAGATACTGATACCGCTGAGCATGATTTCCTCCAGCTAGTCGCGGGACGCAGAATTCCCGCTGGGTCGTGCGGCCTTTTCATCATGGCCGGATACGCCGAAACGGCGCGCGAGTTCGTCTTGTACGGCCGATACATCCTGGCCGCGAGCTTGTAACAACACCATACAGTGAAACCACAGATCAGCGACTTCGTGCACCAGATGGGCCGTGTCGTCTTCGCCCGCGGCATCAACGACTTCAGCGGCTTCTTCGGTGATCTTGGCCGAAATCTTTGGCGTACCGCCTGCATACAGGGCCGCGGTATAGCTTGTCGCCGGATCGGCGTCCCGGCGCTTGGCCAGTGCGTGGTCCAGGGCCGCAAAGATATCGGCGGTCGAAGCGGTTTCGGTCACGTTACTCGTCGCCTTTGCTGGCCGATGGGCCGTACATGTCTTCCGGGGCGGTGATGACAGGGTCCACCGTCGTCCACGCCCCAGCCGTAAGTACCTGATAGAAACACGATTCCCGCCCGGTGTGACAGGCCACACCGCCGATCTGTTCGACCTGGAGCAGGATCGCATCGGCGTCGCAGTCCAGGGCGATAGACACCACGGATTGTAGATTGCCCGAGCTCTCGCCCTTGCGCCAGAGCTTACCCCTAGAGCGTGACCAATAGGTTGCATAGCCCGAATCCACCGTGGCCGCCAGCGACTCGCGGTTCATCCAGGCCAACGTCAGCACGCGCTTGGTGTCTACCGCCTGAGTGATCACGGGCACCAGTCCCTGATCGTTCCAGGCTACGTCGTCTAGCCAGGCGTCGGAGCGTCTGTTGTCCATCAAGAGATTGGTCCGTTGAGCAGTCGATCCATCGTGAAACCGGTCAAATCTGCGTGGGGGCGCACGGACGTATCCTACGCCTTGTCGAAACGCCGCGCAGTCGCGGCCGTCCTACGCCGAAGCCGACGGCGCGCATAAATCTGGCTTGTACGAACGCCCAACTCGGCCTAGTGTTGCCGCGCATGAAGATCATCATCCTGGGGGCCGGTGAAGTCGGGGCCACGCTCGCCGAGAATCTGGCGCACGAGGCCAACGACGTTACCGTCGTCGACACCAATCAATCGCTGCTGCGGCCCTTGCAGGATCGCCTGGATATCCGGGCGGTACATGGCTACGCCGCGCATCCGGCGGTATTGCGCGACGCGGGCGCCAACGACGCCGACATGATCATCGCTGTCACCGCGGTCGATGAGATCAACATGGTGGCCTGTCAGATCGCCTACACGCTGTTCCACACCCCAACAAAGATCGCGCGTATTCGCTCGTCGGAGTATCTGATCGAGGACCGGCTGTTTCATCAGGATGCCATCCCCATCGATATGTCGATCAGCCCGGAGCAGCTGGTCACCGACTACATCAAACGCCTGATCCAGTATCCCGGCGCGCTGCAGGTGGTGGATTTCGCCGGCGGGCGCGTTCAGGTGGTGGGCGTAAAGGCCTATTACGGCGGCCCGCTGGTCGGCAACGAGCTGGCCACCATCCGCAGCCATATCCCGAACGTGGATACCCGGGTCGTTGCGATTTATCGGCGCGGCAAGCCCCTGATTCCTGAAGGCGATACGGTCATCGAGGCCGACGACGAAGTGTTCTTCGTGGCCGCCCGGCGCGACATCAAGCAGGTCATCGGCGAGCTCAGAAAGATCGATCGCCCGGTTAAACGCGTGATGCTGGCCGGCGGCGGCAATATCGGCACCCGCTTGGCGCGCGCGCTGGAAAATCAGTGCCAGGTCAAGGTCATCGAGCACAATCCAGAGCGCGCGGCCTGGCTGTCCGAGCGGGTCAATCGGGCCATCGTGCTGAAAGGCGATGCGGCCAACGAAACGCTGCTGCGCGAGGAGAACATCGAGTCGATCGACGTGTTCTGCTCGGTCACCGACGACGACGAGGCCAATATCCTCTCGGCAATGCTGGCCAAGCGTCTGGGCGCGCGCAAGGCCATGTCGCTGATCAACCGGCTGGCCTATGTCGACCTGATCGAGTCCTCGGGCACCCAGATCGATATCGCGATCTCGCCCAAGCAGTCGACCATTTCGGCGCTGCTGGCGCATGTACGCCGCGGCGACGTGGTGCGGGCCCATACCCTGCGCCGGGGGGCTGCCGAGGCCATCGAGGCCATCGCCCACGGCGAGCGCGGCAACTCGCGGGTGGTCGGCCGGCGCCTGGACGAAATCAAGCTGCCTCCGGGCGCCTCGATCGGGGCGATCGCCCGCGGCGAAGAGGTCATCATCGCCCATCACGACACCGTGATCGAGTCGGGCGATCACGTCATGATCTTCATCATCGACAAGCGCTATACCCCGGCCGTGGAACAGCTGTTCCAGGTGGGGGTGTCATATGTCTAGCCGGGCCCGTTCGTGAGCCTGGTCGAAGGTCACGTCACCTATCGCTATGCCGGCGTGCAACGCGTGCTGGGCATTTTGCTGATGATCTTTTCCGGATCGATGCTGTTGCCCGTGGCCGTGGGCGGCCTCTACGGCGACGGCGAGCTCGAAGCTTTCCTCGTAGGCTTTGCGGTCACGCTGGCCACCGGTTTCATGGCCTGGGCGCCTACACGACACGTACGCCGAGAGCTCAAGATCCGCGACGGCTTCCTGGTCGTGGTGCTGTTCTGGATGGTGCTATCGCTGTTCGGGGCCATACCGCTGTGGCTGGCCGTACGGCCGGACATGAGCTTCACCGAAGCCACGTTCGAGTCGGTCTCGGGCCTGACCACGACCGGGGCCACGGTGCTGGTGGGTCTGGACACCCTGCCCCATGCCATTCTGTTCTGGCGCGTACTGCTGCACTGGATGGGCGGCATGGGCATCATCGTGCTGGCCGTGGCGGTGCTGCCCATGCTGGGCGTGGGTGGCATGCAGCTTTATCGCGCTGAAACGCCCGGGCCCATCAAGGATTCCAAGCTCACCCCGCGCATCCGCGAGACCGCCAAGGCGCTGTGGTATCTCTACGTTTCGCTGACCATCATCTCGGCGTTTCTGTTCTGGGTGGCAGGCACCAGCGTGTTCGACGCCGTGGGCAACGCGTTTTCGTCGATCGCTACCGGCGGCTTTGCCAATCACGATCTATCGCTGGGCTATCACGGCAGTGCGGCGATCGAGCTGGTAGCCATCATTTCGATGCTGGCTGGCTCGGTGAGTTTCGGCATGCACTTCATGGTCTGGCGCAACGCCGACCCGGGCATCTATTGGCGCGACTCGGAAACCCGGACCTTCATCCTCATGATCGCCGCCGCCACGGCCATCTCTACGCTGGTGCTCATGGTGGCCGGCACCTATGTCGGCCTGGACGATGCGCTGATCAAATCGCTGTTCCAGGTGTTGTCTATCGGCACGACCACGGGCTTTACCACCACGGATTATTCGGTGTGGCCGAGTTTTCTGCCCATGTTCTTGCTGCTGGGCGGCTTCGTGGGCGGCTGCGCGGGCTCGACCACCGGCGGCATGAAGGTGGTGCGCTCGATTCTGCTGGCCAAGCAGGGCGTGCGCGAGATCAGCCGTCTGGTCCACCCCAACGCCGAGATTCCCATCAAGATGGGCGAAAAAGTCATCCCGGATCGGGTGGTACAGGCGGTCTGGGGGTTTTTTGCGGTCTATGTCAGCGTCTTCGGGCTGATGTTCTTGATTCTGTTATCCACCGGCCTGTCGGAAATCACCGCGTTTTCTGCCGTGGCTGCCACCATCAACAATATCGGCCCGGGGCTGGGTGAAGTCTCGTCCAACATGGCCAGCATCCCCGCCGCCGGCAAATGGACGCTGTGTCTGTCCATGCTGCTGGGCCGGCTTGAAGTGTTTACTCTGCTGGTCATTATGACGCCCGCCTTCTGGCGGCGCTAGGGCCTGTTGACGCTTCAAACGAGTCCGCGCCAAGCGCTCCCTAAAAATTGACTAGGGGCGGCAAGACGAGGCGTAGCGCGCGCCGCGCAATAATTCTGCGCAAGCGTGCTAGAACGCTGGATTGCCGGCGTATCGTTATTTCTTGGGCGCTCGTCCCGCAGGGTTGGGCCGCCCATAAAAATTGACTAGGGGCGCTTAGCGGCGTTGCAAGTCTTGATCGTGGCACGCCACGATACGGCGACTCGCGCCTTGCTAAACGCGATTTGCGGTTTCCAACGCGGCGCTCGTATGAAGCGTCAACAGGCCCTACCTTCCCCACGTTCTAGACTCAAAGCCATGCGCGACCAACTACAAGCCATGATCGATGCCGGCCGGGACACGCCGCTAGCCCGGTTCACGCTCGGCGAGCTGCTCCACCGCGAAGGTGATTACTCGACCGCCATTGACCATCTGGCCGAGGCCGTGCGCCAGGACCCGAGCTATTCCGCGGCCTGGAAGCTCTACGGCCGTGTTCTGCTGGACGCTGAGCGCTACCGCGAGGCCGTCGACGTGCTGGCGCGCGGTGTCGAGATTGCCCAGGACAAAGGCGACAATCAGGCCGCGCGCGAAATGCAGGTCTTTGCCAAGCGCGCGGCCAAACAGGTGGATGCCACGCCCGGCGGCTCCGGCCAGAGCGATTAGATGTCGGTCTATACCCGCGTCACCGAGGACGACTTGCGCCGGCTTCTGGCCGATTATGCGATCGGCGAGCTCGAAGATTTCCGCGGCATTTCGGCCGGCGTCACCAACACGAATTATTTCGTGGACACCACGCTGGGCCGCTGGGTACTCACGTTGTTCGAGCAGTCGGCGCCCGACGAGCTGCCGTTTTTCATGCAGCTCATGGATCATCTGGCCGCCCACGGCGTTCCGGGCGCGCATCCGGTGGCTCGTAACGACGGTCGGTTTCTGTCGTCGGTACAGGGCAAACCAGCGGCCCTGGTCTATCGCCTAGAAGGCGCCAGCACCGATACGCCCTCGACCGCCCAGTGCCGGGCGCTGGGCGGCGTGGTGGCCGAAATGCACCGCGGCGTCGCCGGCTTCGAGCGGCGCCAGTCGAACCCGCGGGATCTAGCCTGGATCAAGACCGCGGCCAACCGTCTGGTTGACCACTTACCGGCCGAAGAGCGCGAGCTGCTTGCCGACGAAATCGCGTTCCAGGCCGAGGCCGCCACCACACACTTCGCGCATCTGCCGCATGCGGTCATTCATGCGGACCTGTTTCGCGATAACGTGCTGCTGCGCGGCGATCGCGTGGCCGGCATCATCGATTTCTATTACGCCTGCTACGAGTGTCTGTTGTTCGACCTGGCCGGCATCTGCAGCGACTGGGCGTTTCAAGACGGCACGTTTTTGCCCGAGCACTGGCAGGCGTTCGTGAGTGCTTATACCCGCCGCCGGTCGCTGACCCGGGAGGAAATCGCAGCCTGGCCGGCCATGCTGCGCGCTGTAGCGCTGCGCTTCTGGGTTTCGCGCCTGATCGACGCCTATTTTCCGATGGGTGGGCCGGATGTGCAGATCCATAACCCCACCCCGTTCAAGGCGCTCTTGCTGAGCTATCGCACCAGCCCGCCGGACGTGGCCGCCGTATGATCGGACTCATCCAGCGGGTGCGCTCGGCCCACGTAGATATCGCCGACCAGCGCGTCGCCGAGATCGGGCCGGGTTTGCTGGTCCTGGTTTGTGCGGTGCCCGACGACACGCCGGCGCGAGCGCAACGCCTGGCCGAGCGGATACTCGCCTATCGCGTTTTCAACGACGACGCCGGACGGATGAACGTCGGTGCGATGGCCGCCGAGCGCGCCGTGCTGGCCGTGCCTCAGTTTACGCTGGCCGCGGATACGCGCTCCGGTAACCGACCGGGATTTTCGAGCGCTTGCCCGCCCGAGCGCGCGGCCGGCCTCTTCGATGACTTCGTGGCCGCGCTTGGCCAGCGCCATAGCCCGATCGCGACCGGACACTTCGGCGCCGACATGCAGGTGGGCTTGATCAACGATGGGCCCGTGACGTTCTGGCTGGAAAGCTAGGACACTCAACGGGCGCGGTCGTGACACTCGCCACGCTATGGGCAAGTGCGTATCATCTGGCGTCCGTTAAGGCTTGAATCAGGGTCGTCATGACAGCGCGTCGCGCGACGATAGAGCGTCGAACCGCCGAAACCGATATCCGCGTTGAGCTCGATCTCGACGGCACGGGCGCCTACAGCGCCGCTACCGGCGTTGGTTTTTTCGAGCATATGTTGCATCAGGTCGCTCGCCACGGGCTGATCGATCTGACCGTGTCCGCCAACGGCGATCTCCATATCGATGACCACCACACGGTAGAAGACGTCGGTATCGTCATCGGCCAGGCACTGCGCGAAGCACTGGGCGACAAGCGCGGTATCACGCGCTACGGTCATGCCTACGTGCCGCTGGACGAGGCGCTATCGCGCGTGGTCATCGATTTCTCCGGCCGGCCGGGCCTGTTTTTCCGGGCCGACTTCACGGCCGAGAAGATCGGCACTTTCGATACCGAGCTGGTGCGCGAGTTTTTCGGCGGCATCGCAGCCGGGGCGGCTATGACGCTGCATATGGACAACCTGTCCGGGGCTAACGCACATCACATCGCCGAAACGTTGTTTAAGGCCTTTGGGCGCGCCCTGCGCGCAGCGGTGGCCTTCGATGAGCGCGCGCTAGATGCCCTGCCCTCTACCAAGGAACATCTGTAATGGCCACCGTCGGCATTATCGATTACGGCATGGGCAATCTGCACTCGATTGCCAAGGCGTTGCGCTATGTCGCCTCGGACGAGCAGATCGAGGTTAGCTTTGATCCCGACGCCCTGGCCCGCATGGACCGGCTGGTCCTGCCCGGCGTAGGCGCGATCGGCCACTGCATGGACGAGCTGCACCGCCTAGAGCTCGATGCGATGCTGGGCGAAGTGCTGGGTCAGAAACCGCTGATGGGTGTGTGTCTGGGCATCGAGGCCTTGATGGCCCACTCGGAAGAATCCGGCGGCGTGGACTGTCTCGGCGCCTTTCCCGGCGATACCGTCAAATTTGCCGAGCCCAATGCCCAGCCCGACGGCACCCGCCGCAAGATCCCGCACATGGGCTGGAACCAGGTCCGGCAAGAGCGTCATCACCCGCTGTGGAAAGATATCGCCCCGGATTCCTGGTTCTATTTCGTGCACAGCTATCACGTAGTGCCGGCCGAGCCTCGGCATATCGCGGGCACAACCGACTACGGCGTGCGCTTTGCCTCAGTGATCCTGCGCGAGAATACGTTCGCGGTGCAGTTCCACCCCGAAAAGAGCCAATCCGCCGGCCTGCAGCTGCTGGCCAACTTCCTGGAATGGGACGGTCAGGCGTACTAGGGTCTGTTGATGTTTCATACGAGTCCGCGCCAAGCGCTGTTTTGCGGCAAGACGAGGCGTAGCGCGCGCCGCGCAGTCATTCTGCGCAAGTGTGCTAGAACGCTGGATTGCCGCAAAACAGCGCTTGTCCCGCAGGGTTGGGCCGCAAATCGCGCCCTGCCGCGTTGCGAGTCT
>MDSW01055438.1_pt1 | contig 23527 bp, 11 predicted proteins | sample 811171 | NCBI WGS metagenome assembly MDSW01 (sample SAMN05326641, study PRJNA326480) | marine metagenome | isolation source: seawater | place: Atlantic Ocean: North West | collected 2012 | reverse complement strand
CACACATAAACCCAAGGCTAGTGTGCCGTTCGTCTTATTCCCATCTGTCTTGGTTGATGTCTTCTTCCTCGCCAACACTGCAGCTACGTTATGTGCTGTTCAGGCCATGATTGAGTCGAGGACGCCAGTACTGTCGCCGTGTTTCGTTGTCCGCACTCCCAACTGGTTCAGGAGTGTCAGCCACAGGTTGTTCAATGGGGTTTCGTTGTCGATGACATGGTTATGCCCGAGCTTAATTCCCGACGCACCTCCGGCAACCAGTGTCGGGCAGTTGTCGAGTGAGTGGCTTGTGCGGAGGTTGCTGCCGTATACGAGGCAGATGTGATCAAACAGGCAGGAGCCATCCGCTTCTTTTGCTGCTTTGAGACGATCGATCAGGCCGGCAAGCAGTTCGCTCTGCACTGTGTCGCGTTTCTCAGATGCCGACTTCTTCTCTGCGTTGCCGTGGTAATGGCTGATGTCGTGTCCGCCGACTTTGATGTTCTCGCTGTTGAGCAGACTCTGCACAGGCTGACGAAATGTCATGATTCGGGTGCTGTCCGTCTGCATCGCCAGAATCATCAGGTCATAGGTCACTTCAATCAACTCACGTCCGCCACTGACTGACGGTTCGGGAATCGGGGCTTTGGGTCGCGGCACATTCAGCCATGTTTCTTCTTTTGCGATTCGATTTTCTATGCTGCGGACGCTTTCGAAGTACTCGTCGAGTTTATCTTTATCAGCACGTCCGAGTTTTTGTTGCAGTTGCTTTGCGTTTCCAAGCATCGTGTCCAGCACGCTTCGTCGCTCGGCCAGCTGACGCTGAACCTGGTCGACGGGCACACGGCTACCGGAAAACAAATGTCGATAGAGCTGGACAGGGTGATTCTGAGCGCCGAGTGGTTTGCCTTTGGAGTCCCACGACATGGAAAGCCCCGGTCCGTGTCCGTCGCCGTTGACGTTGCCACCACCGTTGATCTGAATGGAGTTGTAACGTGTATGTTTGCCAAACTCCTGAGCGGCCACCTGGTCAACGGAGATTGTGTTGGCAAAGCTGACACCCGGCTGAGCGAATCGGTTGGCACCTGTTAGCCAGAACGTGCTGCCGGAATGGCCCGCATCGTTGAAGAGACAATATTTATGCCACAGACCCTGGACGATGGAAAAGTCACTCTTGTGTTTTGCCAGCGGCGCCAGCCCGGATGGAAGCCTGTAGCTGTCTCCCGGCTGACTGATATCGGGGTACCATGACTCTTCGGTGACGCCCCAGCCAAAACTGAGAAATACCATTCGCTTGCCGGGAGTCCTGACTGCTCCGGAGTTTTCTTCGGCAAACAGGCTGAGTGCGGGCAACGCAAGAACGCCGGAGGCAGATCGAAGAAAGGGGCGTCGTCCGATTGAGTGTTTCATGGTTGGCATCGGGTTGGTGAGGATTTCGGAGGGGGATCTCGAGTGTGGCTTCGGCAGGCAAAGCCTGAGTTGACTCATTTTCGTCGGAAGGCTGGGTGCTGAACAAGAGCGTGAATGAATGATCTCATCGCGTAGTCTTTGTCTTTCGCCTGTTTGGCGATGTCTTCGATAAGTGACTGATCACTGAATCCCAGTGCTCGTCCCATTCCGTATTCGAGTACGGCCGCGGAGAAGCTTCTGGCGAAATCATCTCTATGGCCTGCAATATGGTCTCTCAACTCAAAGTAGTCTGCAAACTCAGCACCGTCGTGGAAACGGCCACCGGCGTCGATATTCCATGTCTTCCCGGGAGTTTTGTCAGACTCGGCGTCCGGTGGTTCGTAGCTGTTTTTAGTTCGCCACAGACCGACCGCATCAAAGTTCTCCATTCCCAGTCCAATTGGGTCAATCTTACGGTGGCAGCTGGCACATTGCGGTAATTCCTGGTGCACGGCAAGACGCTCACGCGTCGTCAGCATCCGGTCTGAGAGACGAGACAGGTTCGGCACATTGGCCGGGGCTGGCGGTGGTGGCTGGTTTAGCAGTTTCCGCAGCACCCATGCCCCGCGTTCGACCGGGCTGGATTCATCTCCGTTGCCACCCATCAGATGAATGGCGGCCATTCCGAGCAGCCCGCCTCGGGGAGAATCTTTCGGCAGCTTCACTCGGCGAAAGTGATCACCGTCGACATCGGGGATTCCATAGTAGTGCGCAAGCAGGTTGTTGATGATGACATAATCGGCCTTCAGCAGGTCTGCGATACTGTGGTTTTCTGCCAGTAGATAGGCCGTTGTTTCATAAACTTCCTGCCGCACGGCCAGCTTCACGCTGTTGTCGTAGCGGCGATGCTTCACGATGTTCACGTTAAAGAAATCAAGCCGCTTCATATCCAGCCACTGATGGATCAGACCGTGAATCATCTCCCGTGATCGAGCATCATCCAGCAGGCGGTTAGTCTGTTCGCGAAGGATCTGTGGGTCAGAGAGTTGACCTTCAGCCGCCAGTTTCATGAGTTGATTGTCTGCTGGTGCGCTCCAGAGAAAGTACGAGAGGCGGTGTGCCAGTTCCTGGTCGCTGATCGTTTGCCGGCTCTTCAGAGACGATTCAGACTTGTAGAGAAACATGGGAGAGCTGAGGACAACCGACAGCGTCTGTGTGAGTGCCTCACGATGTTTGAAGCCATCCAGTTCTCGCTTGTCATTGTAGTATGCGACGAGGCGGTTAATCAGCTGTTCGTCCGGCTGCTCACCTCGAAATGCGGCCGTACAGAAGTCTGCCAGTCCCCCGGACAGGTCGCCTGGAGTGAAGTTGTTATCCCAGACGATCTGGTCATTGCTGTCCGTAACTGTAACGGAGTAATTCTGTAGACGGGCTTCAATGTTGGGCGAGTCATTCCGATTGAAGATCTGGATTTCGTCGATCGTAACATCATGACCAAAGTCCAGTTCCCACCATTCGCCGGGCTGGGCCTTATTCGCGGTATGATTGATGGTCTTCAGATCGCCATCGATGGCGCGGTCGGCCGTTCGGTCGTTTCCGTGAGTGGAACTTTGAGATGCAGTGCCCGCACTGGCAATGTTCTTTCCACCACTGATTACTCGTATTTCGCGGAAATGGACGTAGTCGTCTCCGCCCGTGTCAGGGTTCAGGATTCTGATCTTTCGCCCGTTGACTCCTCGGGTCTGATGCACAAACAGTCCAGGCTCGGGGCGTTCGACATCATCTCCCAGCATGTGAGCGACCGCCTGCAGGCCAGCGGGCACAGTTTGGTCTGCTGTGGTCACGCGTTCGACCTCCAGCCAGTCGATCCAGAACACATACTCCGGACCATACCCGTTGCGTTTCTTTGCTTCCTGGAAGATCTTCCGAGGGTAATGAAACTGATGGTGCATGCCCTTTTCACGGAGGTAAATCTGCCGCTCGTCGCGATGTTCACCAAGGGTGTGTTTTCGAGTCAGATCGATTGATGTTTCAATGATCTGAGGGTTGTCCATCGTGCCTGTGACTTCGTGGACACTCAGCAAATCCACATTGCGAACGCGCAGCCCGAACTCCAGAAATCGTCGATCGTCAGGGGCGTCGTCAACTCGTGCGGCTCGGAAACGGACTTTGTATTTTCCCGGTGGCCAGTTCGGTGGCATGTTGTATTCGATGTAACCGGTGGGCAGTTGATTCGGATGAATGGTCGGCACGGTAATGAACGCGCCTGTGTCGATCGAAGGCAGCTTGAGATAACGAATAAGGTAATAGTGGCTGGGGGCCGAAGAATCGATGAACTGGTTAACCCGAGCCGGATTATCGAAGAAACGGAAGGCCGGGTCTTTGGGGACCGGCGGGGCGTTAGCAATCTGGTTGTAGTACAGATAGAACGGAAGATACTTGTCCTGATGCCGCGGATACTTCTTTTTTAGCGCGTCATAAATCTCTTTGTGTTCCGCCTTCAGCCCTTCCTCAGCCAAAGCAGAACGCCATGCGCGAGAAGCATCCCATTTGGCAAAATGGGCTCTGTATTTTTCAGTGAGTGATTCTGCTTCGTGCCGATGCGTGATCTCCACCGATCGCGCATGGTACTGGTCGATTGCTTCCTCAACGGCTTCTCGTCCCAACTCGAGATAGGATTCCAGCTGATTACTCGACACGTAAAGGCTGGCACCGTTAGTGTCAAAATTGCTGAGTCCGTCGTCTGAAGGTAACTGGCTGACATTGATTTCCACACCCAGGAGTTCGCGGAGGGTGTTGCGGTACTCACGCCGATTCAGGCGGCTCATGGCAATCTCCCCGTGGCGATCACTCATCTTTGAACGCAGCGCGACCATCGCCGTACCAAGGTCATCGGCGAGGTTGGTTTTTATCGGGCCGGGGATTTGCTCTTCATCCTTTGGAGGCATCTCACCGCCATTGAGGGCATTGAGTACTTTCTGCCACCGGTCCGCGTCGCCGGAACTCTCAATCGTCAGTCTCAATTCGTCGATTCGAAACCGGCCTCTGGCCTCTTCGCTGTTGTGACACTTTCCGCAGTACCGAGTCAGTGTGTTCAGGTGCTTCGAATTCATGCCGGTGAGCGAGTATGACTCGTCGGCCGCCCGGAGTCCTGAACATACTGCTGAGCAGCAGAGCAGAAGCAGCGTCAGGTTCCGCGCCTGTCGATTTAACCCTGAATTTATGACTCTGGTGGTGGGCACGTTGAATGTCTTCCTCAAAGGACGTTCATTGCTCATTGTTCGGGTATTGTAAGCGACCGGGACGGGTTGCTTGAATGCTTCTGTACAAATGCCTATCAAACAAGACTGCCCACAGTATTCGTCCGTTGGAAATAGACCATGCAACAGTTCTGTCCTTCCGCGCTGCCCCTGTTTGTCTCCCTTGGGGCATTACTCACCACCGGCACGATTGCCGACGATAAGATTGTTGACGAGTTTCAATCCGCGGAATTCAAGGGCCGGGTTGCCGAACGCGGCGAGTGGCAGTTCAAGGATGGTATTGCGAGTTGCGTCTCAGATCGGGACCTGTACAGGAAGTACAGGAACCATGGCCCCATCCTGAAGTGGCCGCGTGAGTTTCACGATGCTTCGATTGAGTTCGAAATGAAAGCGGCCGATTGTCAGCGGGTCGTATTCACCCTGAATGGCGATGGACACATTTTTCGAGTCACTCTGGCTGATGAACGAGCAAACGCGCCTGCCGGTCAGTCGAAGGTGCCCACCAGAGTCATTGCATGGGCGACAAAGTCATCAAAACAGAATAAGGGTGACACGATTAAACCGAAGAAGATGCCCGACCTGCCGGCAGTGAACGGAAAATGGGTACCCGTCCAGTTGAACGTGAAGGGCGAACGCGCGACTCTGAAGATCGGCGAGTTCGAAACAGAGATCAAACATGCAGCACTCGGACGGAATAAAAATATGGTCATGCTGACGTTTGCTCATGGGCAACTTGCGGTCCGCCGGTTTCATATGACTTCATCAACCCAATGACTCGATTCCACACCGGCTTTATTGCTCTCCGGGATTGCGGTAGTGGAGTTCGCCAGAATTTTCTTCTACCGGAAAGAGCGAGCGGGTTCACCATGGCTCGTTGGGCGATCTGTCGGGAATCCCGTCCAGCTCTCACCCCTTGCCGTGAAGGAGCCAGATCATGCAAAAGTCGACCAGTCAATGTGCATGGCTGATCTTTGTCCTCTCCGCGATCTCTTCCCCGGCGGCACCTGCCGCTGGTGGCGACTGGAAACAGCCGTTTGAACCTGACTCGGATACGGTAGTGCTCTACCACTTTGATGAGGGGACTGGTGATGTCACCCGTGATGCAATGGGAGACGATTCGCTGACACTGCGTGCGAACAGGCAGGGGCTTTGGGGGCAACATGATGGCTTCGGTTCGGCAGCCCGATTCACGCGCAAGGACGATGATCCCAATCTGCTCATCGGACCGACGAATCACGACAAGCTGCACCTGCGTTCGTGTGCTGAGGCATGGACGATCGAAGCATGGGTGAAGGTCGAAGGGCAAGGAGGGCTTGATAGCGGGCGGACCGCGCTCAACATTGCCGGAACCGATGATGAGGGATTTTCACTGCCGACTGGTCTCCGAGGCGGCTGGAGTTTCGGTCTTCACAGCAGGTCAGGAAAAGGGACGCTCACCAGAGGGGTGATGCCGTGGGCGAGGCATATCGGTTCTCCCCGAGGAAAAGACCCGAATCACGATACGAGTGGGACGATGCTTCCATATATGACGCCCGGACTGACCGGCGCCGAGCCCGCGGTGATTACTGACCATGAGTGGCATCATGTGGCATGGCAGTTTCGATTCCGAGACCAGACCAACTGGTTCTTTCTTGACGGCCGTATGATCCGGCGAGTGGAACTGCCAGCGCCTGGCGATCCTCGCGTGATGGTCAATGATGCAGTCGACGTTGGTGTCCCTTTTGTCATTGGCGGTTTCCCACATTCGCAGGACCCACCTTTCCACCTGAACTTTGGCACGTTCGAGGGACAGATTGATGAGTTTCGGATTTCGAAGACACTGCGATACCCCATCGCTGACAGGCTTTCGATCGTCCGACAGAGGTTGCCGGAATGCGGGGTCAACATTCCTTACGCGGTCAAGCTTGCAACCGACGCTGCGGACGGTTCCGTCACGTGGAAGATTACGGACGGGCGTCTCCCGGTCGGCCTGCAGCTTGATGCGTCGGCAGGACGGATCCACGGTACGGTGACGGAAGCCGGTCCTCCCGCATTCATTGTTGTGGAGGCGCAGGATGAGTCGGGAGCTTCCAGTTCTCGCCGGTTTGAGATCAGAACCGGAGCGGGCAGACTGCTGACGGCATCGCTGCCTCCCGCATTTGTGGGAGTCGCGTGGCGCGCTGAACTGAACACTCGACACCTGACAGCCCCTCTGAAGTGGAAGGTGATCAAAGGAAAGCTGCCAGAGGGGATTTCGCTCGCGAACGATCTCAATGGCATGCCGCAGCAGCAGGGCTGGAGTCCATTCACAGTTCAGGTGATAGATGCAAATGGCGAACAGCGGCAACGGGAATTCGTGCTGAAAGTGTTGCCCCGGAAGCTATTGGATATCGGTGTGGACGAACACACGGTCGCATTGTTTGACTGGCAGGGACCCAACGGAAAGCTGATCCCTGACCGAGTGGGGGATGAATCGCATACCCTGACATGGACCAACATGGGAGGAGATCGCCGAGTAACATGGCCGGGTCGCGCGAGAAAGTTTCCACAGTTTACGGGCCACGGCGAACATGGTTTTGCCAGTGCCGGCAAGGGGCCCGAAAGGCTTGACTTCAGGACCTGTAAAACGGAATGGACTCTGGAAGCATGGATCCGGCGCGGTGGGCCACTGCAGGCCTTTGGCGGGACGGTCCGGGGAAAACAGATGCCGTTTCATTTTGGGCATGTCTGCGGTACCTATGACCTGACGAACCGTGGTGTCTGGGAACTGTACCTGTCCGACGCGGAATCCCCGGACGGCAGTATGGCACCGGGCATCCATTTCTTCGGTGCCGCGCGAGAACATGCGCTTGAGAATCTGGATCCCTGGCACCGTCCTGCCGGCATCGTTGGCCAGCGGCAGAACGCGGGTATCAGCGATACCGAATGGCATCACGTTGCATGGCAGTACAACTATGCGGAAGACCTGCACGAACTGTTTCTGGACGGGCAACTGATCTGGCGTATGAAGAGTCCGGATGGACGCCGACTGGTGAATGATCGACAACATGACGCTCAATTCAGTGTCAGCACTCGATTGACCGGTTATTCGCGTTACGGGGGGGGCTTCAATTACCTGGGAGAGGGCAACTTTTTCGGCCAGATCGGTGAGATCAGAATCTCCAGCGTACGCAGGTACGGTCGCTGATCGGCAACACTTCCGGCTTGCGCTCGACGATTAATTCCTCCGGCACTACCTCACGCCGTTTCTGTTCAGGTGCTTCTGAAACCATGCGTTGATTGGTTTCGGAGACTGACGTGCGTGATAAGGAGCATCGCCCTGCGGAAGTTCATTTCTGAATTTCTTCAGCACGTTCGCGTGAGCAGGGTTGGCTGCAATGTTCTTCCATTCCTGGGGGTCACTTCTGTGGTCATAGAGTTCTTCCGCCCCGTTTTCATAGCGAATATATCGGTAGTCTTCGGATCGAAGGGAATGATTGCCGCGCGCGTAGGTGGTCAGGATTGAGTGCCGCCAGCTGGTGTCAGACTTGTTGAGCAGTGGCAGCAGACTTCTTCCCGCGTTTTCTGCTTTGGCTGGAAGCCCGGCGAGTTCCAGCAGAGTTGGGTAGACATCGATCAGGCCGACTGGCTTGTTGCTGGTTCTGGTGGTCGTGCCGCCTGGCAGGCTGATGATCAGTGGCACACGAGTGGATTCTTCCCAGAGGCCATGTTTGCTCACGCGGTCCTTCTCACCGAGGTGGTAGCCGTGATCACTCACAAGCACGATGATTGTGTTATTCGCATAGTCACTGGCGTCGAGGGCATCCAGCACGCGTCCCACCTGATGGTCAACAAACGTGGTACATGCCAGATACGCCTGCGTGCATCGTTTGAATTGTTCGTTGTCGTTCTCAGTCAGGAAGGATAGTCCCGGGTACTTTGGCACAGCATGCAGGTCACGACCGATCTGCGGGACATCGTCGAGGTCATCTGTCCTTACCGGCGGAAGCTGCACTGAGTTGAGGGGAAGTCTGTCAAACCATTTCTCAGGAACGTAGAAGGGCACGTGAGGTCTGTGAAAACCAACCGCAAGAAAGAAGGGTCTGTCGTGTTGCTTCTGCAATTGTTCCTCAGCCCACCCTGCCGTCTCGTAATCCGGCATCTTTGAGTCGACATCAGGGAATGCTCCCCAGTCCGTTTGAGTGCCGGACCATGGGTTATCCGGCAAGTGGTAATGAAATCGAAATTCGTTCGGTGGTTTAGGTCCGGACCTGCCTTTGGGGCCGTTCACCTCGAATGATCTGGTCTGAGTGAATCCGTGGTGGATCTTGCCGACGCCCATGGTCAGGTAACCATGTCTGGCGAAATACCGGGGAAGCATCTGGCCGCTGAAGAACTTCTGGTCGTTGTCGAGGGGCCCCTTTGGCTGGACGTAAACCCCGGTTGTGTGTGGATATCGGCCAGACAGCATTGATGCCCGTGATGGCCCGCAGATCGGAGCCTGGCAGTGGGCGTTGGTGAAAAGCGTTCCACGACGGGCCAGCCGGTCAATGTTGGGTGTGTGTGCCTGCGGGTGCCCACCAAGGCAGCCCACCCAGTCATTCAGGTCATCGATGGCAATGAAGAGGACATTCGGCTGCGGCTGAGTGTTGCTGCAGGTCAAAGAGAGTGTCAGTGCAAGCAAGGCATTCATCGCGGTCTTTTCTTTAACGGCGGTTGTGTGTGTCGCCCATCTTAGCGGAGCGGCGCGAGCCGCCCGGTGTGTGGGTTGATGAATCTGTTGTTTGATTGCTCGGCCGGAGGGATTGCCCCTTCCGCTATGAATTGTCGTCTGTCCCGGCGGAGTTATGATGACATCGTGTGGAGGTCAAGTCGTCCACGTTCGTCTGTTATTTGTGCTACGGATTTCGTCCCTGATGAAGAATAGTCAGTTTCGCTTTGCAGCCCAGCGTGCCTACAGGCTGGTTCAGTTTTTTCTGCTGCTCATCTTTGCGGGAGTTGTTCAGGGAGGAACCCATACAGACAGCCCAAATGTCATCATGATCCTTGCCGATGACGTTGGGTTTGAGTGTTTCAGTGCGTATGGCAGCAATGAATATTCCACCCCCCGGCTGGATGCATTGGCAGCCGGCGGAATTCGATTTGAGAACTGCCACTCTACTCCGCTGTGCACGCCCAGTCGTGTCAACCTTATGACTGGAAAGTCGAATGTGTTCAACTACTTTGACTTTGGTGTGTATCCGAAGGGCGAACCTACGTTTGCCAACTACTTCAGGCAGCACGGCTATGCGACTGCGGTTGCCGGCAAGTGGCAGTTACAGACAAACAAGGGCGGCATCTCACCCGAAGAAGCAGGGTTCGGCACGCACTGCCTGTGGAACATTCCAGGGGGAGGCCGCGAGCGTTATTGGAATCCTTCGCTCGTTCAGGATGGAAAGCTACTCAAACTGCCGAAGGGGACATACGGGCCGGACGTGACGACTGATTTCCTGATTGACTTCATTAAGCGGAATCAAAGCAAACCGTTCCTTGCCTACTTCCCAATGATTCTTCCTCATAACCCCTTCCCGGTGACACCTGACAGTGTTGATCCGAAGTCGAAGGATCAGAAGAGGAACTTTATCGATATGGTGCAGTACATCGATAAGAACGTGGGGCGGTTGGAAGACACGTTGAAGGAACTCGGGCTTCGTGAAAACACCCTGATCATCTTCACTGGTGACAATGGAACCAATTCCGTTCTGACTTCCGAACTGAATGGACGGGCCGTTCAGGGCGGTAAAGGCTACACGCATGACTACGGGACACATGTGCCGCTTGTCGTCAACTGGCCCGGGAAAGTTCCGGGTGGTCGTGTGGTCGATGACCTGATCTGTTTCTCGGATCTGTTTCCGACAATGGTCGAGGCTGCTGGACTTCCCGCGAAGAAAATCACGGACGGGGACGGCTGGAGTTTCTGGCCTCAGTGTCTTGGACACCCGGGAAAGAAACGTGAATGGATCTACTGCTACTACTTTCCTCGACCGTCGTCGGCGAAGTACAACGACAAGTACAGTCACTATGAAGTGCGGTTTGCCAGGGACAAACGCTTCAAACTGTATGACAACGGGGAACTGTTTGACACGATTGAGGATGTGCTGGAAAGACATCCAATCGCCGTCGATACGGCAGGGCCACGGGCCGAGTCGGCGCGCCGAGTTTTACAACAGGCGATCGACTCGTACCCTGCAGCCGGTCGGAATGCTAATCGGCGAGCCAGGGACGGCGGGAAGTAGCAGCCGGACCGTACACAAGGGCTTCGCTAGAGCAGGTCATTCTCCCAGCCAGCGTGAAAACGTTGTCTGCTGTTCACGAGCCAGCGACCGTCATTTTCATCTGCAAAACTATGCCACCTGCTGATTGCCCTTGCTGCTGGACCGCTGATGTTGGGACGGTCTTGATCTGTACGGACCACGATCCCGTGCTGTCGTATGACCATTGAATGCAATTGAGCTGGAATGACAGAGATAATTCAGAAAGGGGCGGAATCACATTGCACTGGCGGCCCTGGCGCACGCCGTGGCCCCCAGCGCTAGGGACGTTGGCCTTCCTGTGTCGTGGCTTTGCCCAGCCCAGCCTATGCCCTCTTTGTTGACGGATGTCTATATTTGGTCGAAATATCTCGCGAGGCCGAGCCGTCTGCGAATGATGAGCGATTTGTCGCCTCGTGGACGAATCCTGAACTGACCACTGAGCACAGAAGGAGTGATTGGTTAACATGCCGAGCAGTGACAGTCTGTCGCTTTGCCTGATAATCAGACACTCAAAAGACAATGATGAACAGATTGAGATCTGCCGCCCTTCCGGCACTGATGTTTGCGTTTTTTCTGACACCCGCCGGGGCTGAATCTCCACCGAATGTGGTGCTGATTCTGTCTGACGATCAGGGCTACACCGATTACGGGTTCATGGGACACCCCGTGATTGAAACACCGAACCTCGATCGGCTTGCACGAGAGAGTGCTCTGTTTCGCCGAGGATACGTTCCTACTGCCCTTTGTCGTCCGTCGCTGATGACACTCGCCACCGGACTCTATGCACATCAGAACAAAACAACCGGAAATGACCCGGCCGCTACGGAAGCGAACAGAGCTCATGCGCAGGCTGCGGGAAAGGATTCGCGAGAGCTGTTGATTTCTCATATCGATCGGACGGGCGCACTGCCGCAGTGGCTTGCGAAGAAAGGATACGTGAGTCATCAGAGTGGTAAGTGGTGGGAAGGTTCATATGAACGAGGTGGCTTCACAGACGGCATGACTCAGGGGTATCCGAAACCTCGAGGTCGCCATGGCGATGCCGGGCTAAAGATTGGCCGGGAAGGAATGGAGCCCGTGCTGAATTTCATTGACCGATCCGCAAAAGACAAGAAGCCGTTCTTTGTCTGGTACGCCCCCTTCATGCCACATACTCCTCATACGCCACCTGCACGACTTCTGGATAAGTACATTGGCAAAGGCGTTCATCCACGCGTTGCCAAATACTATGCGATGTGCGAGTGGTTCGATGAGACCTGTGGAACGCTGATTGATCACATCGACGAGTCAGGGCTTCGTGAGAATACACTGATTCTTTATGTTTCAGACAATGGCTGGGTGCAGACCGAACAGGGAGGCTACGCTGCTCGATCCAAACGCAGTCCGAATGAAATGGGGACGCGAACGCCGCTGATGTTTCGCTGGCCAGGAACAATTCCCGCCGCGGACCGGCCTGAGCTCTGTTCCTCGATCGATTTTGTCCCAACGATCCTTGGAGCGACAGGAGCAACTGGCCCGCACGATTTTCCTGGGCTGAACCTGTTGCCACAGTTGAAATCAGGAAAGCGAATCGAACGCGATACTGTGTTCGGAGAGTCCTTTGCCCACGATGTCGCCGATATCGAAAATCCTCAGGCATCACTTCTTTACCGCTGGGTGATTCGGGGGCATGATAAGCTGCTGCTGACCTACGATGGGGCGCCCGGGAAGATGAGGTTTCCGCCACAAAGTGGAGAGCCGCAGTTGTTCGATTTGAAGAACGACCCGCATGAGAAAAAGAACATCGCGGCCGATCGGCCAGAGCTGGTCAGGGAACTCAGCAGATTACTGGACGATTGGTATGTTGCAGATCAGAGGCAATCGGGAAAATACATTTCCGTTCCTCCGAAGGATGGAAAGAAACCAGCTCGGCGTCGAGGTGATAAGGCAAAGTGAAGTGAATCGCGAAACGGGAAGATGTCGAGAAATCTCGGCTGGCCGCCAGTTGGCCATATTTATCATGACTGTCCTGTGTGGGACTGTGTGCGGGGACGAACCGGCTGTGACGGCAAAGTTCCTGCGTCAATACTGCATCGAGTGCCACAGCGGTGACTCTCCCGAAGCAAATCTCCGCCTCGACAATCTGAATACTCTCGGACTGGATGCAAGGTTGACCCTGCTGAACAGAGCACAGGAACAGTTGTTTGTTGGGCTGATGCCTCCGGCTGATTCAAAGCAACCTTCCGACGTCGAACGTGCAGGCCTCGTCGAAAGCATGTCGAAGCAACTGCGTCAGCACAATGCGGCCGTGCTTGACGACAAACTCAGGCGACCCGAGTTTGGAAACTACGTTGATCATGACGCGCTCTTTTCGGGGAGATACGCGGACCAGCCGGGCTTCACGTACGACCGTCGCTGGCTGATCAGTGAATTCATCTTCGACGCACGTGTCAACCATCTCATTGACCACCCTCAGTACCGAACGATTGACGGCGTTCGACAACAGGTAATTGGTGACAATGGAGTTGGGCTGGGAACGCGTTTCGGTGGCCAGTCGCTTCGACAGCGAATTACCAATCCATTCCTGCTGTCGAGTTCAATTGGTGTTCGCTACTACAGTCACGATGCGCTCACGGGCGGTCATCTGCTGACCATGATTTCGAATGCTAAAAAGATCGCCGCTCATATGGCGTCTGAAACGACCATGAAGGCCCATTATCCGGCCATGTTCCGGATCATGCAGATGGAACTGTCTCACCGTCAGGTCCTGCGTTCCCGCGAACAGTTTCTGACAGACCATGTAGAACGGCTACTGCAGGATGTCTTTGGTGAGCGGCATGCTGCTTTGCTTCCCGATTTTGTTCGTACCAAAGTGGACGACCCGCCGCCCCATGTGGACGGCAAAGGTAATCCGATCAAAAAGACAAACCTCGGACTGCTGGCTCGATACGACAAACAGGATCTCGAGGCTATCTGGCTGGGGATCAATCGATACCGGGCTGACGGTGTTTCTGATGAAGAAGTCATCGAGCGTTGTGAGCGAGACTGGTTCTTCTTCGGCGTCCATCCCAAGCGAATCGCCAGTCGCATTTCCATCATGAAAGTGCTGAATCAGCACTGGGATCGATCGCTGATAGATGCTGACATTCGAAAGAAGAACCCACGCCCTCCCCGGTTCGTTTCCCCTGGTGAGCAGGAGCTGGAAACAATCAGGCAGGCGGTCAGAACGCAGCGTCAGCCGGGGGATCGTTTTCAACAGGTGATTGATAAATGTATGGCCCTGTGGACGTCAGAATTCAAGCTGCAGCGTGAAGCAGCTGGCGTTGCGAATGATGCTCAGTTGAAGGACTTGATTACGGAACTGTACGTCCGGATCCTCGAGCGGTCGCCAGATGAGGCTGAAGTTCATGAGAACCTTCAGCTGATGCGTTCCTATGTTGCGAAACTAAACGTTCAGGCAGCAATTGCCAAACTGGCTGAGTCATTTCTGCTGAGTTCAGAATTGGTCTATCGCAGTGAATTTGGCAGTGGTGAGCCGGACGAATTCGGTCGGAGGATGATGTCTCCGCGCGATGCCAGTTACGCAATTTCTTATGCGCTCACGGATTCCAGTCCGGACAATGAGCTGGCCGCAGCTGCCGATGAAGGCAGGCTGAAGACTCGCGAAGATTATCGGCGAGAGATTCTTCGATTGCTTCACAAACGTGATCAGTATTACGTGATCGACGAGCGGATTCAGAAGGGGAACTTCAACGCCAGCGTGACGAATCAGCCTGTCCGGAAGCTGCGGTTCTTTCGTGAATTTTTTGGGTACCCGCGGGCGATGGATGTGTTCAAAGATGACGTCCGGTTTGGAGCCGGACGTCACGAGCAGATGGTCAGTCGACTGATTGATGAAGCCGATCTTCTCGTTGGCCACATCCTGCAGAATGACACTCACGTCTTCGAAGAACTGCTCACGACAGATAAGTTTTACGTGTATCACTCGGGTGACAACGAGGCCATGACGGCAGCGGCAGCGCGCCAGAAGGAAATTTACGAGTACTTCCGCAAATTCGACTGGCGTAACTTCTCGGAAGAAGAACTTTTTGAGCACTGGCCGTTCATTGACCGAATGAAGATTCGTGGCACTGTGTTTGCGAACTTCCTGAACGACGAGAGACGGCGAAGTGGCTGGATTCGATCGTTTCAGCGACAGATGGAAGCGCTTGAGCAGTCCCTTGGTAATGGGCAGGAGTTCCCGGTTCCGTATGACATTGTCAACATGCACTACAGCCACAGGGGGAATGCGACAGGCCGCACCGGGCAGGTGATGCGCGGTCATGAAGTGACGACTTACTTCAACCTCGACTTTCGCACATGGGACTACCCCGCCATTCAACCGGCCGCAATTCCCAATCGGCGCGGCATGCTGACTCATCCAGCATGGTTGATCGCTCACTCATTGAATACCGAGACCGATCCTGTTCGGCGGGGCAAGTGGATTCGCGAGAAACTGCTGGCGGGAACGATTCCTGACGTGCCAATTACCGTGGACGCAGTGGTGCCCGAAGATCACCACAAAACCCTGCGTCAGCGTCTTGAGAAAGCGACGAGCAGCGACTACTGCTGGAAGTGTCATCAGAGAATGAACCCGCTCGGATTGCCGTTTGAATCATTCGATGATTTCGGCCGATTCCGAACGGATGAGCGGATCGAGCACGAAGAGAATCTGATTACCGCTCAGAAAAGTGCTCCCCGAGTCGATGGAATTCAGGTCGCTGTTTACAGGACTCTTCCAGTTGACTCTCAGGGAGTCCTTGAAGGCACGGGTGACCCAGAGCTTGACGGCAAGGTCCGGGATGCGTTCGACCTGACGGAGAGGTTGAGCAAATCGGATCGTGTTCGTCAGTCGTTTATTCGGCATGCGTTTCGCTACTTTATGGGCCGCAATGAGACACTTTCGGATTCTCGAACTTTGATGGATGCTGATCAGGCCTACCTGAACAGTAGCGGCAGTTTTGATGCGGTGATCGTTTCATTGCTCACCTCAGATTCATTCATCTACCGAATGAGACAGTGATTGAACTCAACATGAGTCTGGAGAATTGCCCCAGCTCTCCCTCCTGATACTGGCGAGGCCAGTGGGACCCTCCATAAAACAAACGGCAGGACTTAGGTAACGAAAATGACTTCCAGAAGAAGATTCCTTACTTCATCAGCAGCCAGTGCTGGTGCCCTGGCACTCTCGCCCTCGTTTAATCATCTGCTTGCTGCACCGGTGAATGGTGAAAGCGATACCCCTCACCGGTTTGTATTTGTCCGCAAGTCCAACGGAAACGTGCCGAAGTACTGTTCACTGCCGTCGTTCTCAGAGAAAGAACGCAGGCAGGATAGCGAGAAGCAGGCATTTGAGGTGTCACTGGATAAACACGAGTTGCCGGACTGGCTCAGGCAGTTGGACGGCTACAAAGAGCACATGACGATCCTGCACGGCATCTCGATGTCCGTGAGCGGAGGCGGGCATTATTCGTTCTCAGGCTGCATGGGAGCATACCGTGCCGGACGAAATACTCTGAGCGGGATCAAACGCGCGACAGTCGACTTCGAACTGGCACGCCTCTTTCCTTCTCCCTTCGGTCATGTGGAGATGTCTCTGGGATCCGGCACCGGGACCGTGATGTTTCGCACGGGCATCGTTGGAGGGTTTTCAGCTCCCGCTGCCCATACGCGGAATTATTGTTACGCAGATCCAATGACAGCGTACAACGAGCTGTTCAAATCGGTCACAGACACAAACGCAGTCGCCGCGGATAACACGCTGCTGGACTACCTGCGAGAACGCGAAGGTCGTCAGCTAAAGGGGCTGGATGGCAAAGAGCGTGAGAAGATCAGTGGTCACGTAGATTCGATTGAGGCAATTCGCGAGCGGAATGCTCGTGTTGCTGCGTTGGGCGATGTTATCAGGCAAAACCTGCCAATGATTGATCCTGTTCATGCAGACGGCGGCCGGAATGCGACTCTGCCGGAGAAGCAGGCAGCGTTCACCGATGTCATTGCCGCTGCACTAATCTCCGGGCTGACAAATGTTGTGACATACACGATCGATGACCTCAATACTCCGATTACAACGCTGCCGGAAAATAAGGCTCGAATTGACCTGCATCGCCTTGGTCATAATGCGGGCAGCGGCCAGGAGCTGCGTGACGCCGTCAAGCTGCATCACATGAAACAGATCCACACACTGGTGACGAAGCTCAAAGCCGTCCCGGAAGGAAAAGGGACCATGTTCGACAACACGACTATCATCTACATGCCGGAAACCGGGGCTGGCCACCATGGGCCGGATAATGAAGCTCCGATGGTGATTATGAGTGGTGGCAACTCGAAACTGGACATTGCCGGGCGATATATCCGACTTCCGTTTCATGGCACGGAAGGACACCGGACACTCAGCAACTGGTATACCACGCTGTTAAACGCGTACGGCAATCCTGTCGAGCACTATGGGGATCTTGACCTGGAGATGTCCCGCAGAAAGCTGCAGCAGACCGGTCCGATTGATCGGTTTCTTGCCTGATAGAGGGCGTGTTGTAAGGAGGCCCGGCTCTGGAAAGTCAGGCTACCTGTGGCATTCGGGCCCAGCCGGGGGAAGTCGGGCAGCTTCTGGATTCTCGAGTGCCTCTGGGGCTTGTCAGTCCCGAATCTTTGGCGAATTCCATTCCACTCGTCAGCCGAAAATCAAGCTCTGCTGACGCATCGGCAGTCGTTGGATACACAAATGATAACAGCACTACGAAAAGTCCTGTCGGCAGCACTTCCTGTCATCCTGATAACGCCCGCAATCGCAGTTAAACCGGCAAGGAATGTCGTCCTGATACTTGCTGACGATCTTGGCTGGGCAGACACAACGCTGTACGGCAAAACTTCGCTGTACGAGACACCGAATATTCAGCGGCTGGCAGCCCGAGGGATGACGTTCACCAGTGCGTATGCGAGTCCAATCTGCTCGCCAACACGTGCCAGCATAATGACGGGGCAAAATCCGGCACGGCATGGCATGACGGCACCGGCGGCACACCTCGAAGTCGAGCGGTTCGAAGCGGTTGCCAGCGAGAACGGTCCACCGCATCAGAAGGCGACCAATGTTCGGTCTTCGACACGTCTGGATCCCAACACTCCGATGTTGAGTCAGGTGCTGAAGCAGGCGGGGTATTCGACCGCGCACTTTGGGAAGTGGCATTTGGGGCGTGAGCCACATTCCCCACTTGAGCGTGGGTTTGATGTCGACATTCCGCACTGGTGGGGCCCCGGTCCGAAAACCAGTTATCTCGCGCCCTGGGGGTACGATAATCCGGACTTCAGCGAGGGGAAGCCGGGTGAGCATATCGAAGATCGAATGGCTCGCGAGGCGGTTGCATGGCTGAACAACCGTGATCGAAGCAAGCCATTCTTTATGAACTACTGGCAGTTCTCAGTGCATGCTCCGTTTGGAGCGAAGCCTGAGTTGATTGATCGCTATCGAAAAAAACTGGGCGTCTCTGTCGATGGGCTTGAGCGTCCGGAGGTCCGAGATCGGCTGCTGGCGGCTCACATGCCGGGGACCGGTCTTCCACAGCAGTCTCCTACGTACGCAGCTATGGTCCATTCACTGGATGATGCTGTTGGCAGTTTGCTTGACACGCTGGATGAGGAAGGGATTGCGGACGAAACCGTGATCATTTTCTATTCAGACAACGGCGGAAACATCCACTGTGGACTGGAGGAGACGAGCGCCGCGGGAAACAAATACATCACTCCAATTACCAGTAATTACCCGCTTCGGGGCGGGAAGGGAGGGATTCACGAGGGAGGCGTGCGGGTTCCCGCGGTCGTGGTCTGGCCGGGCGTCACGCGTCCCGGTTCTCAGAGTGATGTTCGCATTCAGGCGCCTGACCTCTATCCGACTATTCTTAACATGCTGAGGATCGAACGCCCGGCGAAACACGTAATCGACGGCGTGGATTTTGCGCGAGCACTGCATGGCAGGGAGATGGACCGTGGGCCAATGTTTACGCTGGTCCCCGGGCACGGCGGTACTCCGCACTGGCTACCACCTTCAATGTCGGTACATCACGGTGACTGGAAGCTGATTCGTACATTTCATTATGGCAAAGGTGGGGAGCACCAGTATCGACTCTATAACCTGCAGGAGGATATTGGTGAGACTCGAAACGTTGCTGCGGCAGAGCCTGAAAAAGTCAGGGAACTCGACAGGTTGATCGAGGAGTACATCAAAGAGGCGAACGTTGTTGTTCCCCTCGCAAACCCGGGGTTTGATGAAGCGAGGTTTGACTCTGCAAAGATCGGTGTTCAGCCTGGTGGGCTCAAAATGCCTGCTTCCTTCAAAGGGAAGACGCGCGAGCGAAGTGCCGGGGCGACAACGACGTCCAGTTCCCCTTCTCTGCTGGGCTGGAGCGTTCGAGGGGCTGAGTTTGATATTCGCGATGAAACTCTGAGTGTGACCCCGACTGGGCGGCAACCGTTTGTGGCAAACGCTCGAGTGCGTGCCGCGGGCAAACTGGAACTAAAACTTCGGATTCGGACTCAGAAAGATGGGGCCGGTCAGATTCAGTGGCGAACAGAAGACCAAAAGAGTTTCCCTGCAGACGGACAACGCACACCATTCGATGTGGCGGGAGGCGACTGGCAGGAGGTTCGTGTGGCTCTTGATGTTACGGGCCGTCTTGTGCATCTGCGACTCCACATGCCGGACTCAAAACGAACAACGGACCTTGACTGGATCGAACTGAGTTCTCAAAACGGAAACAGGACAGAGCGCCAGAGATGGGACTTCCGGGCAGGTCAGCAGAAACGCAGGCAGGACGGAGCAACACCTGAGACTCAGAGTGCCAATGAGGCCGTCACGCCCTTCCGTTTTGCAGAAACGTTTGATCAATTCGATCCTGCTCGATTTCAGACGAAGATTCCGAATCAAAATACCTTGGTTCGGGATGGCGTTTTATGGACGCGAGGAGAGAGCGGAGGGAAGTATCCTCCGATGGTCTCCCTTGGCGTGGACGGCCGTGATCTTGAGATTTCGTTTCGTTATCGCCATCTCGAGAGCGGCGGCATGGTCTGGTTCTTTGTGGACGGTGACGACGGGTTTGGCAGTGAAGACCATCTGCTGCGGGTCAAACTGAATCGCGAAAATGTGCAGCTTCAGATTGATGCGCACTCACTCGACCCGAAGCATCCGGACCGCCGGAACAACGGTCGTCCTGCGGATAAGGTCAGTGGCGCATATCGACTGAATCTGCGAATGCCACCGGATGAAGTAGACCTGATTGCGAATGAGTGGCACCACGTGCAGCTGACTTTTAAGGGCGCTTCGGTGACTGTTTCTATTGACGATAAGTCATACCGGAAAACTCTTCGGCATGCCTGTTTCAACGCCGCAAAACGGCGGCTGCTTTGGATGCAAAAGGGAGGCGACTCCGGGATCGAGATTGACGATATTCGCGTGCACGAAACGGGTTTCGCTGAATCCAGTGGAACGGGATTGGATTGATCTTTGAAGGGAAGGCTGGCGTTACCCGTTCGGACGTTGCGTGATCGGGGGCGGGGAAAACGAGCATTTGGCAATTCTCGTTCAGGGCGCGTGACGGACGTCCATGAGCTACACTTCACCGACCAGGCGAATGCCATATGGATTGTGGATAGAGATAGAACTGCTGATGCTTGCTGAATCGAATGTGCTGTTGGTACTGGCCCTTATTCTGGTGGCTGGTGTTGTTTCAGGAGCACTTGCCAAACTGGCTCGTCTGCCGTCCGTCACCGGGCAGATACTGTTTGGCGTTCTGTTGGGACCCTCCGTTCTACATGTGTTTCAGGAAGAGGATTTTCATTCACTGAAGCCTCTGGTCGATTTTGCTTTGGGCCTGATGGCTGTGGCCGTTGGCAGTCATCTCAATTACCGCCGCCTGGCTGCTGCTCGTCGAAGACTGCTGCTGCTGCTCGGTTTTGAGGCCGTTCTTACTCCGTTGATTGTGTTCTTTGGGCTCATTCTGATGCCCAACACGGAATGGCCGGTTGCAATCCTTGTCGCTGCGATCTGTGTGTCGACTGCGCCGGCAACAGTGCTGGCCATCGTTAAGGAAACAGCGTCACGAGGCTCCTTTGTGACGACGCTGATCGCCGCTGTCGCACTCAATAATCTTGCCTGTATCGTGCTGTTTGAGATCTCACGCACATTCGCCCGCCAGGCGATGGTGCCGGATAGTGTGATGTCGGTATCCAGCCTGATGGAGCCTGCTCGACAGGTGTTTCTGAGTGCGGCGTTGGGAGCGTGTATAGCCGGCGTGCTGATCATTCTGACCCGCAGAATCGTGCGACCGGATCGATTAGCAGTGTTGTCTCTGATTGCAATCCTGCTGACTTCCGGGGTGTCACAGTACTTCGAGCTCTCGGTTCTGTTGGCGTGCCTGAGTTTTGGCGTCACTCTGGCCAATATTACTCCCGACAGGGAAGAAATCGGACACGGTGTCTTTCATACATTTGAACCCGCCATTTTCGCAGTCTTCTTCACTGTGGCCGGAATGGAACTGCGGTTTGACACTCTGGCGACAGGTGGCGTGCTTGCACTGATTGGTTTCTCCGGGCGCGTGGCGGGTAAGTTCCTTGCCGGCTATGCAGGCATGTCTCTCGCGGGTGCAACAGATCGATTTCGCAGGTGGATTGGAATCGCTCTCGTCCCTCAGGCCGGTCTGGCCGTCGGGTTGATGTTCCTGATCACTGATGACCCGACATTTGCTCCGATTCGTGAAATCATGCTGGCGATTGTTCTTGCGATGGTTCTGTTGAACGAAACGATGGGCCCATTGATGACTCGATTGGGGCTGAGCAGATCCGGAGACCTTGGGCGTGACCGGGCTCGTATCCTCGACTTTCTCGCCGAACCCAATATCACTACTGACCTTGAGGGGCCGGACAAGGAAGCTGCGATTCGGCAGCTGATAAAGCTGACTCTGGCGACACACAATCTGCCTTACGAGGAGGAAGAAGTATTCGAGGCAGTGATGCAGGGTGAGAGAGTTGCCGACACGTGTGTTGGGCAGGGGCTGGCATTACCTCACGCCCGACTGGATGTGGGAGAGAAGATCGTCGGTGCGATGGGAATCTCGCAGGATGGACTGCCTCTGGATACGCCGGACGGCTTCCCCGTGCATTGTATGGTGCTGATTCTGACACCGACCGAGATGCCGGAGAGGCATCTCGAGGTCTTGCAGGCTTTGGCATCAGCAATCGGACGAGACGGAACGATTCAACAACAGTTGTATCACGTCGATTCTCCAGCGCATGCTGATGAATTGCTGCACCTCGACGAGCGATCCGAGGGCTGGAATTACTATCTCGAAGACGTCGAACCGGACGTGTAGTTCAGGTCGGACGGTAGAGACTCAGTCGAGATCGGGCGTCGAGTTCTTTCCACCGAGCTGTCGGTCTGGGCGTTATCCGCTCACCCGAGCTGCCGTGTTCTGTCATCTGCTGGTAAAACGTGGTTCTTCCGGCGATCATGGTCAGCTTGAGTCGGAATGCCTGTATGTCACTAACCTGCCCTGCCATGTGGAGACGCGCGTGGAATGGATCGACTGGCTGATCGTGATTCTCCTCAATGGCGCGATTATCGCCTTTGGGTTCTATCTCGCGCGAGGAGTTCGTTCGACAACTGACTGGTTTCTGGCGGGAAGATCACTGCCCTGGTGGATTGTTGGGCTGTCGATGTACGCCACAGCCATTGATGCGAGTGACATCGTTGCCGACTCCGGATTCACCTACGAAGTGGGATTCAGCTACTTCGTTGCGAATATGGTTGGAACGACCGTTGGCTGGACACTTGCGGCGTTCCTGCTGTTTCTGCCTCTGTATCGGGCTGGTATGTATACCAACGCGGAGTATCTTGAGGTCCGATTCGGGCCGACGGCACGCGTCCTTTGTGCGCTGGTTCAGGTGCAGTATCGAACTCTGGTTCTCGCCATTATGGGGGGCTCACTTTATTGGACCGTTCGGACGGTCTGTGGCTGGGACGCCCCAACTGCCATGGCCACAGTTGTTGGTGTTGCGGTCTTTGCGAGTGTCTATACCGCGTTTGGAGGTCTGAAGTCGGTTGCGATTACCGATGTGCTGCAGTTTACGGTGATGACTGTGGCAGCGCTTGTTGTGTGGGTAATTGTCTTCAACCGAGTTGGCGGCTGGGCGGGTGTCGAGTCAAAACTGGCCGCTCATGATCCGGAGCTGTCTGGGTTACTTCATGTGGGGCGTGATCACGAGCAGACACCCTCGTGGCTGGTGATTCTGGGATTTACCATTCTTGGACTGGCCTATCCAGTGGTGAATCACACTCAGAGCATGCGGATGCTGGCCGCAAAGAGTGTGTGGGACTTCAGGATGTGTGCGTGGATCGCCGGGCTCGCGCTCGTTGTCATGTCCTTCTTCAATTTGAGCATGGGAGTCTTCGGGCGAGCTCTTTATCCTGATCCCGAAGTCCTGAAGGCGGGCGGTGCGACCGCGGACCGGATCTATCCCCTGCTGGTGAGCGAACTCAGGATCACCGGGGTGACCGGTCTGATTGTTGCCGGCATTTTTGCGGCAGCGTTATCCACTTATGATTCGATTGGCTCTTCCATTTCCGCACTCCTGACGCGAGATGTT
>MDSW01098874.1_pt1 | contig 23531 bp, 19 predicted proteins | sample 811171 | NCBI WGS metagenome assembly MDSW01 (sample SAMN05326641, study PRJNA326480) | marine metagenome | isolation source: seawater | place: Atlantic Ocean: North West | collected 2012 | reverse complement strand
CCACACGGGAATTTCAACAGTCGCATCCAGTAGTTTGAGTATGTCTTCAGTGATACCTCGCCTCTCGTGCCCTACGACGAGTACACACCGTTGTGGAAAAGCGTACTCGTGAATATTGATCGAGTTGGACGTTTGCTCCAGACCTACCAACGGATAACCTTCCGACTTCAGTTTCTTCAACACAGGGGGAAGTGAACGACGAATCTGAAAATCCAGGTATTGCTCACCATTGCGTGAAATCTTAGGGTCAATCTTTACGTTCCCACAAGCAATGAACGACTGGACCCCACAGCAGGCAGCTGCACGAATCATCCTCGCTACGTTGACATTACTACGCATTTCCGGGCAGGCCAGAATCAGTTCACGCTGACGAGTCAATTCCGTTGGTGGCTTATGCCGTAAGTGAACAAATTCATTCATCGTATTTCAGTCCTATTCTGTCACTCTCTGGAATGCTTGCTCGCGGCAATGCCCTAAGCCTGGATGTCCAAGTCTGGGTTGGGCGGACATAAAAAAAGCCACCGAAACTTTTCATTGCTTCGGTGGCCAAGCTACCCCACTAGGATTTGAACCTAGACTAAGTGGACCAAAACCACTTGTGCTACCATTACACTATGGGGTAATTGGGAGTCATTGCTTCAACGGTGAACAGTTGAATGCAAATATATATACCGAAAAAATGCTTTTAGGAAAAGCTGACACACGGTAGCATTCCACAATTCAATTCAGTTTTTTTGCGTTATGAACTCGAATCGCGATTCACAACGGTGAAGGCAAGCTGCTCCAACTCCATCGCCAAATCCACGCCGATCACTCGTACTTGGGAAGGAACACTAATCGTGACAGGAGCAAAATTCAAGATTCCCTCAACGCCAACCTCCACGACTTGGTCGACAACAGACTGAGCTGCATGCGACGGCACTGAAATCGCGACGAGCCGAATGCATTGATCTTGCACTACCAGATCCAAGTCGTTCACATGAAAGACATCCACCCCTTCGACCTTACCACCGATCAACTGAGCATCCACATCAAAGGCTGCTACGATCCGAAAGCCCTGTTCATGAAATCCCTTATATCTCAATAAGGCTCGACCAAGATTCCCAATCCCAATCAAGGCAACATTCCAAATACTGTCAGTACCCATGATGTGCTTGATGGCTGCCACAAGTTCCTGACAGCGGTAACCAACTCCGGGATGGCCAAACTGGCCAAAATAAGCCAGGTCTTTTCGAACCTGAGCATCGGTCACTCCCAACAATCCCCCCAATTCCGTGCTATTGGTGGTCTCTTTGCCATCACGAATCAGGTGCTGGACTTCCCGCAAATACAAACTCAGACGCCCGACGACCGCTTTCGGTACGACGAGTTCTCCCTGATCGTTGTATAGTGTGGACTTGTGCTCGGACATCCCGCTAGCTCGGTTAAATTCACCCTCGTAAACTGCTCATTAGTTTTACCGGAGAATTGGCGGGAAGGGCAAATATGAGTCTGAAATTGTAGTGGTTCGACTTGCTTCGAGGTAATGATTGACCTCTTAATCGTCATACTTTACCTAACCTGCAATATGGTCGTTAAAACCTAGGATATTGCAGGCCCGAGACTAAAAGCCCTTATTTTACCTATTTCGCCTGCCCGAATTTAGATACGGGTAGTCGTAAATAGATGAAATCTACGCTCAAGGTAATTTATTCGGGATTCCGATAATTTTTTTAGGGCCGCCTGTGCACCAGCGGGAAGAATTGATTGGGGCATTCAGGATGTAGCCACCAAACCGTACCTGAAACAACTCATCGGTTTGGTTCACTTGATGGATCAAGTTTGTAGTCCGCCAGTTTTGGTTCGACAACTAACAATTTCACCTATTAGTCCATTTGAGTGAGCTTAAATCACCGAAGGAGTACCCCATGTTAAAATCACGTTGGAGCGTAACCAGCCTGGCAGTTGCTATCTGCCTGTTCATGCTGGATTCAGCTTCGGCTGGATATCTCGGCCTGGCGAACTACCGTAATTGCGGGATTGCGGAACCTGAATCTATTTGTGAATCTCAGGTCCAAACTCATACGATCATGCGTACCAGACGCCGTGTCGTATTCGATCAACAACAGTACACCTGTTATAAGACCGTTTACGATACCGTGGTTGATACCAAAGACATCGAGTGTGTTAAGTACGTTAATGAAACGAAGGTCCGAAACGTAAACTACGAAGTCGCTCGACGTGTTTATGAAACAAAGTATCGAGACGTTAATTACACTACAACGCGTCCAGTTTGGGAAACCAAGCAGCGAGTGATTAACTACACTCAGCGACGTCCTGTATGGGTCACTAAAACCAAAGAGATTCCCTACAGTGTGATTAAGCCGGTCGTAGAAACAAAGCAACGGGTGGTCAACTATACCGTGACCAAACCCGTCTACGAAACCAAGACGCGAACACACACATGGAATGTCACGCGACCAGTGTGGGAAACAAAACAGCGTACGATTAATTACACCGTGCCCAAGACTATCTGGGAAACGAAACAAAAAGTAATTAATTACACCGTTCGAAAACCCATCTATGAAACTAAAACAAGAACAGTGTCTCAGGTGATCCGAAAACCGGTTCACTACACCAAGACGGTTCAAATCAAATCAGGTCATTGGGAAACTGAAATTGTAGAATGCCCAGGGCCGATCCGTCGTCGCGTGGTTCGAACGCCCGGTTGCTGGACCTGGGATCCAACCTGCTGTCGCCGAATTTGGGTTCCCGGCAGCTGCGAAGTGGTTGAATACCAATGCCCGCCTCGTCAAATCTGCAAGCGAGTCTGGGTTCCAGAGATCTGTACTAAGGAAATTCCCTGTGTGAAATACGTTCGGGAAACCGTCCAAAAACAGGTGCCTTACACTAGCTGCCGCTGGGTTAACGAACCAAAGCAAAAGGTATGTACATATCGAGTTTGTAAAGTGGTTCCAGAAGCTAAACAACGCGTTATGAACTATCGTACTTGCCGGATGGTTACCGAAACTAAATCACGTCAGGTCCCTTACACGGTTTGTAAGTTTGTGAAAGAAAACAAACAACGCACTATTAACTACCGAACCTGTCGCCTGGTTCGTGAACAAAAGGTCCGAACCTGTAACTACAAAGCACTGCAGATCGTGGCTGAAACCAAACAGCGAGTTGTCAACTATCGACAATGCCGATTGGTTCAGGAAACTAAAACCAAACAAGTTCCTTATCAGGAATGCAAAATCGTCAAAGAAACAAAAACTCGGCAGGAATGTTATACCGTTCGAAAGCCCGTGAAATACACCAAAACTATTCAGGTTTGTAAGCGTGTACCCAAACAAGTGCCGTATACGGTTAGCCGCTGTGTACCCCGAGTTGTTTGCGAACAATATCCTGTGACAGTCTGTACGCCTAATCCATGCGGATTATTACGACGCAGCCTGTTAACCGATTGCTGTTTCTAAACTGGCCGTAGTCCCGACAGACTTCAGGGTGTTACAGAGTACAAAACCGAGTGGTCCCTCCGAGGAACACTCGGTTTTTCTTGCGCCCTTGCTCGCACCACTCGGGATCTGCCGCTACTGTAGTTAGCAATTAAACATCGTCACACCCCGGCGTCACTCTGATTACCCGTTGTTTCTATGGGATCACTTGAACCCTGCTCCGCTTCCTGACAAATTAGTTGACCAGTCGGTTGACAAGTACGTCGGTCTAACTGAGTTAAGTAAACCAACGCGATGAAGTCGTAAAGAGCATGACTTGTTGCCGCCGGTAGCAGCGAACCTGTCCATTCGGTCAGAAAGCCAAAGTAAATCCCAATGAGAAAGGTTGCCACGAAGTATGTCATCGAGACGGCATGACAAAGTCCAAACAACAGCGACGTGATCAGAATAGGAATCCAAATGCCAGCTTCAGCCCCAACGAGTGACTTCATCCACTGTTGAAAAAATCCCCGAAAGAGCCACTCCTCCCCGATCCCTGCCCCAATTGAAATGAGTAACAATCCCCAAGTTGGGATCCCACGAAGCCATGGCATTAATTTGGTGAGCACTAATTGGCGAAGGTCTTGAAGTGACTTGAAATGAGGCTCACACAATTCAGCAGTGACAAACAGAGCCAATACAGGAATTGTTGCCATGCAGCCAAAGACAACCGCGGATAACCAGGAATCTTCGCCAATCAATTGCCCGGAGAGATTCGTAGCATTGGGTAAGTCACACCAGTAGATCAGTAGCAACGCGACAGGAACCAAGGCAAATTCCACCACCACGAACTTCAACAGGACACTCTGCCAATTCCCAGTCCCCGGCAAACCGCTGAGATCGTCTGGCTTATTGCGGCCTGTCGCGTCTAGCGTCAGATCCAGCGGCTGATCGGGGGCGCGGTGGGCGCTAAATTCGTCGCTGTTTTCAGCTGCAAATTGGTCTGAATGGCTGGATTTTGAATCCACCAATGAATCCTCCTATTAAGTGGTACTATTTTGGCAAAATAAATGGCCAATGCCGCTTAACAATGGTAATTTTTGCACGGAACAACCACAGTTTATGTGTTTTATGCCAATAACCCCTACTATTGGGGGTTTTGTTAATTGACACATTCAGAACCTCGCTGGTAGATTTACCTACTTATGTTTTGGCCGAATATTTGACCTAATTGCCCTTTATTCTCCAGTTAAACGGACTTGCTCAACGCTCCAGTTTAACTATTTTGAAGCAAAGGTTGTTTTTCAGGGAAATGAGCGGTTAAGCCATCAATATAACGAACATTCCAGCTATTTACAGTGAGTTGCTTGGCGGAGGAAATCCCCCAAAACGCTGACTTATTTCATAACAACAAGCACATTAAGACGAGCCTTGTCTACGGTTCAAAACCCCAATAGGACAGATTTACAACATGGCAAAAAAAGCAAAAATGACGTACTACTTCGGTAAAACCAAAACCGAAGGCCGAGGAGTTGGCAAAGATATTCTAGGTGGGAAAGGCCTGAACCTCGCTGAAATGACTGGAATTGGTCTTCCAGTCCCTCCTGGATTCACAATTACCACCACGGTATGTGACCAGTACTACAAGCTTGGTGAGCAGCTTCCTGCCAATCTGATGGACGATGTCTCCAAGAACATTCGCACCTTGGAACGGGAATTGAAAAAGGGGTTTGGTGATTCCAAGAATCCACTTCTCGTCTCCGTTCGTTCCGGAGCTGCTGTTTCCATGCCAGGAATGATGAATACCATTCTCAACCTGGGTCTGACGGACGTCTCTGTAGAAGGCTTAGCTTCAGCGACAGATAATCGTCGATTTGCTTATGACGCTTACCGCCGTTTGATCAACATGTTTGGCGACGTTGTGAAGGGCGTGGACCATCACCACTTTGAAGCAGCTTTTGACAAGATCAAGAAGAAATATAAGGTATCAGAAGACACCGATGTACCCGAAGAAGGACTCGTCGAACTCGTAGCTGCCTACAAGGCAGTCTACAAGAAACACACTCGTACACCCTTCCCTCAAGACCCGATCGAACAACTTCAACTAGCTGTTGAAGCGGTCTTTGGAAGTTGGAATACAACACGTGCGGTACGATACCGTGAAGTGGAAGGCATCCGAGGGCTACTCGGAACGGCTGTCAACGTTCAGGCGATGGCATATGGGAACATGGGTGAAGATTCAGGTACGGGAGTGGCCTTCACTCGAAACCCATCCACTGGAAAGAACGAATTCTACGGTGAATTCCTGATCAATGCTCAGGGTGAAGACGTCGTAGCTGGTATTCGTACTCCACAACCTGTTGTCGAAATGCGGAAGTGGAATAACGCCGTCTACAAACAATTGCTCGGAATTAAAGACATCCTGGAAAATCACTATCGTGACATGCAGGACATCGAATTCACGATTGAAAAGGGCAACCTCTTCATGCTGCAAACACGTACTGGTAAACGCACCGGTGCTGCCGCAGTGAAGATCGCCTGTGACATGGTGCGTGAAAAACGGATTGATGAAAAAGAAGCCTTGCTTCGCATTCCTGCAAATGCTCTGACCCAACTCTTGCTGCCAAGCTTTACTCCGGCAGGAAAGGCAAACGCGGATGTACTAACTCAGGGACTTCCAGCCTCACCGGGAGCTTCTGTAGGTTACCCGGCCTTCACTGCTGACGAAGCGGTTGAACGAACTGCCAATGGCGAAAAGGTCATCTTGGTACGAAAAGAAACCAGCCCGGAAGACGTGGATGGCATGCACAGTGCGGCTGGTATTCTAACCAGCACCGGTGGAATGACGAGTCATGCAGCCGTGGTTGCTCGTGGCTGGGGACGTTGCTGTGTTGCCGGAGCCGGTGAAGTAAACATCAACGAAAAGAGCCGAAGCTTCACCGTTAACGGTCGCAAGTTTACTCATAAGAGCCTAATCAGTATTGATGGTTCTACGGGTGAAGTCATGTCCGGAGAAGTAGAAACTTCTACACCTACACTTTCGGGTAACTTTGCCAAGGTTATGCGATGGGCTGACAAGTATCGTCGTCTCGATGTTCGTACCAACGCTGACTCACCAGCCGATGCTAAACGAGCTCGTGACTTTGGTGCTCAAGGTATCGGGCTATGCCGAACAGAACACATGTTCTTTGAAGGTGACCGCATTACTTCCATGCGTGAAATGATTCTTTCGGAAAATGAGAAAGATCGTCGCAAAGCATTGAAGAAACTGCTCCCGATTCAACGCAAAGACTTCGAAGGTATCTTTACTGCCATGAAAGGTCTGCCGGTTACGATTCGCCTACTGGATCCTCCACTGCATGAATTTGTACCTCACGACGACAAAAGCCAGAAAGAACTGGCGAAAACGATGGGAATCTCACCATCCGCCGTTCGTGAACGTGTTGAGCAATTACACGAAGCCAACCCAATGCTGGGACACCGTGGTTGTCGACTAAGCATCACCTATCCTGAAATTCTTGAAATGCAGGTGACCGCTATCGTTGAAGCAGTGATTCGATGCAAGAAGAAACGAGTCAATGCAATTGCTGAAATCATGATTCCATTGATCGGTACAGCCGCTGAACTGAAATTGCTCCGAGGCAAAGTTCAGGACACGATCGACGCCGTGAAAGCTCGTCGTAAATACAATGGCAAGCTGAACATTCTGATCGGGACCATGATCGAGATTCCTCGTGCTGCTCTCACCGCTGACGAAGTAGCCGAGCATGCTGAGTTCTTCAGCTTTGGTACGAACGACCTGACCCAAATGACCTTTGGTTATAGTCGTGACGATATCAACAGCTTCCTGCCTGACTACCTATCTCAGGAAATCCTGCCTGTTGATCCGTTCCAATCTCTGGATACTACCGGTGTTGGACAATTAGTGGAATGTGGTGTGACCAAAGGTCGCTCAGTTCAAAAGGGACTCAAAGTCGGTATCTGTGGTGAACACGGTGGAGACCCTGATTCCATCCGCTTCTGCAACGAAGTCGGACTCGACTACGTCAGTTGCTCACCTTTCCGAGTCCCAATCGCTCGACTGGCTGCAGCACAGGCAGAACTAAGCAAATAGTGTGTCTTAAGCTGATAACTGCTTGAGGCAAATGAATTCACCCTCTTCAAGTCTATTGATTTGAAGAGGGTTTTTTAGTTGCCTGACTCTATGGCTAATACCCGAACTATAATAAAGCGAGTAAACTACCTGATAGGACGGGAGTTACAACTAGCTTAAAACCATTTATGTAGAGATCAAAAGTCGTGACTGACATCAATGCAAAATACAATCAGGCGGATGCTCTGAAAGATGAAGGCAAACTAGACGAAGCCATTGCCCTGTTGAATGAAATCCTGGAAGAGGATGCGAATCACAGCATTTCTCACTTTGCATTAGCTGTTCTTTACGGGCGTGTCGGCCAACATGACAAAGCGGTCGAACACGGTGAAACAGCGGTGGAATTAGATCCAACCGATCCCTTCAGCTACACGGCGATGAGTGTGACATATCAGCGAGCGTATGCAGGCACTGGAGATGAAAGTTTCATCCAAAAGGCTGAGTTCGCGATGGAAAAGAGCCGTCAGGTTGGCGAACAGCAACGCATGGGTGGCTAAACCTCAACACCTTCCTCTCCACACGCTAAACAACAATGGCACCTGACCGACAAACTACCGGCGTTCCCGGACTCGACGATCTATTGGGAGGCGGACTCATACCCGGGACGCTCTCGGTCATCATTGGTGCAACCGGAATTGGAAAGACTCAAATGGGCGTTCACTATGCCCATGCCGGAATCGAACACGAAGGTCACGGCGGTGTCTTTTTTGATATGTGTTCGCGTGGTGATTCGCAGAACCATGCTAATTACGCTAAACGCATGAAAGACTGGGAGTTGGAATTCGCCCAAATCGAGCCTCATATAGATTTCGATGCTTTTCTGGCAGGCGAAATGAAACTTGGCGATTACATGCACATTTTTGACTATTCGGGAAAACGAGTCACTAAACGTGATTTGGATTGGGACGAGTGGCATGATTGGCAATCTCAGCTCAACCATAAATTGACGTGTGCCATCGCCTTCCTGTTTGGCAATTGTCTACGAGGCACGAAGAGAGTCGTTGTAGACGGAGTCGAACCTGTGGGACGCCCCAACGACTCCATTCAAATCAATCTCTTCGAATACATATACCATCAAATCCTGCGTAAAGATCCAGAATGGGTCGCTCGTGATTTGCTCCGCGTTAAGTACCGTGAAAATGCCGAGAAAGTGGCAAACTTGAAGTACGACAGTCAATCACTCGGCTGCATGATGCTTTACACATCTCACGAAACGATGCTCGATGACATGATCGCTCGCCCATTGGATGAAGGGGATACACTCTCCAACGCCAACACACTCATCTACATGGGGAAAATACGAGATGGCATGAAAGTCCGCCGAGCTCTTTACATTGCCAAACACCGCGGTAGTGCCTGCAGTGAAGATATCATCCCGTATCACATCGATGACTCCGGGCTTGTTCTTGACGCCTGATAACCGTGCAGATTCTATGTTATTGAGATTGCACCACAGCATGCCAGGAGGCAATCAAGTCCGCCGCTCCCTGCTCTATTTCTTCCTGAGTCGTCATTCGGCCAACACTCAGACGGACCGTTCCTCGAGCCACCTCCGGCGACAACCCAATCGCTTGAAGGGTATCTGACATCTGCGTTTCACCACTATGACACGCCGCTCCCGTCGACGCACATACGCTTGGCGTTGCAGCTAATAATTCACTTCCAATGACTTCTGGAAAATTCACACTCAGCGTATTAGGAAGCCGTCGCTGCACATCATCCGATGGATCAGAAAACTGTCCATTCACGGTAATTCCTTCGATTCCCTCAGAAAGCAATCGAAGCAGCAGATCCCGCTGTTGCCTCAATTCATCCGAGTGCTGTTGGGCATTCTCCGAGAGTAGGCGACAGGCCTCACCGAGCCCCACCCAGTACGGCGTATTCTCCGTCCCTGCCCGAACGCCTCGTTCATGTGAGGCTCCGTGAATGAGCGATTCGAGCGTCAGTCCTTCTCGGATATACAATGCTCCCACCCCTTTCGGAGCATACAGTTTATGTCCGGCGAGAGTCAGAAAATCAACACCGAGCGTCTGTACATCCACTGGGATCTTCCCCAAACTCTGTGCCGCATCGGTATGACATAACACACCCTCCTCTCGGCTAAGCCGAGCGATCTCGGCGATCGGTTGAATAGCGCCAATTTCGTTGTTGGCATGCATTACGCTAACCAGTCGAGTATTGGAGCGGAGGGCTCGTGCGACATTGGCCGGATCGACGATCCCATTCGGATCACACCCAACCCGCGTAACTTCCACGCCCAGTGATTCCAGGTACGCAGCCGGCTGCTGAATGGCCGGATGCTCAAAACAGGATATGACCAAATGCCCTCCCAGAAATTCCTTACGATTGAGAAACACACCCTTTAGAACATGGTTGTTGCTCTCGCTTCCGCCGGAGGTAAAAGTGATTTCATGATGAGCTGCCCCCAAGAAGGTAGCGACGTGTCCGCGAGCCTGTTCAATCACGTCACCCAGTTCGATCCCTTTAACATGGCTACTCGAAGGATTTCCAAACAACTCTCGCAGATAGGGCTGCATAACTCCTGTAACTTCAGGAGCAATCGGCGTGGTGGCATTATTATCCAGATAGGCCAGTGACATTTTATTCTTCTCTGATCATGCGACTCAAAATGGTGTGATGAACTTCTCCATATGCTACCTTCCAGACCAATCGGCAGGTAGCAATGATTCATCTTAGCTCCAGCGAAGATGTCAATTTAGGAAGTTTAGTGAGCTTTAACCGGGGCCAGTGGCATGATTAAACATAATAATCCGCATATTCCGAAGACAATACTAGCACACTTTATATTGCGCTTTGAGTTTAAGGGAAGTGGAGTGAGAGTCTCCCGCCGTTCCCGCGACTGTAACGAGTGAGTTTGTTCCCCATCGTGCCACTGCATTGGTTAACACTGTGGGAAGGCCTGGAACATGACATTGACATCTCTAAGCCAGGAGACCTGGCTCGAAGCCTGACCTTTACTAGCCGCCACGGGATATGGCGGAATTGATCACTATGCTTCAAAAACATCTGATTGCCATAGCAATCGTCACACTTACCGTTCACTCCGGTAAAGCCCAGGATTCAGCTCCTTCTGAAATCCCCGAAACTGTCGTCGTTGGACGCCCCGGGGCCTTTCCTCGCAACGCTCTGCAAAATTCATCCTTGGTGACACCCGCAGCACAGGCTGCCAGCCGTCGAACGACAGGGGCGAGTGTCGAAGTGATAACCGCCGAGCAACTAAGCAAGCAGGGAACAACGACACTGCTCGATGCGTTGAGAAACCGAACGGGTATTAGCACAAGTCAAAATGGCGGTGCCGGCTCATTAACATCATTATTCCTGCGAGGTAGTAACTCGGCACATACCAAGGTGTTGATTGATGGCATTCCGATGAACGATCCATCCGGCGCATCACGTGCTTTCGACTTTGCCAATCTGACAACAGATAACATCGAGCGTATCGAAATACTCCGAGGGCCTCAAAGTGTCATATACGGCAGCGATGCCATTGGTGGTGTGATTAATATCATTACCAAGCGGGGGCAGGGAACTGGGGAGCTCAATTTTTCCGCCTACGGTGGAAGCCTTGGAACTCATTACGAAGGCCTGCAATACAGCGGAGGCGACGAAAATTCTTATTATTCGATCGCCGGGTCTTATCTGGAAACTCAAAGTGTTTCTCAGGCCGCGGCAAGGTTCGGTAATACTGAGTCAGATGGCTTTGATGTGGGTACCATCTCGGGACGATTCGGCTGGAACCTACAAGACGACATCAATTTAGATTATGTGTTTCGTTTAACCTCCGCCGAAGTGGAAATCGACAACTGGGATTTTGGCGCTCCTAACCCCGTGGACAACCTCAACCGATCCAATCTCTCACGCAATTTCTCCAATCGCATTCAACTCTCCAAACTGGTCCTCGAAGGACGATTGGAACACAAGGCGGCATTCAGTCTGAGCAACTATGAGCGAATCGATACCAATGTCCCGAATGCCTTCTGGGCTTCAGAGTACAACGGCGAAACTCGTCTCTTCGAATATCAGGCCAATTATGCTGCCAATGACAATAACCTGCTCACAGCCGGAGTCACGTATCAGGATGAAGAGGCATCCAGTGATTTACAAGCTCTCGTGAATCAGACTTCGACAGGAGTCTTTCTGGAAGATAGGATCACACTCCAGGAAAACTGGCATGCCACAGCAGGCGTGCGTTGGGACGAATTCAGCCGAGCAGGGGATGCCAACACATATCGATTAAGCACGATCTATCACCTCCAAGACAAGCCTGCGCATATCCATGCAGCATTAGGAACAGGATTCCGAGCTCCTGCCCTGGCGGAAAATCTGTTCGCTTTTGGAAACCCCGATCTTGCTCCTGAAACCAGTAAAGGTTGGGAGCTAGGTTATACGACGCAATTACACGATGGCCAGATATTGTTCGATGCCACGTATTTCCGCAACGATTTTGAAAACCTGATCGTCTGGAACCCTAGTTTGTTCGTCCTCGACAACGTCGGACTGGCGCAGTCCTCTGGGGTCGAACTGACGTTAGACTGGCAACTCAACGATCGAACCACAGTAAATGCAAACTACACCCTTACCAACACAGTGAATCGAGAAACCGGAAGTGAGCTACTTCGGCGTCCCAAGCATCGTTCGATGATAAACTTGGAGCACATGCTGGAAGATGAGCGGACGCTCCTTGGATTGACTCTGGCCTACACCGGAAGCCGCTTGGACAACCCTGGCGGAACAACGACCGAGTTAGCACACTATACGCTGTTAAACCTCTATGCCACTCGACAACTAAACGAACATTGGTCGGCTGTGTTTCGTGTCAACAATCTAACGGATGAAGACTATGAAGAATTGTTCGGATACGGGACTCCTGGAGCCACATTCTATGGTGGATTGAGTCTGACACGATAATCGAGGACAGTGGGAGTGGGGGCGATGAGTTCACTCTGGATTTGAACTAGAATGAACGGAGCGGACTGTTTACGCCTGCCCCCTCTCACCTAAATTTTCAACTCAGGATTTTTGTCATGTCCAACCGCAAACGCTTTGCCCTTCTGTCCATCACCTTCTGCCTGTCGCTGACCTGGCTGACCAGTACAGTGGTCGCGGCAAAGCGCGGCGTCAAACCGACGAAATGGCGTGACTTGTTTGATGGCAAAACACTGGAAGGCTGGGAAAAGACCAACTACGGCGGGGAAGGGGAAGTTGAAGTCCAGGACGGCTTGCTCCTACTCCACTTCGGGTATTCCATGACCGGCATTACCTACAAACGTGACGATCTACCAAAAACGAATTATGAAATCCGAGCAACCGTTATCAAGATGAACGGCAATGATTTTTTCTGTGGAGCTACTTTTCCGGTCGCAGATTCTTTCTGCAGTTTCATCGCTGGGGGATGGGGAGGAGCCGTCACCGGACTTTCGAGCATCGATGGACAAGATGCATCGGAAAACGAAACAACCGGCTATCAGAATTTTCCGGAAGGCAAGTGGTATAAAGTTCGTATCAAGGTGGAGCCTCACCTAATTCAATGCTGGATCAATGGAAAACAGGTCGTTTATCAAAACATCCAGGATCGCAAAATCACCACGCGTAACGAAGTTAATCTCAACAAACCACTTGGCTTTGCCACTTGGGAAACCAAAGCAGGTTATAAGTCTATACAGATTAGAGAATTAAAAACTAAGTAGTCATTGGTTTCCAAGTATGTTTCATAACTTTGAAGAAGATCTCTTACACGGAGATCTCCAACGGCACGAATTCTTCATGCAACATGCGTTACAGCAGGCGATGGTCGCGGATGCTGAAGACGAGGTACCTGTCGGTGCCGTCATCGTTCATAACAATCAGATCATTGCAGCCGCTCACAATCAACGTGAACAATTACACGATCCCACAGCTCATGCAGAGATGATTGCGATTACTCAGGCTGCGGAAGCTCTGGGGGACTGGCGACTGGAAAACTGTACGCTGTATATCACGCTCGAGCCATGCTGTATGTGTGCCGGAGCCATTATACAGGCCAGAATCCCCACCGTAGTCTACGGTGCCGATGACCCTAAGGGTGGTGCTGCAGAGTCCTTGTATCAGTTGCTCAATGACCAACGACTAAACCACCAGTGCTCACTGGTTACTAACATTCTCAAGCCGCCCTGTAGTGAAATCCTTACCGAGTTCTTTCGACGTCAAAGACGTTTGGGTAAAAAGTAAGCTTACCGTTTCAACACGCCAGCTCGGCGTCTTTCAATCTTAAATGTTATTGGAACCAGAACGCGTTTGGCAGTCGCCACACCGTTGGTTAATCCCGGATTAAATTGCCATTTGGCGACTGCTTTCTGGGCCACCTGATCAAGTTCTGTTGAACCTGTCGAAACCAACACTTTCGTGGATTCCACGCTACCGGACGCCAATACTACAACTTCCAGTTTCACCGTACCACTTACTCCCTTACTAATCAGTTCTGGCGGAAACACCGGTGGCCGATTCAAAGGATTTTTGCGATCCAGCGCCGGTGAAGTGGTGGCGCCTTCCATGGAATCCTTCACTAGATCTGTCGTTGCATTGCCTTGTTTTGCCGACGCATCCGCGATGACCGACTCGACTTCAAACTCAACGGGAGTACTATTACGTTCGGGAGATTCCGCAGCCTTCGCCATGGGAATTTCTCGAGGGTTCGGTTTGCTCTTGTTCACTTGGGGGTTGGCTAGTTGTATGGGCTCAAGCAACTTCGTAGCTTCGTCTCCAATCGTCTCCCTGGAGGATGAATTGGAAGCTAGGTCAATCGTCTTTTCCTTTAGAGCCGGTGGGACCTCTGTGGAACCTGAGGGGCCCGATGTATTTAATTCCTCAGCGGATTCAAGTGGCTGTGGATCTGAAGAGTTGTTGACAATCGTATCGCGTGGCATTGGCGACTCGGCGGCACGCTCTTTCACTGTTCGCTGTTGCTTTTCGACTGTAGATTCAAATTCCGAGAGCGAATCAGCAATCAAGTAGTCAGGTAATTCCACAGAATCCTGACGATCGATAGTGTTTTCACTAGCCGTCAAGTTCTTCTGCGGCCGCAATTCAGAATCCGGGGGTTGGCTACTGGAGATAAGCTGCACGGCAATAGATGATTCCCCCTGTAGCATGTCATTCAGTGAGACCGATGACTCGCCGCTACCTAGCCCGCCCAACGCAACGTGTCCGACAGCACTGCCGGTGAGCAGCACCAAGAATAACCAATCTGTGCTTATGAATCTCTGCACGTGTTATTTAATATCCCGTCTGAACTCGAATCAGCAGTTGCTTGCAATAGTCTATCATTTCCTACATTTATCATATCGTCAAACCTTACCTGACTAATCGAATCGATTCGGACATTCCCAAAGGGCACCACGATTCCCCCTCTAGCTAACTAGCACATTACGGGATTTGAGTTACTCTTAAAGGAGTCGGTTCCAAATCCATTCGCTATCCAAAGGCAACAACCTGATCGTCTATGTTCTGGGGAAAAACACTTAGCGAACTCTTTGAACAGGGCGGGTTCGTCATGTACCCGCTGCTATTGTGTTCGATCATAGCCGTTGGAGTCGCTGCTGAACGGATCTTTGTGCTATTTGCCAATCGGAGTGCTTACCAATCGTTTTCCCGTGCTTTGGAAGAGAAACTGTCGAGTGGCGGTGTTTCTGCAACTCAGAAGTGGCTAACAACGATCATTCATCCATTATCAATCATTGCGAATTGCAGCTTGAAGCACGCTGAGTTAACGCAGGAAGCCAGAGAAGAAATTGTTAATCGGGAAGCCTCTGAGCAGATTGCTATGTTGGAAAAACGTATCAATTGGCTCTCGATTATTGGGACGCTCGCGCCAATGATTGGCTTACTGGGAACAGTGATCGGGCTAGTCGAAGCTTTCTATCAAATCGAGCAGCAGGGAGGTCAGGTGCAGCCAGGAGATCTTGCTTCGGGAATCTGGACAGCCTTACTGACTACCGTATTTGGATTGATCGTTGCCCTTCCCACGCTGGCCATCTACCACTTTTTGGATAACCAGATCGCAGCGACAACGTTACGCATGACATGGATATCGTCCAGAATCAACGAATGGTTGGCTAAAGAATCTCTAGCCAAGAGCGAGGGTTCCTCTTGAAATCGATTCAACGTCAAAGACGACCTTCCGTTCGCATGGAACTTAGCCCACTGATCGACTGTATCTTTCAGTTGCTGATCTTCTTCATGCTGTCATCAACCTTCCTGACTCCGGCGATCCAGCTAACCTTGCCTTCCGCCACAGCTGGCACAAGCCAAAACGAGTTAGAGATTATCATCACGCTGAGTGAATCCGGCGATGTCTATCTCAATAAGACGCCGACTTCACTTATCGCTCTGGAATCAGAACTTAAACGGCTACTCGCGAAGTCCGAAAAGAAGAGTGTCACTATTCGCGGAGATGAAAACATGCCTTACTCGGCTTTCCTAGACGCGTTGGATATTACCAAACGTAGCGGAGCCATCCACGTCAACGTGGCTCATCAGGCTCAGTAATACTCGCAAGCCAGATTTGAATCAGTCAAATCCTGGCACGCTCTAGTGACCTGCGAAAGCGTATTTAGAATTCAAATGCGTATTGGATATTAGCTGAGAAACCAGCACCATCCACTCCGCTCCCATGCACACGGTAGGCTTTATCAAGAATGTTTTCCAACTCAATTCGAAGCAAGTGATGGTCCTTCAACTCCGTACCGTAACGAACGCTGATCGTACCATATCCAGGCGTCCCTCCGTCCGGAATTCGCCCATCCGATACGTCCTGAAAATTAAGTCGATCCTGCGTATCAACTAACCAAGAATAGATGTCGACAAATTCGTACTTCTCACTATTACGCCAACGCAAACCGACAACACCTTGTGTGGGTGGAATCCTTGATAGCGGTTCGTCGAGATCGAGATCCTGACCGTAGATGTATGAGAAGTTTCCATAAGCCGTCCAATTGGTAGACAGACGCTTCTCCGCGGCAAATTCAACGCCATTGATGTGGGCATCGCGATTACTACGGGAAAAGAGAATACTATCACTACTCGAACCTGCAGGCGTGCGAAGAATCATATCCTCAATGTCTGTCCAAAACACAGACGCCTGCCAACGCACGGTATCCACTTCTTTCCGAAGTGCCACTTCATAACTCAGACTTCTCTCCGGTCTGAGATCAACACTGGGAGTATCCGCGGCTGCTTGTTGGACGTTGTCATTATTGGCAGCCAGGTCATCCAGATTAGGCGCTCGGAAGCCTTCGGAAATTGAGCCTACCAAGGCCGTCGTTTCATTCAGTTTGTAATGTAGTCCACCTCCTGCCGACCAGTCGTTGAAAGTGGGTGAAATGAACACAGGCTGTGATTCAGGATCGGTGGCTGGGTCATTGTCGTGATCGACGTCGACCATAGGCGTCCCCTGAGCGTGAGCCCGAGTAAACCTCACTCCTCCGTTAAAACTCAGCCGTTTGTTAAGTTCTTTGTCAATCTGAAGAAAGGCTCCGGTCTGACGATATCGTCCATCATCCGGATATTTCGGTGTGGGCGAGGAGATGAAATCGTTGGTCAGATTGTCATACCGGTTGCGGAAAGAGTCCACCACATCTCGATACATATCGGCACCATAGGTAAGATTCCAACCATTATCGAGTTCACGCCCCATCAGCAATTGAATACCGTACGAATAATTATCGGTTTCCATGTCATCCCAGTAGGTGCGGCTAACCCGGGCATCCGTGGATTGTTCACGCTGTCGGTGCATTGAAAATGTCAGCATGTAGTTATCAAAGAACTTCTCCATGTCCGTTCCTTGAAACCGTAAATAGGCCATACTTCGCTGCTGAGGATCAAAGATGGTTCGACGGCTTGGAAATCGGTCGGTACGAAAAACATCCCGTTGTTCAAAGTGCTGTACTGACAACGTCACCGCGTGGTTGTCAGAAAGTAAACGGTCCACTCTTACATCGCCGGAATATTGAGAGTAAGCCGTGGCGGCCTGACGGCCCAAATCACCACCTCGATCCAATTCATTGAAGTTCCCGTAACCTGATCCCGCGAAGACACTGGTGTCTCCCTTTTGGAACTGATAATTCAGCCGAGTGTAAATACCACCATCTGCACTGGAATAACGAGACGTCCAGGTGCGAACGGGTTCGTTGAGCAGAGTATCCGTGGGAGTACGTCGCGTGACGACATTTACGACGCCACCCAACGCATCGGAACCCCAAAGGACGGTTTGGGGACCTCGGATGATTTCAATGTGATCTACCATTCCCGGGTCGATCGTATTGAAATACTGGTTCGGCCCGGTACGAAACGTTGCATTATTCATCCGAATCCCATCCACCAGGATCAATACCTGCTGGCCGGTCAAGCCACGGATGAACGGGGAAGCAGCACCACGCTGAGTCCGCTGCATGAGGACACCGGTTTCTCGCTCTAACGCCTGCAGCATGTCCGCGGGCGCTCGCTCTAGCAGATCCTGTAGGTCAATCACAGATCGATTGGTGGGAGCATTAAAATTGGAAAAATCACTACGACGACCGCCATCAAATAGCCCTCGCCCCATGGAGTCCAAACGATCATCGTTCCAAATTCCATCTGGCGTCGTTGGAAATGGAATGACACCTTCGACAACGATCGGTGCAATTTCTGGAGGGTTTTCAATTGCTTCCGGAGTGTCGTCGGCTGGCTCCTTTGCATTCGCTAATACGACCTTGGCAGATTCCTGAATCGATTGTTCATCCACATCGATTTGTAGAGACTCGACATTCGGATCAAGTACCGGAGCAGGTGGAAGTGCATTCTCGGGAGCATCCTGGGCTTGCAAACTCGTCATCGCCAAACATAATACCGCGACTCCAATGAGACACCTAGTCACATGTAAGTACACGCCCGACACTTTTCATTTTCCCATAAACATAGATTTCGTAATATGAGTAGCAAATCGTCTGTGAATTGAGCCAACATCATTATTTGTTGGCTTTTTTAGAGTTGCCATGGTCTTTTTATGACCACAAATACTTACAACTAAGAGTCTTAAGCATGGGACGCGACAACAGAACGCATGACGACGAATCAGAATTTGCGGAGACGGAGCAACGGTCTGGAATTGGTTCTCGGTTACTTGCGCGCCTGAGTTTGGGTATTCCAAAACTCGTTGACCGACACTTCCTTGCATCCAGCCATGAGCGTGCCAGTGCTGCTTATTCGCTTACGGTCCGAATTCGTCAATTGCCAGTGAATACTGTGTTCACTACGAACCACTTGCTTTCGCAATCCGACTCGGTCAAGAAGCACTGTTCTTTCAATAGACTTGGGCAGCAGTTTTTGTTCGGCCATGACCCGATTGAGTTCGAATCGGGAGTAAGGAGGGAGATTCCCAACACGTGTGCTGTTTAGTCTGGCGATCCAATCAGCGAAGTGGCGATACTTTTGAATCGCCGGTACCCACTTGGCATGAATTCCTATGGCCTGATAAGTCATATGATCGCTAGCAACCGTTACCGTTTTGGTGGAAGGATTAAACATCTGTTCCAGTTTCGGAGTCACAAATCGAGCCACCACTTCATCACTGGCTTGTGTCTTTATTTGCTCAAGAAACTTGAGAAGATAGTCTTTCGTAATCGTTGTTTTTAGTTTGCGTTGAGCATCAATCAATACAAACCTGCCTCGACTGACATCAAAGACTGTTATGTCTCCCAACGACGATTCGTGATTTAGAAAGTCATAGACAGTCGTACCACTAAACAGCGTCAGGCTGGAAGAAGCCGGCGTCGAATCATCTTCTACGAATATTTCTGTCTCTATCCGAAAGTCATTCGCAATAGCAGACGATGCAATAATGGAAGCACAGACCATTGAGAGCAGTAAAATTGAACTTCGCCAAATCTGTTTAAATTGCATGAGCCTACCCTAAAAACAGGTTGTTGAGATTACCAGTTTCGAAGAATAATCAATTCCTGCCGTTGAAGTCTACGCAGATCGTACTGTTTAACATCCAGACTCTCCGGATTCAGAGTGGTTCGGCCGTATTCCGCGGATTCTATCAAAGCAGAACGATCCGATAAGCGATACTTTACGTAACATGACTGATGTCATGGTTTTCACCGGCAATTAAAGGCAATATTGTGAATCAAAAGCAACGGATCTTAGTTACAGGCGGAGCGGGATTTTTAGGTTCTCAGCTTTGTGAAATCCTTGTTGCTCGTGGCGATGATGTAATCTGCTTGGATAACTTCTTCACCAGCCAAAAAGTCAATGTCACCCATTTGCTCGACAAACCAAACTTTGAACTAATACGGCATGATATCATCATCCCTATTTGGCTTGAGGTCGATCAAATCTACAATTTGGCCTGCCCAGCTGCTCCCGGTCATTACCAATACAATCCAATCAAAACCATGAAGACCTCGGTAATGGGAGCGATCAATGTATTAGGGCTCGCCAAACGTTGTAACGCCCGTGTATTGCAGGCCTCGACTAGCGAAGTCTACGGAGACCCGGAGATTCACCCTCAGACGGAAGATTACCGAGGAAGCGTAAATCCGATCGGTCCACGTGCCTGCTACGACGAAGGGAAGCGGGCAGCAGAAACTCTATTCATGGAGTACCATCGCATGAATAAAGTCGATATACGAATTGTCCGAATCTTTAATACCTTTGGGCCACGGATGCACCCGTTTGACGGCCGTGTGGTCTCCAATTTCATTCGGCAAGCATTAGACAACCAACCGCTAACCATTTTTGGGGACGGTTCACAAACTCGATCGTTTTGTTATCGCGATGATCTTCTTCAGGCCATGATTCTTATGATGGAGAATGAATCCGGTTTTACAGGCCCGGTCAATATTGGCAATCCCGCTGAATTCACAATTCGCCAACTCGCCGAACTCATCATCGAACTCACTGGTAGCTCCAGTGAAATCATTGAAGGAGAATTGCCAGTCGACGATCCGACCAGAAGACAACCGGATATCCGACTAGCACAGGAACACTTACAGTGGGAACCTAAGATTTCATTAAGAGAGGGTTTGGAGAAGACGATTGCCTGGTTTAAAACGATTGATCTGGCACACTATCATCCCCCAACTCCTAATTACTAGAAATCGCAGTGCCGGCCTTAAACGGCTTGCAAATCTCTTACTGGTTTCTAAAAAGCGGTAGGCACATTGGGCGAAAATCAAAGGCTCTAGGAAAAAGAGCCGGAGCTAACAATCAAGCCCCGGCTCTTTCATTGAGATTTAACTCCATCGAACGCTTATTTTTTGACCGCCTTATAGGCCTTAAACTGAGCGGCAATGTCTGCTGCTTCTGTGTTGCCCGGATGGACATAAACTCGATAACGCAGGGTCATGGATTCTCCTTTGGCCATTTTATGAGAGCCATCTACATCATTGCTGTTTTTGAAATGATGCAGTCCAAACGGGTTGGCGGTAAATAATCCATAAGTTCGAACGTGCCAGTAGGTTGGATATCGGAAGCTGGTCGGGTGGTTCAGAATAGCAATACCAACCGTCTTACCTTTGACAGGGCCAACATAATCAACCCAAGGAGATGCTTTGCCCCAGGCTTGCAAATCTTTATCTCCCTGCTCGTTAACGATCGTACCTCCCATTTGAGAAGTTACTTTCATCGATCCTGCAACGCGAACTCCGAACGACCCTTCTTTGGTATCCCCAAAGACGACTTCACCTTCACTGGCAGTTACCGTCGTATCGAAATCAATCCAGTAAGAATCTCCGTTCTTCCCGAACGTGAGGCGACGAGTATCTTCACACACTTTGTTACCTTTGGCATCCACCCAATCGTTCTTCGTTTCGATTACAGCGGTATCGCCCCCTTTGGCTTTCTTAAAGCCTTTGTGGATGATATTTCCATGGCCTTCGGTTTCTGCCCAGAAGTCCACACCGTTGACGTTTCCGTGGGTAAACCAAAATGAGCGGTGATGAATATGGTCATCGCGTTCATGCTCTCCTGCTTCCCGCATCGGGTAGGCACGAGTGATTTCGTTTCCATGGGGGCCGATCAATGGCCACAAAACAGGTTTCGCTCCGGACTTGGTTAAGTACCGGGTCAGGAGTTTACCGTCTTTCAAAACTTCCAGGCCACCTTCAATCTCTTTGATTTCAAAAGTGTCTGCATGAGCAAATGAGGGTAGGCATAGCGCGACGAAGGCGGCTATCGCAAGAAAGGGTTTCATAGGATTTGCGAGCATTAGTCTGATTCTCCTGTCGGTCCACATGCTACCGGCTCTACTTCGATCTTGGAGGCTAACCGGTTCAGTGTACTAGGGCGTTCTATATATAAAGTCTAATTAGGTTTGGTTTGTAAGTTTCTCACTTTAAGGCAACTCAGGCATTTGTAACCGCGATGTCTCAACAGGCTTATTTTATCAATCTTTTCCTGACCGTCATAATCGATACACGCTACTTCTCCGGAATTCATTCCATATAGTTCATGGACTATTTTTTAGAATTTGAAGACGTAACCGGACGGCGCTCACCATCTTCCCGATATTACCCATAGTTAATATTTTACTTAACTAACCTAAACCAAGACCCCCTCGACTTCTGCTTTCAAGTACGACCGAGCCAATCTTAGAGAATATAGAAGAGCTATGCCGGGAACGATTTCTACCCTGTTGCAGTGTGCTGATCTGCAAGACCTTAGAAGCCAAATCCAAAATGCCCTATGCGAATTTAATTTTCTTGAACCCGGAGCTTTTCCATTTACCGAGCGAGTCCTGACCAAACAGGGTGAAGCTTGCGGAATTCTGTTTTGTCTTCACGGACCTCGAAGCGTCAAACTGACAGCCATCTGGGAAACTGTTTCAAATTCCGTCCTGTTTTATGACTCGACCGGACAACGACAGGGCAAGGTAGAGGTCGATCTCAATCATCAAACCGATTTACTGGCATTGGCCGGTTAGTCATCCACCATACACCTGGTTCGACCAGCACGTTATTACATGGAGGTAAAACGATGTTAGTACTATCTCGCAAAGAATGTGAGAAGATTCAACTCGGAGACAAAATCACTTTAACGGTAGTGAAAGTCTCAGGGGATAAAGTCCGTCTTGGAATTGAAGCGCCAGCGGACATTAAAGTTTTACGAAACGAGCTGGAGTTGTTTGACGACGGCCCGCGGACGTTAGCTCATCCTGCCAAGCTGTTGCTTGATGCCAGCCAGGATAACGATGCATTGCCACTCGCATCCTAAACAGGGCTATCCTCCGAAGAAAACTAATCATTAAAGCAAACTTGGACGATTTCCCATTCGAGGTTGTATACCTTAACAAACGGGAATAAACCTCCACAGCTTTCGACACTCTCGGCGGGCCACAACAATCCCCCCAAAAGTATGATTGCTTTTCATAGTTAAACTAATAAGCTTGACTATACTAACTTCGGTGCAAAGCTCTCGCAGTACGAGCAAAGTGGTCACTAGATCGCTTCCCGCCTTGAAGTACTTTGCACCCGAAACCCACCTTAAAATATTCCATCTCAGCAACGAATTCACCGGCAAACAAATGCCGTAGTTGTTAAGATAAATATATAAATTGATTTTTACGCATCGCTGGTTCTGCGCAAGAAGTGCAGAGTTCACCAGTGATACATATTTGACAATTCGAATTGAATGAACCAGACGTGGTTCACATGTCGTTTTAATTTGTGGAGAAACTTGAAATTATGAAGTGCAAAGGCAACAACTTAGGTCGTCGTTCCTTCATGCAAGTAGGATTCCTAGGTGGTCTAGGCTTATCTCTTTCGGATTACTTCCGAATGAAAGAAGCTCAGGCAGATCAGAAATTCTACGAAAGCGTGGAAGGCCCGGCTAAGAGTGTCATCTTTATTTACTTACCTGGTGGATGTGCCCATCAAGAAACATGGGATCCGAAGCCATTCGCTCCTATTGAGTATCGTGGTCCAATG
>MDSW01092400.1_pt1 | contig 23534 bp, 25 predicted proteins | sample 811171 | NCBI WGS metagenome assembly MDSW01 (sample SAMN05326641, study PRJNA326480) | marine metagenome | isolation source: seawater | place: Atlantic Ocean: North West | collected 2012 | reverse complement strand
TATACTATTATAAATTTTTAATTACAACATAAAAAAACAATATAAATTTATAATGATTTCAATAGTTTTTCCGGGTCAAGGATCTCAAAAGGTAGGTATGGGATATGATATTTATAATAAATTTGGGTACATAAAGGACTTGTTTAATAAAGCAGATGAAATTTTAGAATACAATATATCCAATTTAATTCTTAAAGGCCCTCAAGAAAAATTAAGTCAAACTACTTATACTCAACCTGCAATATATTTAATTGGATATGCAATCTGTGAAGTTTTACAAAAAGAAACAAATTTTTTTCAAAATAAATTTAGTTATTTTGCAGGTCATTCACTAGGTGAATATACGGCCTTAACTGTTTCTAGATCTATATCTTTTGAACAAGGTTTAAAGTTACTAAAAAATAGGGGAGAAGCTATGCAATCTGCAGTTCCACTTGGAGTAGGAGGTATGTTGGCAGTATTAGGGGAAGAAACAAATAAAATAAAACAAATTTTAAATGAAAATTTCAACAATATCAAATGCTATCTTGCAAATGATAATTCAAAAGGCCAATTAATCATAAGTGGGAAAAATGATGAATTAATTAAATTTAGCGCTTTACTTAAGGATAAAAAAATTAAAAATATTAAATTACCAGTTAGCGCACCATTTCATTGTGAATTAATGAGAGATGCAACTAATAAAATGAAAAAAATAATTATGGAACAGCAGTTATTTGAACCAAATTATAAAGTAGTCTCAAATGTGTCAGCTAAAGAGTATAAAAACTCTGATGAAATTAAAAAATTATTGGTTAATCAAATTGAAAGTCCTGTAAGATGGAGAGAAAGTATAGAATATATGATTTCAAATGGAACAAGTACTTTTTTTGAAATAGGACCAGGAAAAGTATTATCAGGCTTAATAAAAAGAATAAATAAAGACGTAAAAGTGTTGAATATTGATACACTAGAGGATATTCAAGGTATCAGCAAATGATAAATTTAGAAAATAAAAATATAATTTTAACAGGAGCAACTGGAGGAATTGGGAATGCTATTGTTGATACTCTAACAAGATTAAAAGCAAAAGTTTTAGTAACTGGAACAAACGAAAAAAAATTAGATATATTAAAAAATAAATATAAAAATATTATTGCAGTAAAACAAGATATCTCAGCACATGATGAGTTAGAAAAATTTGTAGAAATTTGCAACAAAGAGCTTGGAGATAAGATAGATATTCTAATAAATAATGCAGGTGTTACCCAAGATAATTTAACAATAAGAATGAGTAAAGATGAATGGGAAAAAGTTATTAATATAAATTTAACATCAACATTTCTTTTATCTAAATATACAATAAAAAAAATGTTAAAAAAAAAATTTGGAAAAATCATTAATATTACCTCAGTAGTTGGACATACTGGTAATTTAGGCCAAGCAAACTATTCAGCATCAAAAGGAGGGATTTTGGCTATGGCTAAAAGTTTATCTCTTGAATACGCAAAAAAAAATATAACAGTTAATTGTATTGCCCCTGGTTTTATAGAAACTGCAATGACAGAAAAAATTAATGAAGAGTATAAAAGTCAACTTAAATCTAAAATTCCCTTGGATAGATTTGGAACTCCCCAAGATATAGCTAATTGTAGTGCTTTTTTATGCTCAGATTTATCAAATTATATATCAGGTCAAACTATACATGTTAATGGAGGCATGTATTTTAGTTGACAAACATATGTAAATAACTATTAACGTAAAAAAAGGAAAAATACCATGGCAGATGACGTTTCAAGTAAAGTAAAAAAAATTGTAGCCGATCATTTAGGAATAGATGAAGCTAAAGTAAACGAAGAATCAAGTTTTATAGATGATCTTGGTGCTGACAGTTTAGATACAGTAGAATTAGTAATGGCTTTTGAAGAAGAATTTGGATCGGAAATTTCTGATAGTGAAGCTGAAAAAATCTTAACTGTTGGTGATGCAATTAAATTTATAGAGAGCAAAGCAAATTAGATTTTAATGTTCTCATCCAAAGACGGCAAAATGATAATCTTATCATCACCGTCTGGAGCAGGAAAAACTACTTTAGTAAAAAAAATTTCAAAACAAGAAAATTATAAAGTTTCGATATCTCACACCACAAGAAAACCAAGAAATAGTGAAATAGATGGAAAAGATTATTTTTTTGTATCTCAAGAAAAATTCGAAAAATTAATTAAAGAAGGAGATTTCTTAGAATACGCAAAAGTATTTACTAATTTATATGGTTCAACAAAAAAACAAGTTTTTAAACAGTTACAAAATGGATACAACGTACTTTTTGATATAGATTGGCAAGGAACTCATCAGATCAAAAATCAAACTTTAAATTATGAACTTTTAACTTTCTTTATACTGCCACCATCAAAAAAAGTTCTTCATCAAAGATTAATTTCAAGAGGAGAAACAGATGATGCAATAATTAAAATGAGAATGGACCAGTTTGATAAGGATGTACTTCATTGGATAGATTATGATTTTGTTGTTATTAATGAAGACTTAAACAAGTGTTACAATGAGATAATTGGCTATTTAGAAAAAAAAATTAATTATGATAAATCCAAAATTGAGAAGCATATTAAAAAATTAATTTAAGTTAATTAGATTTATTGATCTTCATACTCCTTAGAAATTTTCAGAAATGTAGGAACATCAAGGTTTTGAGGTCTAGATCTTATATCTAAATTAAGCTTATCAATAACATTTTTAGGATTTTTAAATAACATATTAATAGGTTTTTTTATCATTTTCCTCTTATTTTGAAAAAATATATTTGTTACTTTTTCTAAGTTTTTACAACTATTCAAATAAAAAAAATTTTTCTTTGGTTCAATACATACAATGGAACTCTTTACTTTCGGTTTAGGATAGAAGTTATCAGGGTTAATATCTTTTATTTTTAATGGTTTCATTTTCCAATTTGTAAGAATAGATAATCTTCCATATTTACTTGAATTTACATTTGCAACAATTCTATCGGCTACTTCTTTTTGAAACATAAGAATAAAATTTTTAAATAACAAGTTTAAATTTTCTTGCATGACCCAGTTTATTAATATTTTTGCTGATATATTGTAAGGGAGATTTCCAAAAACAATTAAATCATTGTGTAAAAAGTTTTTCCAGTTTATTTCTAAGACATCTTGATTAATAAAGACAATATTTGATTTTGAAAATTTTTCTTTTAATTTGTGATATAAGTTTTTATCCTTTTCTATAGCAAAAAATTTTTTTGGATTTTTTTTTAATATTTCTTCTGTAAGATTTCCTGTTCCAGGGCCAATTTCAATCACAATACTTTCTTTACTTATATTTCCTAATTCAACGATATCTTTAATTAAATTTTTATTTAATAAAAAATTTTGCCCCAGTGATTTTTTTGGGGTTAGCTTCATTTAATTGATTTAATAAAATTAAAAATATTTTCTATTGACTTTGAATTTGACATATTTTTTCCAATCATTTTTTCATTAGGTCCATGATCTACTGATAATCGTAAAAAAGGTAGACCTAGTGTAATATTGGAAGCATCAAAATCAAATAAAGTTTTAAAAGGTGTTAATACTTGGTCATGATACATACCAACTACAGAGTCGTAATTAGTAATATTTTTTTTTATAAAGAATGTGTCTGCAGAAAATGGACCTTCTACATAGAAACGATTTTTTTTTAGTTCTTTTATCGTAGGTATAATTATTTTTTTTTCTTCACTAAATTTTGAATTAGTTTCACAATGGGGATTAAGTCCAAGAATTGCTATTTTAGGTTTTTTTTTGAGATATTTTTTATAAAAATTACTTATAAGAAATATATTATTCATTATAGCCTTTTTACTTATTTTTTTATTTACTGTTTTTAATGGAATATGAGTTGTAATAGGCGAAACAGAAAGATTTTTATTAAATATAAGCATAGCAGGTTTTTTGTTAATTTTTTTATAAGATTTATCAAAAATATATTCTGTAATTCCTGGATATTTATTTTGTAAAAAATGTTTCTTCGAAATTGGACCATTGATAATTATATCACTTATCCTAGACTCTATTAGTTTAAGTCCTATCTTAAAACTGTTTGAAATATAGCTTGTAGATCTTTTTGAAATTAACTCAAAAGGTTTTTTAAAATCATAATTAACATTTATTAGGTAGATTTTATTTTTAAATTTCTTATTTAATATGAATTTAGGTTCTAGAACTTCAAAATTAATATTTTTCTTTAAAACTTGAAGTTGAGATAAAATTAAATTTTTTGATCCAATAATAATTATTGGATATCCTATGTTTTTTTTTAGAACCTTAGATAATATTTCAATAAAAACACTATTTGGTTCACCTAATACTATAGTTATTGGTTTTTTATTTTTCACTAATGAAGGTCCTTTTTTTTATTTTGTTGAAATAAATATATCCCAACTTATTTAGCTCTTTTTGTGTCTCAGAATTGATTAATTTATTTAGTTCTAATTCATAATTTATTTTTTCTTTTATAATTCTTCTTTCATTAATTTTTATAATTAAATAGCCATTTTTTGTTTTAATAGGTTTGGTAATATTTTTAGACTTACTAATTGCATAATAAATTTCTTTGGATATTTGGTTTGACTTTACCCAGCCTAATTTTCCACCAAATTTTTTACTTTCTGAGATGCTAAAAAGACTAGCAGCAGCTTCAAATCCAGATTTATTTATTTCTTCGTAAATTTGTTCAGAGATAGCGTCAATCGATAAATTAGGTTTTTCTTTGTATAAAATTTCACTTAAATCAAACTCTTCAATATCTGACTTTTGATTTTTAATCTGATTTTTTAGTTCATCGATATTAATTTTAATTTGTGATTTAAATTTATTGAAAATAAATTCTCTCCAAAGATTATCAATTACTAAATTTTTTTCAAAATAGTTATATGATAAATCAAATGAATTTAATTTTTGTTTTAAATTCTCTTTACTTTTATAATTCATTTTATTTATAAAATTATCCATAAAATCGTTTATTAATTCTTTTTTATCTAATTGAAATAATTTGTTTAATTCTATTTCTTTTATTTTCCTATTTTGTAGAGAATCTATAGAAATATTTTCTATTTTTGTATTTGTTAAATTTTTTAAATTTGGATTTAAAAAAATCAAAAATTTTTTTTCATTATTAACATCAATATTGGTTATAATTTGGTCATCGATTTTATAAAGAATTACAGTCTCAGTTTTTCCATATAAAATTTTTGATGAACAGAATAAAAAAAATAAGATTAAAAATATTTTTTTTAAAACTAGATTAATCATTTATATTAGGTGAATTTACTGTACCAAAAGGTATAAAAGAAATTTTAAAGAAAATATTTTTTCCAGGATTTACATCTTTATCTTGATAAAACTGTTTATTGTATACAACTGAGGCACGCAAACAATCGTTTTGATACTCATAAATTAGGTTAAAATAATTTGTTAAATTCTTGTCAATATTTCTATTTGTTTCAAAAGCTAGTGAATTAGATTTGTCTAATTTTAATTGTGTATAATTGTTTAAATAACTTTCATCTCCTACAAATTTACTTTTTTCCATATATTCAAACCTAGTATTTAACTTGCTAGCGTTATAATTTGCAGATATTAAACTATAATTCGTTTCACTTAAATTTTGATCTATAGAAAAATTATAGTTGATAGCCAGATTTTCAGTTATATTTATACCCGAATAACCAATTAGGTCGGAGGTTTTCTGGCCTAATGATGTGCTTAATGGCAAATCATTATCAATTTTATTTCTAAAATTAATCCCGATACCTAGTTTTAACTTATCATTGTTAATTTCATTTTTAACGTCGTATTCTAATCCTAAAGTTGCAGATGAACCGTCCTCAATTGATTTTTTATTGATCCTATTTATAGAAAATAGATCTTGATATGTTAAAATCATTTTTTCATCTCTTAAGTTATAAGTGCCACTAGGACTAAATCTTATTGAAGCTCTTGGAGTAAGAAAACTAGTACCTGTATTCGTTTTCTTTATAAGCGGATACTTAATATCATAAATTAAACTACCTACAATTTTATGATCTGTATCATCTTTATATATTGGGGATAAATCTCCATATGTATTTGTATTTTTTAGCAATAAATTCAATTCTATATTTAGGTTTTTTATTTCTTGATTTTTATTATTTGAAGACAATAATAAGTCATTTACGATATCAGCTTCATCAATATTAGTATTATACTTATTGTAACTGCCAGTTGAATTAAAATTTATAGTGTTAAAAAAAGAGTTTTTTACCTCTTTCTCTGTTTCAAAATTATAACTAGGCATTATAAATTCAAAGCTATCACTTCGGTTTTTTGACAAATCTTCAATTACACGAAAAGACGTAGAAAAATTGTAATTTTCTGTAAATTTTTCATATATTAATGATGAATTTAATGTGCTGTAATCATTGATAATTGGTGACTGTATTTGATATTTTTTTAAATATTTTCGGTTCGATACAGTTTCAAATTTCATTTCATAGAAAGATTGTTCAAAGTCACCTTTTAAAGTTCCAAAAAAATGGGCGTTAGAACCATCTTTTTTATTATAACTAAAATCAGTAATTAAATTTGAATTAGCAAATTCTTGTCTATACTCAGATTGAACAAACAAGTTATTATTAGAATATACTCTAGGGGAAATAGTCATATCTTTGTCGGGAGCTATTGCGTAAAAATAAGGGATCTGTGTTGAAAAACCAAGGTTGCTGCTATTTATGAACTGTGGAAAAAGAAAACCCGACTGTCTTTTTACGCTTGGATCAGGATGAAAAAAATAAGGGAAATATGCAACCGGAATATCATAAATTTTTAACCAAGCATTTTTATAATCAATTCTTTTTTTTTCTTTTAAATGAATAACTTCATTCGCTGAAATGGACCAAGCAGGACATTTGCCGTCAATTTTCTTACATGTTGTAAAAGTACTCTTTTTCATGTTTGTACTTGACTTATTTGTAATAACATATCTACCAATCAATCTCGGATCGTTCTCTGGATTTCCAAATGAATTTTTATTGAAGTTAAAATTAAAATCTGATCCGATGAGTTCATTTGAATTTAAATTAACCAAACCATTTTCAAACTCTAAAATATTATTATCTTCATCATATACTTTAATTTTTTTTCCTTTAAAAATTTTATTTTCTAGATTAAATTCAAAGTTTGAGATTTCGAATTTATTATTGTCAATATCTATTATTTCTGTATTTTTATTAGATCTAAATATTTTTAAACCTTTATTAAAAAAAAAATCCCTAGTATTAACTAGTAGATTGTCTTTATAATTTATTTTTGTTTTATCAACACTTTTTATTATATCTTTTTTTATATCGTAAATTATTTTATCGGAATATATTGTATAGTCATTTAATAAATCTTCTAAAATTACATTATTTTCAATTTCAAGAATTTTTTTATCTTGATTAAAAATAGAGTTTTCACCACTTACTTTGAAATTTATATCTACATTATTTTTATCTAAAAAGATAAATGATGAGTTACCAAAAGAGTTAATTATTTTATTATTTCTATCAAAAATAACTTTTTCACTAATTATTCGATAATTTTTTTGCACATCATGCATTATTATATTGCCATTAACTTCTAAAATTTTGTTAATCTTATCGTACTGGGCTTGGTCGCTTGTGATTTTTAAAATATCTCCATCTTTAATATTGACCGACCCAGAGGCAATTATTGAATTACCCTTATTTTTAACATCAACCTTTTCAGCTTCAATTATTATATCGCTTGAAAAAGAAGTCTGACATATAAAAATTAAAATTGTTAATATTTTAATTATTTTAGGTTTATTTTTCATTAATATTAAAAATTCCTATTATAGAACATAAAAATAAAATTATATTTGGGAACCAAATTGCAAGTATAACAGGTATTTTATTGTTTGAACCTAGCAACCCAAAAAAATAATAAATATAATAAATTATCACTGATGTTAAAATTCCAAGTATTACCATAAAAGTCTTTGTTTTTTTAAATTTAATATTAAACATTAAAATTGATGAGAGTATTGAGAATATAACTAAGCTTACAGGTAAAGAAAAAATTTTATTCAAATAGATATCCACATCTAGTGTATTCAATCCAACACTTTCAAAGTCTTTTTTTTGTTGAAAGAGTTCAAATATAGTTAAAGCTTCTAGATTAGAAAATAGTGAATTTATTTTAATATAATTAAAATTTGTCTTTAAATCAAAATTTTCAAATAGATCTTTTTTGCCAAAGCTATCAATAATTAAAGCATCTTTTATTTTCCACGTATTCTTTGTAATTATTGCTTCTTTTGCAATGATATTGTTTTCAGATATGAAGTCTTCATTATAAATTGTAATAACTAAGTTTTTTAAAATATTTTTTTCAATTTTTTCCGAATGTATCATCATATATTGATTATCTATTTTATCTTTTATCCATAATCCATTTTCATTTACCACCGCAAGATATTTATTATCTTTTGTGTAATTATTCTTTATTTCAAGATAATTATTTTTCATATTAGATGAAATGAAATGGAATACCGAAATTATCAAAGTACCTAATATAAAAACTAATAATGCTATATAGGAAATTATTTTAAAATTATTTATTCCATTATTTTTGAATATTAAAATTTCCTCATTTGTCTGAAATTTTATGAAAAAAAACTGCGTACTAATTAATATAATGAAAGGAAATATTTCAAATAAAATTGCTGGTAAATTTAATATTGTTAAAATAATTGGGTATTCAATACCTATTTCAGGATTATCATTAAAAAATTTTAATTCTTCTAGAATGTTCATGATAAATATTAATGATGCAAAGATCAATGTTATATACATAACTCTAGTCAAATACACATGATACAAATGTTTAATATAAATTTTATTAAGCATAATTTTAAATATTATTTTTACTTAAATTAATTATAAAAAAATAACCAAAAATAAATATCATAGATGGTAAAAGGACATTTAATAAATTATTAATAATTGAATGATTTAAAAATTCTGCATTTATTTCAGAAAGAACAGCAAAAATAATCCCAAAAATAAAAATAATAACTTTAAATCTAAAGTTGTTAGGACTCTTATCGTTTAAAAAAATTAGCATAGCAGATATCATACCAAGTATTATTATGTAAAATTGTTTTATTGATCTATCAAATAATTCTTTTGCACCTTTCATAAAAGTATCCTTTTTACACTGGTAAGTAGGTAGAATATAGTCCTCTCCCTCACCAAATAAAAAATTATTAACACATGAAATTAGTATTAGTGAATTTAATTCTTGTATTTTAGGAAAAGTGGTTGATTTACTTTTAAGATTTGAAAGACTAAATGTTGTATTATTAAATTTAATAACCTTCGTATTATTAAATTTTTTATTTTCTATATCTAAAATCTGCCCATAATTTAACTTTAAAAATTTCTCTTGTCCGTTTTGAATTATTTTACCAGATTTTGCAGTAATTATTTGTGTATTTAATTGATTTACACTGTCTTTTAGATAAATGTTTTTCATATTTCCATCAGAGTCAATGTTTTCTACAAAAATTGTAAAATCTTTAACTGTATCTATAAATTTTTTTTCTGTAATCAAGGATGCAAATAGATCAATATTAGAAGCTCTTATAAAATCTTTTGAGTAATTTTGTGACTGCGGAACAATAAAATTTACAATTAAAATTTGAATCACTGCAAATACTATTGAAATTTTAATTATAAAATTTATCAATTTTAATTTACTAATACCATTTGTCCAAAATATAAGAATTTCATTATTGGAGTGATATTTTTGAATTATATAATACATGCTAACAAAATACGAAAAAATTATAATTTTAGAAAAAATTTTTGGGAAATTTAGTGCAATAAAAGCAAAATAGACTTTAAATCCATGTCCGTCCTGAGAGATAAAATCAAGGTAATTCACTGATTGTATAATCCAAACTATCAATGATAAACTTAAGGAAACAGTCAGAAAAAAACTAATAAAGTCGTATAAAAATTTTCTAAAAATTATTTTTTCCATTGAAATTTTCTTTTTTGAAACATATATATGCTACAACCTATACTATATTAAATATAAATGACTTTAAAAATAAATTATTTAGATAAGAAAAAAAACGGCAATAAGAATAAGGCTTTTTTTGTTTATTCAGACACTAAATTAAACGATTTTAAAGGTGATATAGACTCTAAAACCAATCAGAAAATTTTAAATCTTTTAAAATTCAGCAAAAGTTTAAAAAATGACAAGATAGTTTCATTTAATACAGATATTGACAAAAAAATTATATTTATATGTGTAGCCAAAGCTAAATCTGAAATGGATTTTGAAAAATTAGGGGCTAAATTTTTTGACTTTTTAAAACAAAATGAAATTCATGATATTTTTGTTAGTAATAAGACAATTAAACATTCAAATTATTTTAATTCGTTTATCCATGGAGCTGAACTTAAATCTTATAAATTTATTATATATAAAACAAAAAAAAATGAAAAAAATATCATCCTAAACATTGATAAAAAAAACTCTTCCAATAACACTAAAAAATTAAATGCAATATTACAGGGTGTAAATTATACAAGAGATTTAGTTTCAGAACCTGGGAATATCCTTCACCCAGATGAGTATGCAAAAAGATTATTACAATTAAAGAAGCTTGGTTTAAAAATTACGATTTATGATCAAAAAAAATTAAATAAAATGGGATGTAATGCTTTGCTAGGTGTGGGACAAGGAAGTATAAGAGGTTCATACTTAGTAACTATGGAATGGAATGGTGATAGGTCTAGATCTAAACCTCTTGCATTTGTTGGAAAAGGTGTATGTTTTGACACTGGAGGCATATCATTGAAACCTGCGAAATTCATGGAAGATATGACATACGATATGGCGGGATCAGCAGTGGTTGCTGGTCTAATGAAAAATTTTGCTTTAAGAAAAGCCAAAATTAATGCAGTAGGTGTAGTAGGTCTTGTTGAAAATATGCCTGGAGGAAATGCACAAAGACCGGGGGATATAGTCAAATCTTATAGCGGAAAAACTATAGAAGTTTTAAATACTGATGCAGAAGGAAGATTAGTTCTTGCAGACGCTTTGACTTTCACTGAAAAAAAATTCAAACCTAAATTTATAATTGATCTTGCAACTCTAACTGGAGCAATAATAGTTGCACTAGGATCAGAACATGCTGGTTTATTTTCTAATAATGATAATTTATCTGATCAATTATATAAAACAGGAAATAAGATAGATGAAAAAGTTTGGAGAATGCCCCTTAATAGTAATTATGATAAGTTAATGGACTCTAAAAATGCTGATATGCAAAACATTAATTATGTTGGTGGTGCAAGTTCGATAACAGCAGCTCAATTTCTTCAAAGATTTATAATAAACAATACTCCATGGGCGCACTTAGATATAGCAGGTATGGCATTTTCAAAATATGCAGGAGCATTAAATTCAAGTGGTGCTACAGGATATGGTGTAAGATTGTTAAACAAATTAGTGGAAGATTATTATGAGTAATTTAGAGCAAACATTATCAATTATAAAACCAGATGCAGTTGAAAGAAATTTACAAGATGAGATAAAAAAAAATTTTGTTGAAAATGGATTTAATATTAAAAGTGAAAAAAAAATACAGATTACAAAATCAGAGGCTGAAGAATTTTATAAAGTTCATCAATCCAAACCATTTTATGGAGAGTTATGTACTTATTTATCATCAGGTCCAATAGTAGTCATGATACTTGAAAAAAAAAATGCAGTTTTAGAAAATAGAAAACTAATGGGTGCAACCGATCCTACAAAAGCCGAAGGTGGAACCTTAAGAAAAAAATACGGTATATCAATTGATAAAAATTCTGTACACGGGTCTGATAGTATAGAAAATGCAAAAATTGAAATAGATTTCTTCTTTAAATCTTAGTTAAAATTCTTTTTATAGCTCTTGGATATAGTTTATTCTCCTCTATTAAAATCCTTTTTGACAATTTTTTTGGGTTATCTGACAATAGTATTCTGACTTTTTTTTGTAGAATTATTTTTCCAGCATCTAATTTTTCAGTAACAAAATGAACTGAGCAACCAGAAAATTTTTCTTTATTTTGTAAGACTCTTTCATGTGTATTTAATCCTTTGTATTTAGGCAACAAAGATGGATGGATATTTATAATTTTGTTTTTATAAAGATTTATAAAATTTTTACTTAATATACGCATAAATCCAGCTAAACAAATCAATTCAATTTTATTTTCTCTCAAAATATTTAAAATCTTTTTCTCTGCTTTTTGTTTATTTTTATAGTCTATTATTCTAATTCTTAATTTATTTTTTTTTGCAAATTTTATACCTTTGGCATTTGATCTATCACTTATAACCAGTTTTAAATCTATCTTTGAAAATTTCTCTTTAGAATAATTAAATATTGATTTTAAGTTTGTTCCACGTCCTGAAATGAAAACCGAACAATTTATCTTATTACCAGTTAATCTTACCATCTAGCAAAACTTTTGAATTACCTTTAATGATTTGTCCGATAACATATGGCTTATATTTTTTTTTAAAGTATTTTTTTACTTTATTAAAATTATTTTTTTTGATTATAAGTATAAAACCTACACCGCAATTAAAAGTCTTTAGCATTTCATTTTCTGAAATCTTATTTTTTTTTAACCAAGAAAAAACTTTACTTATTTTTATTTTATTTAAATTTATTTTCGCACTTTTACCTTTTGGAAGTACTCTTGCTAGGTTATCTTTGATACCTCCACCTGTAATATGTGCGCACCCATTAATTAATTTAGAATCTATTAACTTAACAAGTTCTTTTACATAAATTTTAGTCGGTTCGAGTAACCACTTTTTTATTTGTTTATTTTTTTTATAATTGATTTTATTTTTTTTTAATAAATATCTAACAAGTGAATATCCATTTGAGTGCAAACCTGAAGATGGAACTGCAATAACCAAATCATCATTTTTTATTTTTTTGTGATTTATAATTTTATTTTTTTCTACAATACCCACACAAAAGCCAGCTACATCGAATTTACCTTTGGAATATGTTCCAGGCATTTCGGCAGTTTCTCCCCCAACTAATTCACAATTACTAATTTTACAACCATACTGGATCCCTTTTAAAATACTTTGTAATTTTTTTTGGTCGATTTTATTTATAGATATGTAATCTAAAAAAATAAAAGGTTTTCCCCCTTGTACCAAAATATCATTCACACTCATGGCAACCAAATCGATTCCAATTGAGTCAAATTTATTCAGTTCATTAGCAATCTCAATTTTGGTTCCCACTCCATCTGTACTTGCTACTAGATGAATATTTTTTAGATTATTAGGTATTTTTGTTATAGAGCCAAAACTACCTATATTATTTTGTTTCTTATTTTTGTTCTGTTTTGAAGTTATTTTAGATATAAATTTAACAAATTTATCAGCAGATCTAATGTTAACTCCACTCTTTGCATATGTTAAGTTATTTGACATATAATTTATGAAAAAAATAATTAAGATATTTCTATACAATCTTTTAATATTCTTTTTTATTTATTTATTTATTTTTTCCACAAATAAAGTTTACGCAAATACATATAAAATAGAAAATATCGAAATTTCATATGAATATAATACAGAATTTAACAAAGATGATATAATTGATGACGCTTTTCAAAAGGCCTTTAATATATTGATAAAAAAAATTACACAATCGAAAGATTATAAGTTAATTCAGAAACAAAATCTTAAATTAATAAAAAGTTTTGTAGATAGTTTTTCAGTTGTTAACGAAAAGTTTGAAGACAATAAATACAATGGTATTTTTGAAATTAGTTTTAATAAGAGTAAAGTCCTATCTTTTTTAAGAAATCAAAATATCTTTCATTCAAGGATGATAGAAAAAAATATTCTTTTTATTCCTGTTTTTATAAATTCAGAAAAAGATAACGTACTTTTGTTTGATGAAAATCCATTTTATAAATATTGGAATTATGACGAAAACGATCAATTTTTGTTAAAATATATTTTGCAGAATGAGGATTTAGATGATTATTAATTAATTCAAGACAGAATAAATGTTATAGAAAATTATGATTTTAGAGAAATTATTTTAAAATATGAGTTAAATGAAAATTATATTATTTTAATAGTTTTTCAGGACACAGATAATTTTAAAACATTTTCAAAATTTAATGTGAATTCAGTAAAATCTAATTTCAAAGAAGATTTTAAAAAATTTAAATTTGATAATGTGGATAAAATCAAAAAGCTAATTATATCTCTTAAAACTAGATATGATGATGAGTGGAAAAAAATCAATTTGATAAATTCCTCTATTAAATTAAATATTGAATTGGAAATTGACTCCAAAAATATTTTATTAATAGAAAAAGTTGAAAAAATGTTAAGTGAAATAGAATTAATTGAAAAGTTTTCTATTAATTATTTTAATAATGAAAAAACTAGTTTTTTAATTCTTAGCAATAGTACGCCCAATAAACTTATAAATGAATTTGATAAATATAAAATTAATATATCTAGTAAAAATAATGTATGGGTTGTAAATGAGTAAATTAAATCAAGCTTTATTGAATTTCAAATTAGAACAAAACTTTGCTTATGACGATTTTTTTGTTTCAAAATGTAATCATTACGCATTTAGTTTAATTGAGTCTTGGCCTAAATGGGAAAAAAATATATTAAATATTTGTGGTGAAAAATTTTCAGGAAAAAGTCACTTATCTGAAATATTTAAAAAAAAAAATAAAGCGATCATAATCAAAACAGAGGAAATAAATGAAAATTTTTTTAATAAAATTAGATTTCATCAGAATATTATTTTAGATAATTTAGAGTATGTATCTAATGAAAAAATTCTTTACTCAATTTTTAATTTCTCAGAGCAGTTTAATAAGTATTTAATTATTAATTCAGTTAAACCCATAAATTTAATCAATTTTTCACTTCCAGATTTAAAATCTAGAATTAAAAATTGTATTTTTGCTAAAATTGAAAAACCAGATGATGATATGATTTTTGCGTTAGTTTTAAAACATTTTTCAGACAGACAAATAAAAATTGAGAAAAAAATAATTGAATATATAACTAAAAGAATCGAAAGGTCTTATGGAAAAATTTTTGATTTTATATATAAAGTTGATCAGTTTAGCTTAATAAACAAAAAACCAATTGATTATAAATCAATAAAAAAAATTTTAGAGGAATAATTGAGTAAATTTAGAACACATACCTGTGAAGAGTTAAATAAAAAGCATATTGATAAAAAGGTTTTGTTATCTGGGTGGGTTCATAAAAAGAGAGATCATGGAAATTTGTTATTTATTGATTTAAGAGATAATTTTGGACTTACTCAATGTATTATAGACAAAGACAATAAAAATTTTTCTCAATTAGAAAAAATATCACTTGAGACTGTTATTAAAATTGAAGGCAGTGTTCTAGCTAGAACATCCGATACAGTTAACAAAGAATTATCAACTGGAGATATTGAGGTAAAAATAGATAAATTCGAAGTACTTGGAAAAACAAAAGAGCTTCCTTTGCCAGTATTTTCTGATCAAGAATATTCTGAGGAGATAAGATTAAAATACAGATTCCTAGACTTAAGGAGAAAGAAAATTCACAATAATATTGTATTAAGATCAAAAATAATTTCTTTTATAAGAAAAGAAATGGAAAAACTTGGATTTAATGAATTCCAAACTCCAATTCTAACATCATCTAGCCCAGAAGGTGCTAGAGATTTTTTAGTACCCAGCAGATTAAATCCAGGAAAATTTTATGCATTGCCACAGGCACCTCAGCAATTTAAACAATTAATTATGATATCCGGTTTTGATAAATATTTTCAGATCGCGCCATGTTTTAGAGATGAAGATGCAAGGTCAGACAGGAGCCCAGGAGAATTTTATCAATTAGATATTGAAATGTCATTTGTAGAACAAGAAGACGTATTTGAGGTTATTGAAAAGTTAATGGTAAGTCTTTTTAAAAATTTTTCAGAAAAAAAGATAACTTTTGAAAAATTTCCAAGAATCCCTTTCAAGGAAGCTATGAATAAATATGGGACCGATAAACCAGATTTAAGAAACCCACTTTTAATTTATGATATTTCTGAAATTTTTAAAAGAGAAGATGTGAGTTTTGAAATTTTTAAAAAATTACAAAAATCGGGTTCACTTATAAAGGCAATTATTACAAAACAAACCAATACCAAACCAAGGAGTTTTTTTGATAATATAGATAAATGGGCAAAGGAACAAGGTTGGAGTGGACTGGCATATTTTTCTATTGAACAAGAAAAATCAAATAAATTGATCGGAAAAGGACCCGTAGGAAAATTTTTTTCAGAAGAAGCATTAAAAGAAATAATGAAAATAACTTCAGCAAATATTGGAGATAGTATTTTTATGTCATGTAGTAAAGATAATGAAATAAATGAAATTATGTCAAAATCTAGAGTAAAAATTGCCGATGACCTAGATATAGTAGATAATAATTCTTTTGCCTTTTGCTGGATAACGGACTTTCCAATTTTTGAACTTGATAAAGAAAATTCAAAAATAAATTTTAGCCACAATCCTTTTTCTATGCCACAAGGAGACTTAGATAATCTGGATTTTTCGAAACCTTTGGATCTAAAAGCTTATCAATATGATATTGTTTGCAATGGAGTCGAGCTTTCATCAGGCGCAATTAGAAATCATATTCCTGAACTAATGTATAAACTATTCTCTATTGCAGGATATAATAAGAAACAGGTAGATGATAAATTTAGCGGCATGATAAATGCTTTAAGTTATGGAGCACCACCTCATGGAGGAATTGCACCAGGCATAGATAGAATTGTAATGCTTTTAGCAAATGAAAAAAATATCAGAGAAGTTACAATGTTTCCAATGAACCAAAATGCTCAAGATTTATTGATGAGAGCTCCTTCAGAAGTAAGTGAAAAACAACTTAATGAGTTAAATTTAAAAATATTAGAAAAGAAGAAATAGATTATTTCTTTTTTCCTTTTAAATTGAGCTTGATGTCTGACAGATCTACCAATTTTTCACTATAGTTGTTCCTTACAAACCCTTTGCTTGTAATATCTTTCACTAATTTTATAAATTGATTCTGCTCGTAATTATTATGATCTTTTTCATCAGATATGGTTTTTTGAGCAATAGACGGGGTGTGGGCAAGATCTTCTCTATTTAAATAAGAAATAGCCAATTCTCTAAAAATATAATCTAAAATTGATGTAGCGCTAAGTATTCTATCATTTCCAGATACTTTGCCAGATGGTTCAAATTTTGTACTAATAAATGCACTAACGAATTCATCCAATGGAACTCCATATTGTAATCCCAACGATACAGCTATAGCAAAGTTATTCATAAGAGCTTTGACAAGCTCTCCCTCTTTTGAAGTATCTATGAATATTTCACCTATTTTACCATCGTCATATTCCCCCGTATGAAGATATACCTTGTGGTCTCCTATTGTAGCTTTTTGAATATATCCCTTTCTTCTATCAGGCATACCGAACCTTTTGGTATTACTTTCCTTAAAGGCTTTATTTAAAATTACATTTTTTGATACAATAGGTTGTTCATCTAAATCTGAAGCATTAGATGATTCGTCAAATTTTAATTCAATGTTTGATTTATTCTTTTCAAGGTTTTTTGTATTTCTTTTATCAAATTTTACATCTAAAATCTCAAATTCGCCATCATCTCTTTTATCTAGTTGGTCTAATTGATTGTTACTTATATCATCCAAATAGTGTTTAACTTTAAAATTACATGTATAATAAGTTTCAACTATGTATTTTGCCATAAATAAAAATATTTTAAGTTTGGTTTTTAATGTATATACATAATTCAAATTTAGTCTAATTTTTTTTTTACAATTAGAAATTGAAAATAAATATGTTGACATTTTTAAAAGAAATTTTGACTTGGTGGAATCGCCAAACTTTAGGTACAAGATTGCAAACTTTTTTTTCTGGAAAATTTGTTGGTCAGGATGAATTTGGAAATAAATATTACGAAAATAAAAAAAAAAATAAAAGATGGGTAATTTATAATGGTGAAATTGAAGCTACAAAGATTCCAACCGAGTGGTATTCATGGATGCATTCTATAAAAAATAAAATTGAGGAAACTCATGATTTAAAAAAATATAAATGGCAAAAAAATCATACTCCAAACCCAACAGGCACGAATAAAGCTTATAGTCCAGAAAAAAACACAGATGCTACAAAAAAAAAATATAAATCCTGGAATAGTTAAATTTATTTTTTTAATTTTTATATTTCTACTACTTAATATTTCTAAGTTGACTGGGACAGAAATCAAGAAGCATTCTGAAAATTTTGTAGTAGAAATAAATATTTTAGATAAAGTTAGCTCAAAAAATACTATTTTAAAATTAAATATTGGAGAGGAAAAAAAATTTCAAAATTTATTGATAAAAGTACTTAAATGTGAAAACTCAAAATTTGACGACGATCCCGAGATTACTGCATATCTCCAGGTAAAAGATTTAAATATATCAAATAACGAAAAAGTTTTTGTTTTTAATGGGTGGACGTTTTCCTCCAGTCCGACACTTAATCCATTTGATCACCCAGTTTATGATTTATGGTTAAGTTCTTGTAAGATTATATAATCTTTTCTTTATCTAGCCATGTTACATTAAAATCAGAATTAATAAATTTTTTGTGATTTATAAGTTTTTTATGGAGTTCTATAGTCGTGGTGATACCTTCAATTACAAACTCATCTAGAGATCTATTCATTCTTTGAATAGCTTCTGTTCTATTTCTTCCGTGACAGATTAATTTACAAATCATACTATCATAGTAAGGTGTAACTTTATAGCCTTGGTATATAGCTCCATCTACTCTTGTTCTAAAACCAGAAGGTTGATGGCACATACCTATTTTTCCGGGGGATGGCTGAAAATTTTTAGATGGATCTTCTGCATTAATCCTACATTCTATAGCGTGACCTCTTGGCTGTATATCGCTTTGTTCTAAAGCAGTTTCACCTTTGAAAGCTATCCAAATTTGTTCTTTTATAATATCTATTCCAGTTACAACTTCAGTGACAGGATGCTCTACTTGAACTCTTGTATTCATTTCTAAAAAATAAAAATTTCCATCCTCATATATAAATTCTACAGTGCCTGCGCCTTCATATCCAATTTTTTGAACCATATTTACTGTTTTTTGGAATAAATCTGATCGTATCTCGTTATTCAAAATCGGACTTGGTGTTTCTTCTATAAGTTTTTGGTGCCTCCTTTGTACAGAGCAGTCTCTTTCATGTAAATGCACAACTCTATTTTTAGCAGCTAAAATTTGTACCTCTATATGTCTTGGGTTTTCAAAAAATTTCTCAATATAAACTTCATCATTACCAAAATATTTTTTTGCTTCTAATTTTGCAGTTAGAAAAGAGTTTTCAAATTCACTTTCTTTACGGACAATTTTCATGCCTTTTCCACCACCACCACCTGAGGCTTTTATTAAAATAGGAAGACCGGTAACTTTTAATATTTTATTGGCTTCCTCAATATTTTTTACACCACCCTCTGAACCTTCTATTACTGGTAAACCATATTCTTTCGCAATTTTCTTGGCTTGAATTTTATCACCCATCATTTTTATATGTTTTGATGATGGTCCAATAAATTTAATATTGTTTTCCTCTAGAATTTTTGCAAAATTATAATTTTCAGATAAAAATCCATAGCCTGGATGAACAGCTTCTGCATTTGTCAGCTCTATTGCAGATAAAATAGCTGGAATATTTAAATAACTGTTTGCTGGTTGATGTGTGCCAATACAAATACTCTCGTCAGCTAATTTAACATGCATACTATCCCGGTCAACATCTGAATGGATAGCTACAGTTGATATACCCCATTCTTTGCAAGCTCTAATTATTCTTACCGCTATCTCTCCACGATTAGCAATCAATATTTTTTTAAACATTACTCTGTTATTATTAGAGTTTGACCAAACTCTACAGGTTGTCCATCTGCTACGCAAACTTTTTTTACAGTGCCATCAACGCTACTTGGTACATGGTTCATAGTTTTCATAGCTTCCACAATCATTATTGTATCACCTTTTTTGATTTTTTTTCCAACCTCAACAAATTTTTTCCCTCCAGGCTCAGCTGCCAGATAAGCAGTTCCAATAATTGGAGATGTAACTTTATTACCAGTAGTCCCATCCGAAGTATCAATTTTATCAGATGTTTTTGTTGATGTAGCAGTTGGTGATAAGATTTCATTAGTAATTTTTTTAGAAACTTTTATTTTAGTATCTTTGTATGAATATTCAATTTCGTTTAAGTTAAATTCATCTAAACAATCTCTTAATTCTTTAATGATTTTTTTATTTATTTCCATTTTGAATCATTTCATAGAGTGAATTTATGGCTAAAATGTAGCCAGATGTTCCTAAGCCACATATAATACCTGTAACAACGTCACTTATTAGAGATTTATGTCTGAATTCTTCTCTTTTATGGATGTTAGAAATGTGAAGTTCTATGCATGGTTTTTTGAATAAACTTAAAGCATCTCTAATAGCCACAGATGTATGTGTAAAAGCAGCTGCATTTATAATCATACCATTGTATAATGCTATAGATTCTTGTATTTTAGAGACCAATTCACCTTCAATATTTGATTGATAAAAATCTATGCTGATTTTCTTTTTATCTGCTTCTGTTTTACACCTATTTATTAAATCATTATATGTTTCACTTCCATATATTGATTTGTCTCTATCACCTAGTAAATTTATATTTGGACCGTTAATTATTATGATATTATTTTGCACAAAATATTTATAATACATGGTTGAACAAAATAAAATAAAAATTAAGTTAAATGGTAAATTAAAACTAGTTAATAAAGGTACAAAACTTGATGCCTTAGTCAAGAATCTAAAATTTCCATTAAATAAGATTGCAATAGAAAAAAATAACCTGATTGTAGATAAGAAAAAAATCAATAAAATTACTCTCAAATCTAATGATAAAATTGAAATTGTTCACTTTATAGGTGGAGGATAATGAAAAAAAAAGACTATTTTAAAATTGCAAATAAAAAATTTTCCTCAAGATTAATTGTTGGTACAGGAAAATATAAAAACTTTAGAGAATGCGAACAAGCTGTAAAAGCATCGGGTGCAGAGATAGTTACAGTGGCCGTTAGAAGAGTAAACATTACCGATAAAACAAAACCATTATTGATGGATTATTTAAACCCAAAGAAAATTACATACCTACCTAATACAGCCGGATGCTTTAATTCATTTGACGCACTTAGGACACTTAGACTGGCAAGAGAGATTGGAGGTTGGAAACTTGTTAAATTAGAAATATTAGGAGATAAAAAGACATTACTTCCAGATATGATTGAAACTCTCAAATCTACAGAAATTTTAACAAAAGAGGGCTTTAAAGTAATGGTTTATTGCAATGATGATCCATTAATGGCAAAGAGATTAGAGAACGTAGGTGCAGTTGCTATAATGCCCCTTGCAGCACCTATAGGTTCGGGGCTAGGCATACAAAACAAAGTAAACATAGAAATTATAAAACAGAAAATTAAAATACCATTGTTAATAGACGCTGGTATTGGACAAGCCTCTGACGCTGCTATAGCAATGGAATTAGGTTGTGATGGTGTTTTAGTTAATTCAGCAATAGCTAAATCAAAAAATCCAATTGAGATGGCAAAAGCTATGAAATATGCAGTTATTGCAGGAAGAAAATCTTACATCTCTGTAAGAATGAAGAAAAACTTTTTTGGAAGCGCCTCTTCACCTAAAAAAGGCATTATTTAGTTTTTTTTTTGTAATTTTTATAATATTTTTTTTTTGTCTTTTTTACAAAAGGTTTATTTTTTTTCTTTTTTCTATCTTCAAACTTAATAATATTATTTTCACTTTTTATTATTTTTTCGGATTGAATAGTTTCAACAATTTTATTTGATTTTAATTTAAATTCTAGTTTATAATCATTTACTCCATAATCTAAATCCTCTTTGAAAGTAAGTTTAACTTTGTTTTTTTTCTGAAAAAAAATTATATCTTCCTCACTATTTTTTGATAGAAATTCAATAATTTTTTTGTTTAGATAAAAATCAATTTCTTTAGATTTATTTTCCAAACATTTAATTTCAGCTAATTTTAAAACTTTTAATGCTTGAGACTCATTTGTTAAACTAATAGTCCATTTAACATTACTTTCTCTTAACCTTTGTCTAGACATTTCTAATAATCCAAAGTGTGTAATTCTTCCTATTTGAATTCTTGCTCTATCTTTTCTGCACTTTTCTTTAAGTCTTCTCTCTACTTGTCTTCTATTTGAAAAGTTATGCATATCTATAAAATCAATAATTATTAAACCAGATAAATCTCTAATTTTTATTTGTCTTGATATTTCTTCGGCAGCTTCAAGATTTGTATCAAGTGCTGTGCTTTCAACATTTTTTTGTTTAATTGATTTTCCAGAGTTTACGTCAATTGAAACCAATGCTTCTGTTGGATTAATTACTAAATATCCTCCAGATTTAAGCTTAACCTGTGTTTTATAAATTTCATATAACTTTCCTTCAATATTATTTTTAAAAAATAAAGGAACTTTTTCTCTATACTTTTTTACTTTTTTTAATTGTTTAGGCATCAATTGCTTAATGTAGGTTTTAGCTTTTTGATAGCCTTCGTTGCCCTCAACAAAGATACTTTGAACATCATCATCTACCATATCCCTTAAACTTCTTTTTATTATATCGCTTTCCTCAAATACTAAAGATGGAGCTATAGACTCCATCGCTTTATTTTTAATTTCTTCCCATGCTTTTTTTGAATTTTGTAAATCACTTTCAATATCATTTTTAGTTTTATTTGATCCTGCTGTTCTTACAATTAATCCCATTTCTTTAGGTATGCTAATTAAGTTTAATATTTGTCTTATTTTTTTTCTGTCAATTGGATTAAAAATTTTTCTAGAAATACCTCCACCTTTAGGCGTGTTTGGCATAAGCACAGTATATTTACCTGCTATTGATATGAATGTTGTAAGAGCGGCACCCTTAAGACCTCTTTCATCTTTCAAAACTTGCACAAGAATTACTTGATTGGGTTTTATAACTTCCTGTATTTTATATCTTTTTCTTTTTAAATTTGGCTTTAAATTAGTTTCAAAATTTTTTTCATTATTTTGAGACTCTTCATCAGAAAATTCTATTTTTTTTTCTGGTTCTAATATTTTCTCTTCTAAATCTTTTTCTTCTAAATCTTTTTCCTCTATTTCACTCTGCTTTTGTAATTCAATTCTTGTTTCCTCTTCTTCTTTCTTAATTACCTCAATATCACTTTGTGGTATTTGGTAATAATCACTTTGAATATCATTAAATGATAAAAAG
>MDSW01101582.1_pt1 | contig 23536 bp, 23 predicted proteins | sample 811171 | NCBI WGS metagenome assembly MDSW01 (sample SAMN05326641, study PRJNA326480) | marine metagenome | isolation source: seawater | place: Atlantic Ocean: North West | collected 2012 | reverse complement strand
TTATAGTTGCTAGGTCTTCTATATCTGGGTCAGTCACACATATGTGGAAAATACCTGTTTTCCAAAATTCAAAATTGTTATCTGGTCTAACTGACTTTGGTTTAGAAAACTCGAATAACTCAATTCCTACACCATCACCGGTAACTAAATGAGCCATTTTAATAGCTTTATAACCATCTCCAAAAATATCCTGTACAATTTTAGAGAAGTAGCTACCATCCTCTTCAATAAGGGCAGGATTCATGAGGATATTACAACCTAGTATTTTAGAGTACCAATCAGCTGCAGCATCAATATCAGTTACAGTAATTCCGACATGATTCATCGTTCTAGAATTTGTCATATTTACCTCTAATCATAATGAAGATTTTTGCTTTTCTCGAAGTTATAATATTTCCTTTTTGGTAAGTTATGCCTTAAGTTCGGAAACAAACATACACCCCGGTGAGTGTGTTATCGCTATTTTAGGCTTTGCATTTCTTATTGCCTCTTGAGGAGTAACACCGCATGCCCAAAAGACAGGAATCTCATTATCCTCTAAAACTACAGGAGAACCATAATCAGGTTGATTAATATTTTCAATTCCTAAAGAATCAGCATCACCTATTTGTATAGGGGCACCGTGCGCCATCGGATAATTCGATGTTATTAATGCAGCCTTTTTCGCATCATCAGGTGTGTAGGGTCTCATGCTCACCACCAGCGAACCATAAAACTTTCCAGAAGCTACAGTTTTACGATTAGTAATAAACATTGGCACATTGCCTGCTTTTTGAAGGTGTTTTGGAGATAGGCCTTCTTTTTTCAATGCATCTTCAGCGGTAAACGAACAACCGATTAAAAAGGTCACAAAATTATCTTGCCAAAGGTCAAGTATATCTAATGTTTCGTGAGAGAATAAACCGTTATAGAAAATTTTATAGAGAGGTAGATCGGTTCGAATATCTGCATTAGGAGCACTTCTTTTTGGTTCTGGGTCTCCTGGTTTTAGTACTTCTAGTAAGGGACAGGCATTTGAGTTTTTCTGGCAAAATATGGAAAAATCAATTGCCTCCGAACTTTCAAGAATTACAACATTTGCTTGCATATAACCAGGAGCATGCCCTGATGTTGTACTGGTAAAAATACCATTACGACAGGCATTTCTAAGGTTACTGGGATTGTTAAAAAAGTGCATATAGAAAACTACCATATAAGAGCAGAGAAAAAATCTTGCTTTTAATTTTGATAAGAGAAAAATATATTTTACATTCCTATCCTATACTTATTCTATAATTAAAATAGATATTTGATAAATCTGCTGAAATTAAATTCAAAAAATTTTTATGTCCTAATTTAATTACAACATATTTGTTTCTTTGGTGGTTTTAAAATAAAGTTAAAAGTTTCATTAAAAATATGTTTGGAGGTCTAAACATGAAATTTGGTGTCTTTCTTCCTAATGGTAGCAATGGTTATGTGTTATCTAAGGCCTTGAAGCCCTATCTTCCAACATATGAGCATCAAAAAAAAATAACAATTGAGGCAGAAAAGCAGGGACTTTCATTTGCGCTTCCTATGATTAAATTTAGGGGTTTCGGGGGAGCAACAGGTTACTGGGATCATTGCTTAGAGCCCTTTACACTGATTGCAGGGTTAGCTGCAGAAACAAAAGAACTTACTTTTGTACCTACTGTCGCGCTACTTGCTCTGCACCCTGTTTATACTGCTCGCTTAGTTGCTACACTATCTAATATTAGTAATGGTCGTATAGGATTGAATATAGTTACTGGTTGGAATCAAGCAGAGTATGCTCAAATGGGTTTATGGCCAGGTAAAGATTATTACGAACAACGATATCAATACGCCACAGAATATTTGGCAATTTTAAATGAACTTTGGGCGACTGGAAAATGTTCTAGAAAAAGTAAATTTTGGGATCTAGAAGACTGTCACTGTTTTCCAACTCCAGGCCATAAAATTCCAATTTTTAGTGCAGGGCAATCACCAGCCGGTGTAACTTTCTGCGAGAAAAATGCTGACCAACGTTTTGTATTTGGGCAACCACATATGCTGGACAAACTTGAAATAGAGAGCAAATCAAAAAATAAAAAACCTTACGGTACTTACTTGCTTTTTCATATGATAATCGGTGATACAGACTCTAAAGCAAGGGATGTAGGTGAAGAAATAATTCGTAAAGCTGATAAGGTAGCCATTGCAAACCAAATTTCTAGTGCAAGTCTCGATACAAGTATTGGTGGTACAAGTGAAGCTCATAGATTATCTCTAGATAAATCCTTGGAAGATGGGAACGCAGCATTTAATACTATTCCGGTGATCTATGGATCCCCAAAAACAATTGCAACTAAAATTACTGAGATTGCGCAACGTACTTGTGCTGATGGTTTTATGTTTAGTTGGAACGATTTTGAAACAGGTATAAGGGAGTTCGGTCAAGAAATTTTACCAAGAATTCCAAACATATAATGTCTATACTAAGTAAGAAATTCTTGGTTAATATTATTTATGGAATTAGAACTGCCCGTCCCTTAACTATACCGTTGTGCAGGTCATGTAGTGCTTGGTTAGCTTCAGATAATTTATAATCTTTAGTTGCTAGAGTAACTAAACCCCGGTCTGCTAAAGCCATTAACTCAACTAACTCTGCATAAGTTCCTACAAGATTTCCTACTATTGTTTTTTCAGAAACAATCATATCAATTGCTGGAATTTGTATGCGCCCCCCGTATCCAACAATATAATAATATCCAGCATTACGTGTCATAGCCAAACCGTTTTCAATAGCATTACCCTCGCCCACAAAGTCTATTACTGCTTCTGCTCCATGACCCTTGGTGAGTTCTAAGACTTTTTCTACTTCATCGCCATTAGCTTTAATTGTATGATGTGCTCCACTCTCTTTTGCTAATCCTAGAGCAAGATCAGATTGATCTAAAACAATAATTTCTCCTGCACACAAAGCGTTAAGTGTCTGAATGCCAATATGGCCTAATCCACCAGCACCAATAATTACTGCAAATTGTCCTGGAACTAGATGTGATGCAGCTTTTTTGGCTGCACGATATGCAGTAAGTCCGGCATCCGTATAAGGAGCTACATCCTTTGGGGATAAACTTTTAGGGAGTTGTATTAAACATCTTTCACCGGTATGAAGGTATTCTGCATATCCTCCTGGCGCATTAATTCCAGGGAAGCTACTTTCCATTGCGTGCATATCTTCACCACGGCGACATGCTAGACAATGACCGCTAGTTACGAGTGGGTGACAAATTACAGGATCTCCAACTTTAACACTTTCAACTCCAGAACCAACTTCTTCTACCCAGCCAGCATTTTCATGACCCATAATATGAGGAAATTCTAAGTCTACAAAGTCTTTCCAAACACCTTCAATAATATGAAGATCAGTACGACATACACCTGCTCCACCAATTTTCACAATAACATCTGTTGGCTTTAAGATTTTAGGATCTGCTACATCTTCATATACAACAAATTCAGATTTAGTAAGCGATTCATCAAACCCGTGTAGCGTTGCTGCTTTCATATCAACCAGCTCCTTTTTTAAATCAGATTAAATTACATACTTGGCTTGGGTCAAAAATTTGCATAAGTATATTAAATTATTTAGTAATTAGCCCTTAATAGCTCCAAATGTAAAGCCGCGGCTTAAATGTTTATGTATTAATAGACCTCCAATCACAAGTGGAGCAGCACCTAAAACCCCTAAAGCTACTTGGATGTGAGGAGCATAATGTCTTTGCGCTATATCAACCGGTATAGTTACCCATTGTCCCGAGGCTAGTGACATTGCAATCGTACCTTCACTCCAATTTACAATAAAGATAAACATTGTAGTTGCAGCTAAGCCGCCTTTGATAAGAGGTAATGTAATTTTGAAATGAGCTTTCCAGCGCGACATACCGTCCATCAATGCAGCTTCCTCAATTTCTGGTGGAACTTGTTCAATAAAGCTTTTAAGCATCCAAGTTGATAGTGGCACGGTATAAACGATGTAAATAATAGTTAGTAAAATTGGAGCTGACCCACCACCTAAAATATGCCCTAAAATTCCAAAAGGTATAGCGATTGCTATTGCTGGAACCATTCTGAACATGAGAATTTGAAGTGGAACTATATTTCCACCTACTCGATATCTAGCTATACCAACAGCAGCAAGAAAGCCAACACTAATAGATATAAATGTTGAGACGGAAGCAACTATTGCCGAGCTTATTAGTGAGCGCCAACTTGAGGTATCCATCATGCCCAGCTGATTTTCATTAGACATAAAAATAGCAATAAAGTTATCTAAAGTTGGGTTATTTGTTATCCAGACTGGCTCCGGAAGATTAAATTCAGGGTGGGGTTTGAATGCCGATGAGAGCATCCATAGGATTGGAAATAGAGCAAATGCAATAGCGAAAAACAAACCTATTCCATTTAAAACTGTAAATTTGCGTCTTAATCCTAAATTTTCCATTAATGACTAAACCTAAAAACCTAATTGTTAAAAAAATAAGTAGCTTAATCAATAAAATAAAAAATTATTTATATAATTATTTATTAATTAAAAATTTTTCCAGTCCCCTGATTTCTCTAGTGCATCCGCTACTTGTAAAACAGTCTTATCTTCATAGTGCCGTCCAACAATTTGGAAACCAATCGGTAAACCATTATGGATGCCACATGGGACACTAATTGCAGGATGTCCTGTTAAGTTGAACTGAGGTGTATTATTAATCATATTTAGTGCCTTAGACATATATTCACCAAAATCTGCATCTTTCGGTGGTATAGTGGAGGGTAAGTGAGGGATTGTTGGCATTACCAAAACGTCAAAGCTTTTAAGAGCAGAGTCATAGGCATTTCTCAAGACTTGAGTAAGGTTTTGGGCTTTGGCATAGTAACGACCATTATATTGACGTTTTAAATATTCTCCCAAGAGAATTAGATTTTTCACTGTTAAAGGAAAGTCATGAGCTCTTGTTTTATAGCTTTTAGCAAGGTGGTCAAGAAGAGCAACGTCATAAAACCCTGACCAATTAGTCCCAGCCCCATAACCTTTAAACATGAATTCGGTAGATCCTTCAGCAGCAACACCAAACCATATTGATAAGCCATCAATATGCAAAGGGACTGATACATTAGATGCCCTCGCACCTACCAATTCTAGTCGTTGTACGGCGTCTCGAACCTTTTTATCAACAATTGGATCACTGGGAGGGAGTCCTATATCATCCCAAGTATCTGCAGTTTGATTAAAGCCCTCTTCTAATATTCCTATACGGATGCCTTCACATCCTTTACCTATTGCCGACATATAATTATTATTAAAATTTTCTGATATTATTCCTTTTTGTCTTGGATCAAGTGAATCAGGACCAGCGATTACTTGTAATAACTTGGCTGTATCTTCAACGGAATTTGCCATTGGACCAACATGATCTAAAGTCATTTCTATGGTCATGCAACCTGTATACGGAACTAATCCATATGTTGGCTTATGCCCAACAACACCACACCATGCAGCGGGTATGCGAATAGAGCCGCCTTGGTCTCCTCCTATTGCGATGGGGATATCTCCTGCAGCTAAAGCAACCGCACTACCTTTAGAGGAGCCTCCCGGGGAATGCGTGGGTTTTCTTGGGTTTCTAACAGGACCATATGCACTCGTATGACCTCCACCGGAAAAAGAGAAGTCTGCACAAGCAGTTTTCCCAACAATTTCAGCACCAGCATCTAGTATTCTAGTTATTATGGTTGCGTCTATAGTAGGCGTATAGCCTTCGATTGCTCTGGCTCCATTCATCATTGGAACTCCAGCAACTGATACCATATCTTTTATCCCAATTTTGTAACCTTTGAGTTCTCCATTTTTAGCCCCCTTTATACTAGTTTTCCAATACCATGCATTATATGGGTTTTCATCTGGTTGTGGACGTTTACCTGGTGTGCGTGGGTATTTCACTACTGGAGTTGGTGCGGTTAGATTATCTATACGTCTGAGGTTTTCTATAGCACCAAGCATTGCATCTCGTTGGTTGTTTAGATCTTCTAAATTTAAATTTAAAGAGAAGTCGTCAGATATCTCTTGCAAATGCTTGATAGTAGGCATTTCAGGTCCGCGAGCCATAATAAACTCCTTTAAACATACACTTATTTAGTAAACCTAAGACATTAGTTTAGCATATTGATCTAGTAGAGGTAGAACCTTATCCCGGGGTTCATCTGGAACATCAAACAATACAGCGTTGATGTTTGCTTCTTTATATTTCTGGAGCAAATCATAATCTGTAGGTGCGAAGAAGACAGTGATAGAAAGCTCTTGTGGGTCTCTTTCTACTGCTTTTGCAGCATTATCTAGTCTTAGTCGTTCTTTAAAGGGGTCAAAGTCTTTCCCACCACGAGGAAGCCAGCCATTTGCTAAATTTGCAACACGTTTTAGAGTATGATCAGTCTCCCCACCTAAAATTATTGGCGGATGATCTTGGGTTATTGGCTTTGGACTAGACCAAACAGGATCAAAATTAACAAAATCTCCATGATACTCAGCTTCTTCTTCAACCCAAAGGTTTTTAATAGCTTCAATTTTTTCTGTCATTTCTTTAAAGCGAGTTTTATAAACTGCGCCATGATTTTCCATCTCATCTTGGTTCCAGCCAGCACCCACTCCAAATATAAAACGACCCCCTGATTGACGGTCTAGGCTAGCAGCAGATTTTGCGGTAGTTATTGGGTCACGTTGAGGAAGTAAGCATATTCCGGTTCCAATTTTTAGCTGAGTAGTTCTTGCTGCTGCAAAAGAAAGTGCAACAAAAGGGTCCAGTGTATGTTTATATCTTTCAGGTAATTCACCCCCTGGCGGAAAAGGGGTTTTCCTGCTAATTGGTATGTGCGTATGCTCGCAAGCTAGTAATTGTGAAAAGTTTCTTGCTTCAAGTTCTTCTGCAAGTTCTCCAATTTCAATACCGTAGTGTGTGGGGAAATAAAATACACCAAATTCCATTTTTATAAGTCCTATAAAAAGTTTAAATACTAAGCTTTGTCTTAAAATTGATACTTTGGATATCTATGGCTTTTAGATAATTAATCTAAATGCCAGCTTTAGAAAAGCTGTTTCTAGTGTTTTATAGTCTCTATTAATATGTTAGCCAATAATTACAATTAGGTATAACATTTTAATTGTATAAATATTGAGTTGTGTTTTAGTTACATAAAAAATGTAAACTCATTAAAGGCAATAAGAAATAATGGTTTAATTCCATATGCAATTAATTCGTAATATTTTTTCAGGATCATTATTAATTCCTACAGGATTACTTCTTTTAGGAGGAATTTCTTATGGCAGTCTTTTCTCTGCTAACAAAAGAGCAATTGATGCTGGCTTTCCTTTCTTAGCTTATGCATTTTGGCAGGTGCTTTTAGCCGCTGCTATTCTTATTCTAATCTCTATTTTTACATCGGGTTTACCTCGTTTAAGTAAAGTTAACTTACGTGTTTTTAGTTTTGTTGCCGTTGTTGGTCTTATTTGCCCTTTATTAGTCATTACAGCTATAGCAGATAAATTACCCCCAGGTGTTGTGACGCTTTGTGCAGCCCTAATACCATCAGTAACTTACATGCTAGCCCTTTCTGTACGTGTTGAAAAATTGAGGCTTTTAAGTATAGGAGGAGTAGCTTTAGGTTTTGGTAGTGTACTTTTTATTGTCTTGCCGAGGGAAAGTTTGCCAATTGATGGGTCCTGGGTTTGGGTAATTTTTTCTCTTTTGATGCCGTTTTCAGCAGCTATTAATAATACCTTCAGTGCAATGCTTAGACCGCCTGAAGCAGGATCGATATCAATGTCAGCTGGTATGATGATGATTGCTGCAATATTGTTATTTATCATTTCATGGTGCAATGATGGGCTTTTTACACTTACTGAGGCAGGATTAGACGGGCTCATCGGAGTTTTGTGGGCGGGAGCAGCCTTAGCTATTACCTACACTTGCTTTTTTGAAATCATTAAGCGTGCTGGGGGATTATTTTTTGCTCAAATTAATTATGTAATAGTTGCAGCAGGGCTTTTTTGGTCATGGGCTCTTTATGGTGAAGCACTGAGTATCTGGGTTTGGGCGGCGGTTCTTCTGCTTGTTGTAAGTCTAGCATTAATGAATGCAGGGACAGCCCGTTCAATTAAAGAAAAAGAAAAAGCTAAATCTTGATGAAGGGCAGTGTCTTAAATTATGGATTGCATAAATAAAGCAGAAAAAGATATCCGAATATCTTTAGCGGCTTGCTATCGTATAGTACATATGATCGGCTGGTCAGAACTAATTTTTAATCATATTACTATGCGTGTACCTGGGGCAGGTAAACATTTTTTGATAAATCCTTATGGACTTTGGTACGATGAAGTTAAGGCATCAAACCTAGTTAAAGTTGACCTCAATGGGAATCTTATCGAAAAAAGTGAATGGGGTATAAACCTTGCTGGGTATGTTATCCATAGTGCTATCCATGGTGCGCTTGATGATGCACATTGTGTTATTCATACTCACACAACAGCTGGAATGGCAATTTCATGTTTAGATCAAGATTTGGATGCATTATCTATATATGACTCTGTGATTGATGGAGAGATTGCATATCATAACTTTGAAGGTGTTACTGTTTATGAAGAAGAGAAACCAAGGCTAATTAAAAGTCTTGGAAATAAGAAGTTAATGATATTAAGAAACCATGGTTTGCTAACTATTGGTAAATCTATTCCTGAGGCTTTTATGTATATGTGGCGTCTTAATAGAGCCTGTGAAATTCAGCTTGCTGCTATATCTGCAAATACTCCATTGCTATCAGTAACTAATGAAGCCATAAATGCCTCTAAGTCTGCTTACCAAGGCATGGAAGATGGAGATAGGCACGCTGACAAAGTTTTTGCTGCACTTATCAGGCGTATAGATGCAATAGATAAAAGTTACAAAGATTAAAGAGATATTCTATTAGCTACTAAAAGGTTGTTTTTTTATTAATTTGCATAATTAAATTAGAGGGGCATCTGGGTCTAGACCTAATGCAAGTCTTCCTGCAGGTACTCCATTAGCCTCCCAATTCATAGTAATATGTGCAAGACATGCGTGCGCATCCCTAAAAGACCTTGATAATGGGTTTTTATCAAATAATGCTCCCCCACCAGCAGCACTTACAATTAAGTCTACCCCGTTTACTGCAAGTTTAGCCGCATAAGCTGCATTTCGGCGCATATTGAGTCGCATTTTCATATCAGATAATTCATTAGCTTCTGCAATTTGCATAATTTTAGATGCATCAGATTTTAGGATTGTTTCAGCAGCATCAATTGCTGCTTGGGCTTCAGAAACTTTACTCTGGAGCGTCATAAGTTCGGCAATTCTTGCACCACTGCTTGTAGCTGTACGTTTGCACATTTCCTCTGTAAATATTTCAACAGCAGCTTGAGCGCCGCCAATTGTTGCACTGCCCTGTACGAAACCAAAACAGCCAAACATTGGAGTTTTATAAATAGGGGCTTTATTAAGCTTTATACCAGGGGCTTCACCATTCTTTGTTAATTCAACAGATAGCGATCTTCTTTTTGGCACAAAAACGTCTTTAAGACAGACATCTTTACTGCCTGTTCCCCTGAGACCAGAAGTTTCCCAATTGTCAATTTGATCAACATCACTAATAGGAACATGAAATAACCAAGGTTTTATTTCACCATTTTCTTCTTCTAGGTTAGCACCAAAAATACACCATTTTGCACCATCAATACCGCTTGCAAATGGCCAATGCCCATTTAAGATAAAACCTTTTTTTGTCCTAGTAGCTCTTCCTGCTGGAAATGCTAGAACACCAACAATAAAACATTCAGGGTCATCACCCCAAATTTCATTCTGCCCTTCTTCAGGTAAGAAAGCTGTCATATAAGCGTGGATACAGTATTGACCTAAAACCCAACCTGTTGAAGCATCTCCTCTACCAATAGTTGACAGACGGTCTACCAATTCTTCAAAACCAAGCTCATCTCCACCAAAGATTTTTGGTTGCAGTGTCCTAGCTAAGCCAGACAAGCGGAGATCATCATATGTTTCTTTAGGTAGTCTTTTGAGTATATCACCCTCACTAGATCTTTTCCTAAGTTTAGGAATCAAATTTTTAGCTATGTTAAGCTTATTATGAGAATCGTAATTAAAACTTTCAGAGTTAGGCATTAGACTAAACTTTCCATATTACATTACGCTGATTGTTTTTTATACAGCTACTCAAGTTTATGTTTTGGCAATAATACCTGAAGGTTCAAAAAAGGGAGCGGGGATAAGGAGCTTACTTTTTTGGCTAGAAATCATTGGTCTAACCTTTTCTATGTAGGTCAACCAACTTTTGTTTTCAAACAATTTTTTCCGTCTTAAGCTTCGTTCATTTAAAGATGTATATCCCCACATATGAACTATCTGATTTAGTGGTCCTATGTCAGTAAAATAATACCCAACTAAATGCCCAAGAATAGGTAGTTGGATAGGGAGTCCTTCAGACTCATAAAGCTCTAAATATTTGATGTGTTTTCCAGGATAAAGTGTATAAGTTCTTTGTTCGACAATCATTATATCAATTCCAATTTATTTATTCTGTGATAAATATTTTTTATTGCTTCTTCGGGTGCTTGATAACACAAGTGTTAGTCCAAAAAATAGGAGACCGACTGAGCCCCATATGTACACACTGGGAAGCTGATCAAAAATAATATAAGCCCATGCAATTCCACAAATTACTGCTATGAAATTAAATTGTGCAAAGAAAACTGGACCAGCTATACGTACTATTTCAAAGAAAGCTAACCAGAAAATAGCATTTATAAGTATTGACCATAAAACTGCTAAATTGACTTCTAAGGGTGCATCAAACGCAAATAATTGATCCGTAATAAACATAATTGGTGTTAAGACTATTGCAGAAAGTAATAATAGCCCAGCAGAGAGGCTCTCCCCAGCGGATTCTGGAGGTCGATATTTCCCAGCTAAAACGTTAACAGCTGCAAAGCTAACAGGTGCTAAAACACCAAGTAACATCCATGCAGCCATCCCCGGCTCTGGTAAGGCTGAGTCTGGTAATACTGCAAGTGCAACTCCTGCGATTCCAAAAAATATTCCGAATACACTGAGCCATCGAAATGAATCTAATTTAAGTAATACTGAGAAGACGTATGTGAGGAGTGGGGATAAAACAAGTAAAAGGGTTAATGGTCCAGGAGGAACCTTAGGAGCAACATAAGCAAGAATTGACAAGGGAAAAGCCATTCCTAGAAGTCCTAAAAGTATATATGTGCGAATATGGGCAAAGGAAAAACGAAGATAATTACCGCGAATAATAGCGTAAACTATAAGTATTAATCCAGAACCAAAGCATTGCCAAAAAGCGTAGGCAATGGCAGGAACACCTCCTTCTACTGCTATTACATTAATTGAGAAAAGTAATCCAAAAACTATTCCACATAGGAATAATAACAAAATAGCTCTAAATCTATCCGGAATATTTATCATTTTTTTCAGTGATCTCTATTTTTATGGAGATTATATGTCACTTACCCGAAAAGACTGCCTTACGTTTTTCTATAAAAGATGTAATCCCCTCTTTAAAGTCATCTGTAGAGGCGCAATCTGCAAAACTTTCCGCTTCAGCTTGCAACTGTGAATCTAAAGCTGAATCAAAAGATTTGTTAAGAAGTAATTTTGTATTTCCAAAAGCATGAGTTGGTCCACATGCGAGTCGCTCAGCCAATTTATCAACGTATTCGTTAAGCTTATCAGCAGCCACAACTTTATTAACTAAACCAAGGTTCTCGGCCTCTTTTGCATCAAAACGGTCAGCTAAAAGAGCTAGTTCCATAGCCTTACGTAGCCCCACGATTCTTGGTAGAAACCAAGTAGATGATCCATCAGGGCTAGTGCCTATATTAGAGTAAGCCATAGTAAAAATAGTGTTTTCTGCTGCTACAACTAAATCACATGCCATCATTAAACTCATTCCAAAGCCGCCTGCTGCCCCATTCACGCTAGCAATAATTGGTTTTGGCATTCTTCTCATAGCTTGAATAATTGGATGAACTTTTCCAACAAATAATTCAAAATAGCGTCTTCGTTCTTCAGGCTCTCTATCTAGTTCCTCACTAAATGATTTAAGGTCACCGCCTGCCATAAAATGACCCCCGTTACCACGAATTATTAAACAACGAACATTTTGTTGATTTTCAAAACGTGATAAACTATGAAAAAGATCATCTACCAGATCAGCATTAAGCGCGTTTAGTACTTTTGGGCGATTTAATGTAATAGTGGCTATAGAACCATCAACACTGGTTATAATCGTATCACCCATATTTTTCTCCTGCGCTATAATTTAATTTATAATAAATTTATATACACTTTATCATGTAAGTTATTATTTAAAATAACCTTAACATATTTTATTCATGCTTTATCTATGTGTATGTGTGTTGGAAAACCCAATGTTTAATTAGGTTTTGTATTTGTATTTTTACCCGTTATTTAGATTATATAAATTTATATGGCAGATAAAAAAATTATTTTTTTTACTGTGAAATATGTTCTTTTTGTTGAAGTGAAAATATTGACGTATAACCCTTAGACCAATCCGGAGGCAGCTTTCCTTGGTAGGGTTCCATATGTACAAATTGTGATGGCGTGCCCCTAATAATTTTTCTGTCGTATCTTGATGGTGTCGGGTTATTTGTAATGGGTAAAGTATCAGCAGATGAAAATGTATTAAGCAGAAGTGGTCGGGATTGATGAGGATGTGTATTAGGCTTTGAGCCATGAACAGTCCTGCAATGATGTACAGTTATTGAACCCGCATTTCCAATAGAATAAAATGCATTTTTCAAGTCCAATTGTTTTTTTTCTTGTTCTGAAATATATCCTACCCATTGCCCATCAGCGTTATAATGGTCAAATATTGGACCTGTATGACTTTTAGGTATTACTCCTAATGGACCCATTTTATTATCAACATTTTCTAGATAAATTCCAATTGTAAGAACACTATCATTCGTATGTGGCCAAAATGGCATATCTTGGTGCCATTTAACTTCTTCTCCTCCAGAGAACCATTTAAAATTTAATTTTGAATGATGAAACATTATATTTGGTCCAAGAAGATCCTCAGCAATATCTGTAATTATAGAATTACATGTAAATTCCCAAAATAATGGGTAATGCGCTACAGGCTGAGTTAGTCTTCGGAGACGTGGCTTGGTTTTGGTGTGATCTGGTTCAAGGTCAAATTTTTCATTCGATACTTTTAAATTGCTACTTTCATCAATTGCTTCATTTATTGTATCGAAGAGTTCTTCCAAAACGCTTTTGTTTATAATATTATTTAAAAAAACATACCCATTTTCGAAATATGACTCTCTTTCATTCTGGGCTAGAACTTTTGGAGTATAAGAAAGAATTGATTCAGGTGTCATAAAAGTGACTCAATTTCTATTTGTTTAATTGGTTGTATGTACTTCTTATATTAATTTTATATAGAATTTTATATAATAAAATAAATTCCAGTTTATATAGAATTGCCCGACTTAGATATATAAATTACTGTTAAGTCAAATTTTGGATAATTAATTTATCTATATGATACAAAGTATTGGAGTAACAGTATTAATAATTTTTGCTTAACTCAATAAACACTGTTTTATGGTTGGGCAAGTCCAGAGCATAGTTTAGTATGAATTACCTGCTAAGTTAAAAAATATAATTTAGGCTGCTAAAATAGAGTTTATGAGGGCGAAAGTATGTCACGAGGAGTTGCCGAAACAATTATGGGTGCAATTGTAATTGCTATTGCTATTGCGTTTATAGTTTTTGCTTACACTCGAAGTAGTGTAGCGACTGTCTCTGGGTATGAAGTGTCTGCAAAATTTACAAGAATTGATGGGCTACTTAGAGGTGCTGATGTAAGGGTTGGAGGTATAAAAGTTGGTTCAGTTATCGACCAGAATTTAGATACGCTCACTTACCAAGCAGTAGTAAGTATGAGTATTTCAGAAGATATTCAGCTACCAATAGATTCGACAGCCGCAGTTGTGAGCGATGGTTTGCTTGGAGGTAAATATATTAACCTTGAGCCAGGCGGTGCTGATGAAATGATGGTAGAAGGGCATACGATAACTTATACGCAATCATCAATTATGATTGATCAGTTGATTGGTCAATTTGTTTTTGGCGGGGAATAAATATCTTAGGCGGTCCAAAGTTGAGAAATATATTCTTTGCTGTCATTACAATTAGCATATTATGTCTAATAACATCTAATGCTAGCGCTTCTAGTCTAATTGGCTCTCATGCTGTACTTAAGGCCCTTGATAAGGTAACTGCAAGGGTATCTAAAATTACTATTAAGATTGGTGAAACAGCAAACTTTGGTGCTCTGACCATAAACTTATCTGCATGTTACTTTACTCTTCCAGAGGACCCTCCAGAAAGTGCTGCCCACCTTACTATAGAGGAGGAGAATCCATCAGAAAAATCTAATTATGTATTTAAGGGCTGGATGTTTTCTTCAAGCCCAGCACTAAATCCATTAGAACATCCAGTCTATGATGTTTGGGTATTACGTTGCATCAATACAGATGAGAAATTAATAGATTCTGGAAGTGCTCCACAGACTGGGGGATAATTAGGAGAACAGAAATTAGCTTCCCTTTGAATGGCATCCCTCAATTTATCCAGATAAAGACCTCTTGGCATTTCTTTTACCCCTAAACTTTTTAAATGAGGTGTAACAAACTGAGTATCCAAAAGAGTAAAATTACCTTGCTTTAGTCTATCTACTAGATGAACAAAGGCTATTTTACTGGTATTACTTTCTTTACTAAACATGCTCTCACCAAAAAACGCCGCTCCAAGTGATAAACCATAGAGCCCCCCAACTAATTTTTTATCATTCCAGCATTCAATGCTGTGGGCATAACCAAGTTCATGTAATTGACAAAATACGTTGAGAATTTGACTATTTATCCATGTATCTTTGCGCTTTGGACTAAATTCAGAGCAAGAGTTTATGACATTACGGAATTCTCTATTTACACTTATTGTAAATCGGTTAGACCTGATTGTACGATGCAGGCTTCTTGAGATATGAAAATGATCTAACTCTAATACTCCACGAATTTCAGGATCGACCCAAAAAACTTCTTCATCAGATCGAGTTTCTGCCATAGGAAAAATTCCACAAGCATAAGCGTCTAGGATCAGTTCAGGTGAAATGGGAATCAATGAATTTTATCACAGTTTATGAAAATATTTGTTTATTGGCTGTTTCGCTTTCGGTCAAGCCATTGAATATCGTATGTACCGTTGGCAATATCAGAGTTTTTAAGAATGTTTAAGTGAAAGGGAATAGTAGTATCCACTCCCAGTATTACGTATTCATCAAGTGCCCTTCGTAATCGCATTAGGCATTCGTTTCTTGTTGCTCCATGAACTATGAGTTTTGATATTAGACTATCGTAATAAGGAGGGATAACATACCCTTGGAACAACGCGGAATCCACTCTAACTCCTGGTCCACCCGGCGGATGATAACTTGTCACTAGTCCAGGACTTGGTGTAAAATCTTCAGCATTTTCAGCGTTAATTCTGCACTCAATTGAGTGTCCAGTAAAATCAATATCATTTTGTGAGTAACCTAATGGAGCACCTGCGGCTATACGAATTTGTTCCCTCACAAGATCAATGCCAGTTATACTTTCGGTTACAGGGTGTTCAACTTGGATGCGTGTGTTCATTTCAATGAAATAAAATTTGTTTTCAGTGTATAAAAATTCAATAGTACCAACTCCCCGGTATCCTAGAGATTTGATTGCATCGACAACTTTGATCCCAATATTTTTGCGCTCGTCTGAATTTAAAGCTGGCGAGGGCGCCTCTTCTAGTAATTTTTGATGTCGCCTTTGTATGGAACAATCACGTTCACCAAGATGAATAACATTTCCATATGTATCTGCAACAATCTGTATTTCAATGTGTCTAGGGCGTTCTATAAGTTTTTCTAAATACACTGAGTCGTCTCCAAAAGCAGCTTTCGACTCAGCTTTAGCTCCAGCAATGGCTGATAATAAGTTTTCTGCTTTATCTATCCTTTGCATCCCTCGTCCACCACCACCAGAGACTGCTTTAACTAATAAAGGGTAACCAATTGATTCTGCTATATTTCTTACGTTTTCATCGCTATCATCAAGTTTCCCATCAGATCCAGGTACAGTAGGAATGCCACATTTTTGCATGGTAGATTTAGCCTGTGCTTTATCTCCCATTATTCTTATGTGTTCTGCTGTGGGTCCTATAAATGTAAAACCGTGCTCTTCAACTATTGAAGCAAATTTTTCATTTTCTGATAGAAAACCATATCCTGGATGTATTGCATCTGAGTTAGTAATTTCGCCTGCAGCGATAATAGATGGTATATTTAAGTAACTCTCATTTGATCCTGGTGGACCAATACATACCGACTCATCTGCTATCCGCGCATGCATTGCATCTGCGTCAGCTGTAGAGTGCACGGCGACAGTTTTTATACCAAGCTCTTGGCATGCTCTGATAATTCTTACTGCTATTTCGCCTCGGTTTGCGATTAAAACTTTATCAAACATATAAAAATATCATTCAGTTCTAAAAAGATTAATTTTTCAATCAATAATTACAAGTACTTCACCAAATTCAACTGGTGCACCATTCTCGACTAATATTTGAGATACCTGACCTCCATGAGGAGCTTTTATAGGATTCATTGTTTTCATTGCTTCAACAATTAGCAGTATTTGACCTTCAGTTACTTTATCTCCTTCAGTAATAAAAGGTGCCTCTCCTGGCTCTGGACTTCGATAGGCAGTACCTACAAGAGGGGAGGTGATAGCGCCATGTTGTCTAGTCACTTTTTGGGATGCATTACCTTTCTGTTCTGAGGAATGTTCAGAAATTTCATCACTTATACTTGATGTAACTGAATTATTAGATTCATTGTTTTCTCCGGCTGGAGATGCAACATAAGCATTTACTGTCTTGGAAACTCTAATCTGTTTGTCGCCATCAGCAATTTCTATATCTGTTAAACCGGTTTCATCTAGCAATTCAGACAATGATCGAATTAGGTCTTTATCGATTTTCAGTTGTGGCATCTAAGGGCACTCCGGTAATAGTTCATATATCTGTTTCTTCATTTTGTGTTTTTATTTTTGTTATAGCTTCAATAGCCAATTCGTAACCTAAACTGCCGAATCCGCAGATAACTCCATCTGAAGCTTCAGAAATATATGAATGTGATCTGTATTCTTCCCGTCGATAAATATTTGAAAGGTGTAATTCAATCACTGGAATTTTTAATGACCTTAGGGCATCTAGAAGTGCAATAGAAGTATGCGTATAAGCCCCTGCATTTATGATCAAGCCACTAATATTAAGGTCGCTAGCTTCTTGAATCCATTGAACTAATTCACCTTCATGATTTGATTGTCTAAAATCTAACTCTAGGTCTAATAATTGTGCCCTTGTTGTACAGAGTTTATTTAAGTCGTCTAAAGTCAGATGACCATATATGTCTGTTTCACGACGACCCAAAAGGTTTAGATTGGGGCCATTTAAAATCATTATTTTAGCACTCATAATATACATCCTAGCGCAGTTAGGTGTCGGTCGACTAGTCCGAGAGTTATATTCTTATTCTTTTATTACTAAAACTTATATTGAATTTTAGATGTCTAAGCCCATACTTAATATGTAGGCATGATTTGAACTGAAAGATAAAGACTATGAAGATCACAATAAATGGAGAAGAGCATTCTTTTCAAGAATCTTTGACAGTTTTATCTGTTTTAAATTCAATAGGTTTTGATACTACTAAGGTGGCTGTAGAACTTAATTTGGAAATTGTACCGAAAAGTTTATATACAGATACAGTGATTAAAGATGGCGACAGAATTGAGATTGTACATTTCATAGGTGGCGGCATGGATTCAAATATTCATGAAAATGATATAGAAACATGGCAACTAGACAATAAACAATTTACCTCTCGTTTAATTGTAGGCACTGGAAAATATAAAAACTTCGAGGAAACAGCAGAGTGTATTAAGGCTTCAGGAGCCGAAATAGTTACAGTAGCTGTTCGTCGAGTAAATGTTACTGATCCAAGTTCTCCTATGCTTGTAGACTATGTTGACCCAAAGCAATACACATATTTGCCCAATACAGCCTTCTGTTATACTGCTGAGGATGCTGTTCGAACACTTAGACTGGCTCGTGAAGCAGGTGGTTGGACACTCGTTAAATTAGAAGTTTTAGGGGATGAAAAGTCTTTATATCCAAACATGACAGAGACTCTAAAAGCTGCAGAATTACTTATTAAAGATGATTTTAAAGTTATGGTTTATTGTTCAGACGATCCAATTATGGCAAAACGGCTGGAAGATATGGGATGCGTTGCAATCATGCCGTTGGCTGCCCCCATAGGATCAGGTCTTGGTATTCAAAACCCTATAACACTTCGAATTATTATAGAACAGAGTAATATTCCAGTTTTAGTTGATGCAGGTGTCGGCACTGCTTCGGATGCATCTGAATCTATGGAGTTAGGTTGCGATGGTGTATTGCTTAATACAGCAATTGCCCATGCAAAAGACCCTGTTTCAATGGCCAAGGCAATGCGGCACGCAGTCATTGCTGGAAGGTTCGCATATCTAGCTGGAAGGATGCCAAAAAAACTTTACGCTGATCCTTCATCTCCATTAGCAGGATTAATTTAGACCTCGTTTACACAGCTTTAAAAATTTAAATTACAATTTGTTTTCTATAAGGTTAATAATATCCAGAGCTCTTTGAGATTGAGGTGAGCCCTTACCTAGAGCACTATAAGCCCTTTTAGCATGATGCATGGATTTCTTGTTCTGACCTCTAATTAAAGCGTATTCAGCTAGAGCTAGGTCAGCATCTGCAAACATTTCTAACCTTCCAAAAGCGACACCTAAGAAATACCAAAATGGTGGGTAATCTGCTTCAATTTGACTAGCTACTTTAAGATTCCTGATAGCCGCTATTAGGTTTATTTCTTTGTTTGTTTCAATTTGCGCTCTTGCCAACCCGAGTCTTAATAAAGGCGCTCTAGGTGCTAGAGCTACTGCTTTAATATATGGCTGTATTGATTCTTCTATATGGCCAGTTTCAAATAAAAATTGTCCTTTTAGCTCTCTAAACCAAGGGTCTTGAGGGAATTTTTTTATAAGTTGATTTATTATTGATAAAGACAGCTCAAGTTCGGAAGTGCGATATAATGATATTGCTCTAGTATATTGATTAATGAATCCTGTCTCTTCAGGGTCTATATTCGTTAGGATTTCATTTGGTGGGAGGATAAATGCTTTAAGCTTACCTTTCATACGTTGATATTGAGTAATTTGCTCCGCAGAATAAGGTTTGTTTGAATAAGGGGAAGTTTGAATATGTTTAGCTACGAGCCTAATTCGTTCCTGCGTAACAGGATGTGTGCGTATGAGTGGATTTTGTGAATTAGAATTTAGCAACTCTTGTTTTTTTAGACGTTTAAGAAGCTGCATTAATCCACGTGCTGATTGTTTTGTTTTATCTAAATACTTAAGAGAAGCTTGATCAGCTGCTTGCTCTTGACTTCGACTGTAGCTTAGAAAATGATTTTGTGCAGTCGCAGACCCAGCCATTATAATGACTCTAGAAGCATCTCCAATTGCACTTGAATTTTTGCTGCCAATTGCAGTTAAAGCTCCTAGAATTTGTGTTATCAAAACTTTATTGCTGGCATTTTTGATGGCTGTTTTAGTTCGAGCTAGATGTGCTCCCTCGAGGTGTCCGATTTCATGTGCTAAAACACCAATAATTTCTCCTAAATTTTCTGATTTAAGTAATAAGCCGGTATTGATGAAAATATTTAAGCCATCAAAAACAAATGCGTTTATACGATTGTCATTAACTATATGGATGTGAACAGAAGATTCTGGTAAACCTGCGGCTTTTAAAAGTGGCTTAGCGTAGCTACGAATGGTATTTTCTATTTCAGAGTCTCTTATTAGCTTTAGATTCTGTGCATAGACGTGTGAATATGTTACCGCAAAGGTTGAAAATATAAAAAAAGTTAAAATGAAGAGGAAATAATGCCTTGCCACTAATAGTACCTCCTAAATTATGAGTTGATTACTATGGAGCGTAAGACAAGCAGTCAATACCAGAACGTAATTTTACGTATCTTATCCATGGGATTTATCTCCTTTTTTTTATCATCGTGCAATGTGCTTTATGATGGAAAGGGAGGGGACGAGTTATCTACGATGGGTCAATTTTATGGTGGTGTAGTTGCTGATGAGCCCCAAGCAGTATCTGTAGGAACAAAAATTCTTCATATGGGTGGTTCAGCAGCTGATGCTGCTGTTGCACTATTTTTTACAATGTCGGTAACTTATCCATCAAATGCAAGCCTTGGATCCGGTGGTGTTTGCCTAGTGCATCACCCAGGTAATAGAAACGAAAAATCTCAAGTTTCAGCTCTAGAGTTTTTATCTGTAGCCCCAGCCTCCTCAAATATAAATTCTAAAAGAAAAATTGCAATTCCTGGAGCAGTAATGGGTATGGATCTTTTGCATGCAAAATATGGTAAGTTGAGATGGGAACAATTGATTGCACCAGCTGAAAAAATAGCTCTTTTAGGTCATCCAATATCTGCTGCTTTTGCAAATGACTTAAACCTTGTAGCTAACAACAGTGATTTGTTTGAGGATCTGAGTATAAAAAACTTGTTTTCTAATGACGATGAAAAGCCTCTGCAGGAGGGAGAGTTTCTTATTCAAAGAGATTTAGCTGAGACTTTATCAAAAATTAGAGTAAAGGGTGCAAGAGCCTTTTATAAAGCTGATTTATCAGAAAGCATTACTCGTGCTGCTAGAAATTCAGGCTTAGTTATTTTTCCAAGTGATTTGAATAGATACAAAGCACGGTGGAACAATACAGTTACATCTAAATTTGGAAACCATCTTATACATGTTCCTAAATTTCCCGTTGTTGGTGGAATTACTGCAATGTCCTTATTCAGTTTATTGCATGAAAAGAATCGTTGGATAAATGCCTCCCCAGAAGAAAGACCACATTTATTTGTAGAAGCAAGCATAAGAGCATTTAGTGATAGAGGAAATTGGTTTAATGCTGTAAATAAGTCAGTTCCAGCTTTTTCAAATAAACGACTAGAAAACTCGATGGAAAATTTTAATCCTTTCGAGCATTTACCTACTAGTAAGTTAGAGCCTCAACCGTTACGTTTTTTACAAAGCCCCGTTGGTGCTAGTTTTGTAGTTATAGATTCCAGTGGACTAACAATTGCTTGTGTTATCAGCATGAACAATTTGTTTGGTGCAGGTCGTATGGCTCAGGGAACAGGTATAATACTTGCTGCTCCTCCTCGAAAATATAGTCTCGGTCTTTTCCCCCATGCACCTTTAATTATATCTAATCCTAATTCTGGATCTATTTCATTTGCAGGAGTATCTACTGGTGGAATTACAGCTCCAAGTGCCCTTGGTGCTGTAATGGCTAATGCCCTATTAGGTGGTAAAGAAATAAATTTTGCTATTTCTGCTCCTCGAATTCATCATAGTGGAGATCCTGACTATGTTGTAGCCGAACCTAATTTCTCTGAAACGTTAATTGAATTACTTCGTAAAAGAGGACATATGGTTACAACTTCTACAGAAGTTGGACGTGTAAATGCAGTTTACTGTTCAGATGGATCTTTCGGTAATGATGCCAGATGTTTTTTGGGAGCAGATGATAGAAGTCTTGCTAAAAAAACCTACGTACAATTTTAGCTTTATCTCAAGAGAGAGACTTAAATGAAGATATCAAGGCGCTCTAATATTCAGCCATTTCATGCAATGGAAATACTACGTGAAGCTAATGCTATTGAAGCATCAGGTAGGGATGTATGGCATTTGGAAACTGGAGAGCCGATTACAGGTGCACCTAAAAAAGTTAAAGAAGCTGCTACAAAAATCATAGAAAAGGAGCATATAGGGTATACAGACGCATTAGGCTTACCAGAGTTAAGAAAACGAATATCTAATCATTATTATGATTATTATGGATTAAGCATTTCGCATAGTAGAATAATTATTACTACTGGTTCGTCTGGTGGTTTATTATTATCGTTGCTTGCTGCATTTGATGTTAGTGATAAAGTTATTATTACAGAGCCGGCTTATCCCGCTTATCCTAATATGTTAAAGGCACTGGATATCGTGCCGATATATTGTCCAACTGAACAAAAAACAAGATTTCAGCCGACTGTCGAAATACTTGACTCACTATCAGATAAACCAGATGGTTTAATTATCGCAAGTCCTGCAAATCCAACTGGTAGCATGTTGAGTGCAAATGAAATTAAATTACTTGCCGAATGGTGTGAGCATAATGACGTTCGAATAATTGCTGATGAAATATATCATGGTGTAACCTATGGTAATCGTGCGCAGACTATTCTTAACGCCACAGATGATGCTATAATTATAAATGGTTTTTCAAAGTATTATGCAATGACAGGCTGGCGCCTTGGTTGGATAGTGGTTCCAAAGAACTTTGTAAGACCAATAGAACGTCTAGCTCAAAATTTATTCATATCTCCACCAGCTATATCTCAATTAGCAGCAACCCAGGCTTTTGAATGTAGTAAAGAGCTTGATTCCAATCTTCAGAGATATGAAATAAATAGGTCTATTTTGCAAGCATCTCTTGAATGTTCAGGGTTTGGAAGTGTTAGCCCGGCTCAGGGTGCATTTTACCTTTATGTTGATGTCAGTCCATTAACAAACAATAGCCATGAATTTTGTTCAAAGATGTTGCTTGAGGCTGGTGTAGCAGCAACTCCTGGAGTTGATTTTGATAGGAATCGCGGCAATAAATTTGTTAGGTTTTCCTACGCTGGACACACTAAAGATATTAAAGCAGCAGCCGACTCAATAAAAGCTTGGTTAAAGAATAAATATTAGTCTCATTAATATTATTCCCCATCTTTTGATGGGTTTCTTTGCCACCAACCTTTGCGACTTGGAGCTTTATCTTCGGAATCTTCCTTAACTGGATCATTCTTTTTTTCATTCTTGACGGTAGATAAATTGGTTACTTTACGTTTAGAGGTATCTTTTGAGCCAATCAGTTTTTTAGGAGTAGGTTCTTTTTTTGTAGACTTGACCCTAGTCCTTTTAGGTTTTTTAGTTTCTGAAGCCTTACGAGTTGGTTTTATAGCTTTTTTTACATTTTTTTCTAGATTCTCAGTTTTGCCAATACTAGATTTTGTGGTGTCTATACTTTGAACTTTATCAATTGATACTTCTTTTTTTAAAGGTTTTTTATCTTCAGAACTTATAATATTAGGTTCTTTTTGTATTTTATTGTCATTATTATCAGAGCCGTTGTTTACTGTTGACTCTCCAAAGTTATTTGGAGCTGCA
>MDSW01061283.1_pt1 | contig 23550 bp, 23 predicted proteins | sample 811171 | NCBI WGS metagenome assembly MDSW01 (sample SAMN05326641, study PRJNA326480) | marine metagenome | isolation source: seawater | place: Atlantic Ocean: North West | collected 2012 | reverse complement strand
TTAAAGTTAAAACTTCCGAAGCAATCTAAGAAAAACTTACCTAGTTCTCCCATTTCAGATGCATTCTCAATTAAATTTGCCATAACTTCAGGAGACTCATGAGCCATTTCTTCTAAAGTTGAAACACTACATATAATTTCCTTGGTCTTTACGCAGTTATTACCGTTGCAATGATCTCCATTTGAATGACTGTTCACCAAAGAAACTATGTTATTCATAGCCTTTGGTTCAGCTCCTCTCATCTCTTTTAACATCTCATTTGTTAGATCTTCATCAAAAAGAGTGTCAACAATTAAACTTTCTTCTCCATCAACTATAAGTCCCGCGTTACTCCACCCCCAACCACCATTTGGCTGCAAATAACAATAGACGTTATTACTTAAATCTAATAAACCTTTCTCATAGGGTTTGATCCCTAAATTTTGATACCTATATTTATTCATCTTTATTAGCTATCTTTATTCATCTTTATTCAGATAGAATATATAGTAATCTGGAATTATAGAAATAAAAAACCCCTCCAATAACCTAAATATTAATAAATGAGAAAGTTAAGCGAGATAATAAAAATATATATCATCTGTCTGATAATTTTTTTCTTCTCCAGTAATGCATTTTCACAAAACATAAATCATTCAGTAGAGGATGTTGATTTAGCTCATGAAATTGTATCTTTGTTGGAAAAAAACCATTTTACTAAAAAGAGATATAACGAAATCTACGTTAAGGCTTCTGAAATATATTTAGAAAGACTTGATCCTACTCGTTCATTCCTTCTAGATCACGAAGTTTTAGACAAAGTGCAAGAAGATACTAAGTATGACCTATTGGACTCACAAATTAGTATCTCTTTTAATTTATTTAAAATATATCAAAAGAGATATAAACAAAGATCTGATCTTCATTTAGCTTTATTAAAAGAAATTGAAACTTTGAATCTGAATCAAGATATAAAAATATTATTAGACCGCAGTGAAGCTCCTTGGATGAAATCAGAAGAAGAATTAACCACTCTTTGGACAAACCAATTTATAAATAGTGTTATTCAACTTCTAATTAATGGAAATACAAATGAAGAAGTTATAACAAAATTAACTAAACAAATTAATTGTCAGAGAAACGATTTTCTACAAACTAGAAATGAAGATGTATTTGGTCTCTTTATAAACTCGATTGCTTCTTCTTATGATCCGCACACTTCTTATTTCTCTCCAAGGAGAACTGAAGATTTTGAAATAGAAATGAGCCTTTCTCTTGAAGGAATAGGAGCATTATTAACTAGTGATTGCATTTATACGTCTATTTCTTCTCTGGTCCCAGGAGGACCAGCAGAGAAATCAAAAACTATTCAAGCAGAAGATAGGATAGTTGCTGTAGGTCAGGAAAAAGATATTGAATTAACTGATGTAATTGGCTGGAGGATCGATGATGTAGTCAATCTGATAAGAGGTCCTAAGGGAACAAAAGTAAAATTAGAAATAATTCCTGCATCATCTCCAGACAATGAAACTGAGATCATAGAAATAACAAGAGGAAATGTTAAGTTAGAAGACCAAGATGCTGAAAAAAGAATTATCAATGTAAATAAAAATGGTAAATCCTTGAGTTTAGGTGTCATCAAGCTTCCAGCTTTTTATATGGATTTTGAAGCTTATAATCGAGGAGTTTATGATTATAAAAGTTCAAGTAAAGATGTAAAAAACCTAATAAAAGAACTAAAGAGAGAATCTGTAGATGGTTTAATTTTAGATCTTAGAAATAATGGAGGAGGTTCTCTTTTAGAAGCTAACGCTTTAGCCCACTTATTTCTGGGGGGAGGAACAAAGGTTCAAGTAAAAAGCTCCAATGGAAGGATAGACAGAATAGGAAGGATCAGAGGTTTTCAAACTTATGATGACCCTCTTATTATTTTAGTTAACAGAGCTAGTGCATCAGCATCTGAAATCTTAGCTGGTGCGATACAAGATTATAAGAGAGGCTTAATACTAGGAACTGAGACCTTTGGTAAAGGAACTGTTCAAAGATTAGAGACCGTTTCGAAAGGTCAATTGAAATTCACAGAATCTAAATTTTATAGAGTTTCAGGAGGAAGTACCCAGAGTAAAGGTATTCAACCAAACTTAATTCTGCCTAGTATTATCGATTCAGAAGAAGTTGGTGAAGGACTGTTACCCCAAGCCTTAAAGTATGATCAAATTTCTTCTACAAGATATAAAAACTTTAATAGATTAGGATCATCACTACCTCTCTTAAAAAAAATGAGCGATAAAAGGGTCGGAAACTCTTTACTTTTTAGCCATTATGAAAAACTTATGCTTTTAAGAGAAGAAAGGAAAAACCAAAAATGGCTGTCAATAAACTTAGAAGAAAGAAAAGCAAAAAAAGAAGAATACGAGAATATAATTCTAACCATGGAAAATGAATTAAGGAAAAAATTAGGCTTAAATACTTTTAGGACCTATTCAGATTACCTCGATAGAGAAGAGGATATAAAACAACTTGATTTACAAGAAGAAGTGTTAAATGAAGCTGCTAATGTCATGGCCGATTTCATTTATTACTCTTTTAACCCAGCAATAATCTTAACTAAAGAAGCAAGCTAATGAAGGTAATTTCGTTCAATATAAATAGTGTGAGAGCAAGACCCCATCAGTTGGAGTTCTTAATTAAGAAACACAATCCAGATGTTATTGGACTACAAGAGACTAAAGTTCATGATGATGAATATCCTCATGAAATGATTGAACAAATGGGATTTAAATCCATTACTCATGGGCAAAAGGGTCATTACGGCGTCTCCTTGCTTTTTAAAAAAAATTTAATTTCCTCTGGAAAAGGGTTTTCATCGGACTCTCAAGAATCTCAAAGAAGATTAATATGGGCTGAATTTAAAACTAAAAGCGATCCTATTTACATAATAAATGGATATTTTCCACAAGGAGAGGAGAGAAAACATCCTATTAAATTTCCTGCAAAGGAAAAATTCTATAAAGACTTAATCAAACACTTAACTCAAAATCATTCTCCGGATCAGAATTTAATTGTCATGGGAGACTTAAATATCTCGCCTCAAGATATTGATATTGGGATTGGAGAACAAAATAGAAAAAGATGGTTAAGTGCAGGAAAATGTAGTTTCCTTCCTGAAGAAAGGGAATGGCTTAAGAAGCTTACAGGATGGGGTTTAGAAGATTCCTTTAGATTAATAAATCCTGAAGTAGATAATTTGTACAGTTGGTTTGATTATAGAAGCAAAGGTTTTGATGATAACCCTAAAAGAGGGCTTAGAATTGATCAGATTTGGATAACTAAGAATTTAAAAAATACATTGAAAGATGTTGGTATAGATTATGAAGCAAGAGGCATGGAAAAGCCTTCTGATCATGCACCTATTTGGGCAACCTTTAAAATTTAACTTCTTTTAAGTTTAAAAAATTCTTTTAACAGCCTAGAGCTATCCTCCCCTAGAGGGCCCTGATAGAAATCAGTAAAATGGTTTAAAAAATCTTTCTCTAAGACTCTATCATTACTTTCTACTGCACCAGATTTAGGATCTAAAGCAGCATAAATTACTTTTTTTATCCTAGATTGAATAATTAGACCTGAACACATCAAACATGGTTCTAGAGTTGTATAAAGAATACAGTCATTAAGTCTATAATTATTTATTTCATTGGATGCATCTTTAATTGCTATAACCTCTGCATGACCAGAGGCATCATTGGTTTGTATAACCCTATTGTGCCCTCTTCCTATTATTTGGCCATTAAGCACCACTATAGCTCCAACAGGGACCTCATCTTCGCTGAAAGATTTTTTTGCTTCTTTAAGAGCCTCTTTCATGAAAAACTCATCTTCCTTCTTATTATTCATGCTTTTTTATATTACTCTAAAAAATAAAGATATAAATACTGCAAAACTTAATGTAATTTTTTCATTTGGCAATGAAAATGGATTTATAACAAAAGTTCAATATAATGATATTTATGGGGAGTGGTTTTGGGCTTATTTGGTTTATTTCTTGAATTTCCTTCTTCGACTCCGTTTACTAACTAACTTGGTATTAATATGAAAAAAATAAAAATATTAAAAGGTCTTGTTTTTTCTTTACCTTTTTTACTTATACCTACTATTCCTTCGATTTCTTTTGCGGAAGAAGCTGAAGAAGAAGTAGTTGTTGTAGGTTCAAGGAGAGATGCAAGATCTGTAGGAGATTCACCTGCACCCGTTGATGTAATATCAGGCTCTGATATTAAAAATCAGGGTGGTACGGATCTTGACTACATGATTAGAACCTTAGTACCTTCTTTTAACGTTAACACCCAACCTATAAGTGATGCTGCGACTCTAATTCGTCCAGCCAATCTAAGAGGATTGCCACCAGATAATATGTTGATTTTAGTTAATGGAAAGAGGAGACACAGAGGAGCTGTAATTTCTTTCCTTGGAGGAGGTATCGCTGATGGGGCTCAAGGTCCAGATATTTCTGCTATTCCTTCTATAGCTCTACAAAAAGTTGAGGTATTGAGAGATGGTGCAGCTGCTCAGTATGGATCAGATGCTATTGCTGGTATTTTAAATTTTGTTCTTAAAGAAGATTCAGAAGGAACAAGGCTTGAGATTAAGCGAGGAGAATATACTGATGGAGATGGCGAAACTTGGAAAGTAGCTGCAAATGTTGGCATGCCTTTTACTGCTAATGGATTTGCTAATCTTTCAATGGAATTTCAAGAAGCTGATCCTACAGCTAGAAGTTCTCAACGTGGTGATGCTGCTGCTTTAAAAGCAGAGGGAGTACCTGTATGGGAACATCCTTTTGGGAATGGAGAAGCTCAAGTTTGGGGATCTCCTAAAGTAAGCGATGACTATAAAGTTGTAGCAAATATAGGTCTTGATCTAGATGACTCTAAGAGATTCTATATGTTTGCAAACTATCATGAGAAAAACGTCATGGGTGGTTTCTTTTTTAGAAATCCTAATAATAGGACTGGAGTTTATGATGATGGTAGTGACATTAGATTAATTGCAGATGCTGGTGAGGCTGCAGGAGGAGCTAGGACTTGTGCTTCTAATGTAGATGCTACAATTTCTCTTACTGGAGCAGCTTTAGATGCATATCTTAACGACTCTAATTGCTTCGTCTTCAATGAACTATTTCCAGGCGGATTTACTCCTAGCTTTGGCGGAGATGTGACTGATTGGTCTATTGCCTCTGGTGTTTCTGGAACTTTTGGAAGTGGAACAGATTATGATATTAGTGTTCACGTGGGCGAAAACAGAGCTGACTTCACAATCATCAATACTGTAAACCCTTCTCTAGGACCACAATCACCAACTGAGTTCAATCCTGGTAGTTATGTTCAATTGGAGAAAAACTTTAATGCTGATTTTGTGAGAGTTATTCCTATGGATTCATATGATCTTAACTTTGCTTATGGATTTGAGTGGAGAGAAGAGCAGTTTGATATCATAAATGGAGACGTAGCCAGTTTCACTACTGGTCCGTACTTTACTCAGGGCTTTGGAATTGGATCAAATGGTTTTGCAGGATTTACTCCTGATATAGCTGGATCTTGGGATCAGTCAAACTATGCTATTTATATTGATTTAGAAGCAGATATTTCTGATAACCTACTTTTAGGTTTTGCCACAAGGTTTGAAGACTTTGATACTTTTGGAACTACTACAAATAGTAAGTTTTCGATGCTATATACAATTTCTGATAGCTTGAAATTTAGAGCAACAGCGAGTGGAGGCTTTAGAGCACCTACTCCTGGTCAATCTAATGTTTCAAATGTAACAACTGCATCTATTTCAGGAACTGGCGAACTTGTTCAACAAGGAACAATATCGCCTACTAATCCTATTGCACAAACTGCTGGCGCTTCAGCTCTTCAACCAGAAGAGTCAAAAAATAGAAGCTTTGGAATTGTTTGGGATGCTACAGATTCCTTAAATATTACAGTTGATGCATATAACATAGAAATTGAAGATCGAATTGCTTTAACTGGTAACTTTACACTCACAGCTGCTCAAAGAGCGCAGCTAATTGCTGATAAAGTGCCTGGTGCAAGTGATATGCAAACTTTTAGATTCTTCACCAATGATTTTGATACAACAACATCAGGTGTTGATCTAGTAGCTACATATTCTACTGATATGCTTGGAGGGTCTACAGACTTTAGTTTTGTTTACAATAAAACAGACACCGAAGTAGATAAATCTTCCTTATTGAGCGCATCTAGAATAAATGCTCTAGAAGCTCTATTGCCTGAAAATAGATACAATCTTACTGCAGTTCATAACACTGGAGATTGGACTATTATGGCAAGATATATGCATGTAGGAGAGTCTGAATACTATTTTGGACTTAATGATTATGGCAATCCAGATATAACAACTCTAGGAGATCAGATGCAACTAGATATCGAAGCGACCAGGGATTTTGGTTCTTACCAAATTACTTTTGGTGCTGAAAATATTACAGATGAGTATCCTGATAAAGATACTGGAGTCACTTGTTGTGGAGCCGATTATCCAGAGTTCGCACCTCTAGGATTTAACGGTGCCTTCTATTACATTAGAGCTGGACTAGATTTCTAATAAATTTAAGTCAAAGAAAAAGGGTGCTTTATGCACCCTTTTTTATAGGTCCTGGTAAATTATCTTTCCATCTAGAATAGTTAAGATATTTTTTGCTGACATGATTTCTTCTTCTGGAATAGTCATAAGATCTTTATTAAAAACAGTAATGTCAGCTAATTTTCCAACTTCAAGAGTACCCCTGATGTCTTCCTCAAAAGCAGCTATTGCAGGCCAAATAGTGAACATTTTTAAAGCTTCTTCTCTTGTTACCTTTTGATCTAAATTCCACCCATCCTCATGAAAGCCAGTTAAATCTTTTCTAGAAGTTGCAGCATAAAATTCAATTCTGGGGTCTCCAATTTCTACAGGGGCATCGGAACCTCCAGCTATAATTAATCCTTTATCTATTAAATCTCTCCAAGCATAAGCATTATTTATCCTTTCCATACCCAACCTATCGACTGCAAAATGTAAATCTCCTATGGCGTGAGAAGGCTGCATAGAAGGTATCACTCCTAATTTAAAAAACCTATTTTGATCTTCCGGTGTAATGATTTGAGAATGTTCTATTCTCCATCTTGGAGAAGAAATAGCCCTCTGGTCTTCACTAATTGTTTCAAATGCCCTTTGATACCAATCCAAAGTTACTTGGTTTCCTAAATCACCTATGGCGTGAGTTCCTATTTGAATACCTACCTCAAGAGCCTTCTCTAACTTAGGAATTGTTTCCTCCTCTAAAAATATTAAAACCCCCTTTCCTTCATAATCTTTATATTTATCTATTAAAGCTGCTCCTCTTGAACCTAAAGCTCCATCGGCATACATTTTTATAGATCTAATTGTTAAAAAATGATCTGCATCAATGGTTGGTCCCTCCTCAAGTAGTCTGATAGCAGGCTTTCCATCACTAACCATGAAGTAAATTCTTTGAATTAAATTACCTTCTTGTTTGATTTCTTTTAATAATTCTATATCTCTATAGTCTCCACCAGGAACATGAATTTGCGTCCACCCAAGACTTGCATATCTCTTTAGCCCCTTTAAAAAGGCTTCCTTATCTTTTTCTTTTGAGTTTTTTGGTATTAACCTTTCTACTAGGTAGGTGGCCTTGTCAACAAGCAGTCCAGTTGGATTTCCTTCTTCATCCTTTTCTATGAAACCTCCTTGTGGATTAACAGAGTCAGATTTAATTCCTGCTAATTGCAAAGCGAGAGAATTAGCTACAACTGCATGACCGTCCGCCCTCTCAATAACTACTGGGTTGTTAGGAGAAAATTTATCTAAATCATGTTTGTTAGGAAATCTTTTCTCTGGCCAAACTTTTTCTATCCAACCCCTACCAACTACCCAATCACCATTATTCTTGCTTTCTACGTATTTTTTTATCGCTCCTAAAGTATCTTCTAAGGAGTTAATGCCTTGAAGATTAAGTGTCATTTCTCTATAACCTATACCTTTTAAATGTGCATGAGCATCAGAGAAACCTGGAAAAACAGTACTTTGAGAAAGATCTATGACTTTAGTGCTGCCACAATTTTTCTTAAAAGAGGTATCAGAACTAAGAAAGGCTATATTTTTTCCTTTTATACCTATCGATGAGGCTTTGGGCCTAGATTCATCTCCTGTATAAATATTTGCATTAATTAAAACTAGATCTGCATCTACACAATCCTCTTTTGAACAAGAAAAAAGCATAATTAGAGATAAAACTATTAATAAAGATTTAAAGTTTTTCATGCATATAGACTACCAAAAGTAGAATAATTATGTGTTTTTTTGCATAATGAGCATAAATAAAGGCCAAAAAGGGAGTTTTGGTGATAATTTAATTATTGGGGGGATATTCAAGTTATTGGATATTATCCAAGGAGCAAATGAAAATGAAAAAAATTACTAATTTTTTTATCCTTTCTATGCTTTTTACATCTATACCAGCACTAGGTTTATTAGCTGATGAAGATGAAAGCGCAGAAGGAGGAATTGAAGAAGTTGTAGTTACAGCAAGAAGAACTGAGGAAAGTCTTCAAGAAGTACCTATAGCGGTTACAGCATTTTCTGAAGAGGCGGTTAAGGCCAAACAGATTATTGCAGGAACCGATCTTCAAATGAATGCACCAAACGTAAGCTTTACACCCACAAACTTTGGAGGTAACTCTTTTGCGATTAGGGGTATAGGGCGTTTAGTTACAGCAGGATCTGGGGAAGCAGGAGTTTCTATGCATATCAACGATATTCCAATAGCTGGTAATACAGTAACTAGTGAATATTTTGATATTGAGCGTGTAGAAATTCTTAGAGGGCCACAGGGAACACTATTTGGTAGAAATGCTACAGGTGGTGTTATCAATGTGATAGCAAGAAAACCAGAAATGGGTGAATTTAATGGTTACATAGAAGCCGAGATAGGTAATTACAACCATGAAAGACAACGTTTTGCAGTAAACATTCCAATTATGGATAACATAGCAGCACGTATTGCTGGAACTTCTCTAGTTAGAGATGGATACACTAAAAATCTTTGGGAACTTTCTGATGGCGACATTGATGGAAGAGACAACGAAGAGTATAGAGTAAGCTTAAGGTGGGAAGGAGATTCTACATCAGTAGACTTAATGTATAACAAATTTGAAGAGGATAGTGATAGAGCTAGAATTACTAACCAAATTTGTGCTCAAAACCCACTACCAACTTATGGATGTATCTCTGACCAGTTTGGAAGAGATGGTATAAATCCTGGTTCTTCAACTGGAACTATGTATATATCCTTCGGAGGAATCTTTCCTTTAGGACAAAATAGTGCTGCTTTAGCGTCTCTTGGTTTATTTGAATATCCAAGACCTCAAAACATGGGATTGCGAGAAATGCATACAGATTTTGAGCCTATATTCGAACAAGAATCAGATCAGACATATTTAACAATTACCCATGAAATGGGTGACTACACTTACACTCTTAACGCAGCTACAGCAGGTGGTAATTCAAATATCATGCAAGACTATAATATGGATGTTGGTCCTATGTTCATGACTGTTAATCCTTCTACAGGAGGAGCTAATGCTCTAACTGGAACAGATGGTAGTATTCCTATTTCAGGAACTACTTGTGGATCAGTATGCGAACAAACAATCACTGCGGGTGTCTTGGGTGGTGATGTTTACGGATCTTATAACAGGGTATTTTCTTATGATAGAACATATACTGACTATAACGATACAGATTATTTAGAATTAAAAGTTCAATCAAATCTAGATGGGAGATTTAACTTTGTAGCTGGTGCTAATATAACTGAAAATGAAACTCATGGTGGCTACTATGTAATGGCCAACTCATTAGACTTTATATCTTTATATGGCCTAGCTCCTATAAATGTTCCACCTTTGTATCCTGGTTTTTACCATAGTGATACATTTGGTGAAACGGAGCGTGATTCTATATTTGCAGAGGCTTATTTCGATATAAGCGATGATCTTAGATTAACTGTAGGGCTTAGACAAAATACAGATGAAAAATCTACTAGCGATAGAACTGCTCTTGCTAACGCAGCTAATATTGGTGGTGGAATCTGGATCAGGTCTTCACTTGCAGGATGTCTAACAGGAATTACAGCCGCAGCTGGAGATATAGTTGCTGGTAATGTTGCAAATGCTTGTCCTGCTTCATCTATACCTTTATTGGATTATTATGGAGCGACTAGTACTGTTACCGCTCAAACTCTAGCTATCCTTCAAGCTACAGCTGCAGGTGATGCGGCTGCGGCAGGAGCAGCTCAGCAGGCTTTAATTGGAGCTTTATTAATGGTTCCTCCTACTCCTGACTACAATGAGCAAAGAAATATAGCTGGTAACCCGTCAACAGTAGAATTTAAAGCAACTACAGGTCGAGTTGTTCTTGACTGGAAAGTAAATGAAGATACTTTGATTTATACATCTTTATCTTCAGGCATGAAGCCAGGTGGATTTAATCCTCCAATCAGTGATGCTTTCCCACAAGACACTCCTAGAATCTTCGACAAAGAAGAAGTTGATGCTCTTGAAGTAGGATTCAAAACAACATTGATGGATAACAGGATGCAGTTAAATGGTTCTGTATTTGATTATGACTATGAAGGTCTTCAAATCTATAAAATCATAAATAACTCCTCGGTGAATGTTAACGTTGATGCTGAAATAAGAGGAGCAGAGCTTGAGATGCTTTACATTCCTTCTTGGGATTCTGACGTAATGATAGATGTCATGTTCTCTTGGTTAGAAACAGAGGCTGCAGATAATATGCTTCTAGATCCAAAAGATAGGCAACAAGGAGATCCAAATTGGGTTGTTCTAAAAAATATCGACTCAGGTAGTGCAACTGGAGTTCAATACATCGCGAACTTAGCGGGAGTAATTGCAGCTACAGTAGGAGATCCAAATGGACCTTATGCAACATGTGGAGCTTTGGGTGCTTGTATACCTGTTGCAAACACGACATATGCAAATGGAGTACCTGCCTACTTATCAAGGGCATACTTAACGGCTATGGGAGTTGCAACTAGTGATGGTATTCTTACAAATATCAAAGGAAATGCTCTTCCAAATGCTCCTGAATATACGATTAAGTTAGGTATAGCTAAAACTTGGAGTCCAGGAAAAGTTGATATTACTGCTAGATTTGACTATTACAAACAGGATGGAAGTTATGCTAGAGAGTTCAATAGAAGCTGGGATAAGCTACCAGGATGGTATCAAACAAATGCTTCTGTTCTCATAGAAGACCCAGAAGATACATGGAATCTAAGGCTATGGGTAAGAAATATGACAGATAATGAAGCTGTAACAGGCCATTATGTAACTTCAGATACATCTGGAATGTATACTAACTACTTCTTAACTGAGCCTAGAATTTATGGTGCTACTTTTAACTATAACTTCTAAAAGATAAGAAGATAAAAAAAGCCCGGCTCGCCGGGCTTTTTTTTATGAGAAAGAATTTAATCCAGTTTGATGATTTCCTAAGATAAGAGCATGGACATCATGAGTACCTTCATATGTATTTACTGCTTCCAGATTCATCATGTGTCTTATGACATGATATTCGTCAGATATTCCATTACCTCCATGAATATCTCTAGAATCTCTAGCTATATTTAAAGCTTTCCCGCAGTTATTTCTTTTAACTAAGGAAATCATCTCTGGAATCATTTTTCCATCATCAATTAACCTACCAACCCTCAGAGAAGCTTGAAGTCCTAAAGTTATTTCTGTCTGCATATCTACTAACTTTTTTTGAATCAATTGTTTAGATGCTAAAGGCTCACCAAACTGATCTCTATCAATTGAGTAACTTCTGGCAGCATGCCAACAAAACTCAGCAGCACCCATTGCTCCCCAAGATATTCCATATCTTGCTGAGTTTAAGCAAGAAAAAGGTCCTTTAAAGCTTTTTACTTCAGGTAAAACTCTATCATTAGGTACAAAAACATTATCCAAGAATATTTGCCCCGTAGCAGAAGCTCTTAGCGAAAATTTCCCCTTTAAGTAAGGCGTATCTAGGCCTTTATCTGATCTCTCAACTATAAAACCTCTCAAAATACTTTCTTCATCTTTTGCCCATATAATTAATATATCTGCAATAGGAGAGTTGGTTATCCATGTCTTAGCACCATTTAAATTATATCCTCCATCTACTTTTTTTGCTGTTGACTTCATGCTACCAGGGTCAGAACCAGCATCTGGCTCTGTTAAACCAAAACAACCAATTAAATCTCCTTTTGCCATGTTAGGTAAATAATTGTTCTTCTGATCTTCTGAGCCAAAGGTAGCTATGGCATGCATAGCTAAAGAAGTCTGAACACTAAAGGCTGACCTATAACTTGAGTCAATACGTTCTACTTCTCTTGCAATTAATCCATAAGAAACATAATTAACTCCAGCACAGCCATAACCTTTTATTGTACAGCCAAGAAATCCCAGCTCACCAAGCTCCTTATATATATCTTTGTCAAAAACTTCATTTCTATTAGCATCCAGGATCCTAGGCATAAGAGAACTTTCACAATAATCTCTTGCACTTTGCTTGATTAGTCTTTCTTCTTCTGTCAGTTGGTCATCAAGAATAAGAATATCATCCCAATTACTCATAAATTACTCCCAGTATATTGTTCCTTTCTCTTTTAAGATTATTTGTTGTTCTTCGCTTACGCCAATATCTTCAAGAATTTCCTTAGAATGCTCTCCAATTCTTGGAGCTCTATAAGGATCCTTTTTTTTCTCATCCTTAATATTGAATGGGCTATTAATAGTAAACACTCCTGGCATTCCCTCGTGGTGTAATTCTACCAGTGTCTTTGTTTCATGAAATTGTTTATCTTCTTTAATGTCTTCTGCTTTTGATATGACCCCAAAAGTAGCACCAGATTCCCTCAATGCTAAATTTATTTCTTCTAAGTTGCGAGAACCAAATTCTTTATTAAGTTCATCTCTTAACTCTTCCATATTTTCCAATAAGCCTCCTGCCTTAAATCTCTCATCTTCTAAAAGATCTTTTCTGTTTAATGAGATAGCTAACTTGGGCCATTCATTTGCAGCATTAACCATATTTAGGCTTATAAAAGCACTATCCTTAGTCTTATATATAGATCCAAATGGATGTTTAGGAGGAAGATCTGATCTATCAGGAAACTCTACCCCCATTAAGGCAGCTTGGAGATATACTCCATTAGACCAAGCGCCATTTGCTAATAATGAAGTTGAAACTTGTGTGCCCTTTCCTGTTTTTTCTCTTCTATAAAGAGCAGTCATTATAGCCCCAAATAATGCTGATGCTGTTGGGTGGTCTCCCATTCCTGGCGTGGACCAAGCATGTTCAGATAGAGAATCAGGACGAACATAGTCCATTAGTCCACTTCTCGCCCACCAAGCTGTTGAATCGTAAGCAGTTCTATTTTTATCTGGTCCTGATTCGCCATATCCAGACATAGAAGCATAAATCAACTTATCATTATGTGGACAAATATCCTCAGGCCTTAAGCCTAATTTCTCTCTTAGAGGAAAGGGCATATTAGTTATAAATACATCTGCTGACTTAACAAGTTTAATTAAAATATTTTGACCCTCTGGGTCTTTTAAATTAATCGAGATACTTCTTTTATTTCTTCCAGTTAGTTGCCAACAATAATTCTCTACTCCTTCAGGTAGGCCAGCTCTGGGAATCAACCATCTTAAGCTATCTCCTACTTCTGGAGGCTCTATTTTTATAACATCCGCTCCATAATCAGACATAATTGTTGCTGCAGCTGGTCCAGCAATAAAACTAGCTGCATCTATTACCCTTATATCTTGAAGTAAATATTTATCAGAATCACTCATAAAATAATATTAACTTAACACATATTAATACAAATTGAATTGTTATTTCTTTAGCTAAAAGTTAAGGTATAAATAAGGAATTATTATCAACTGTTATGCCTCAAAGATTTAAAGTTATCCTCCTAACAGTACTTGCTGTTTTCATTTGCTACATAGATAGAGTGGTTATTTCCTTGGCAATTATTCCAATGGGAAGTGAAATGGGTTGGTCAGATACAGAGAGAGGTGTTGTGCTTGGAATGTTCTACTTTGGTTACATTTTTACTCAAATACCCGGCGGCCTTCTTTCAGATAGATATGGAGCAAAATTAGTCTTAGGAATTGGCTTAATAGTTTGGTCTATTTTTACTTTAATAACTCCTTTAGCTTTTTTTGCAGGATTTTACTGGCTTCTGCTAGCAAGATTTGGAATGGGAATTGGAGAAGCTGTTACTTTTCCAGCTTGGCATAGCCTGTATGCTAGATGGATACCATTTAAAGAAAGAGCAAGGTCTGTAGCGTTCACTAATAGTGCCATACCAATTGGTACTATTTTTGGATTAATAGTAACTCCTATTATTATTAGTGAAATTGGTTGGGAATGGGCTTTTTATCTATATGGAGCAGTAGGATTCATTTGGTATTATTTTTGGAAAAAAATTGTTTTTTCTTCTCCTAAAGACGACCCTAAAATATCAAAAGAAGAATTAAATTATATTCAAACCAATGCTCCCGCCTCTGAAATAGACGACCCTCTTCCATTAAAGCAGCTTTTGTTTAATAAACCCTTATGGGCTATAACTGTTGCTCACTTTTGTAATAATTATTCTTTATTCGTTTTTCTATCTTGGCTTCCAGCCTTTATCAGTGAAGGACTTGGGGTACCTTGGGCAGCTGTAGGATTTCTAGCTATGTTACCCCATCTAACTGCATTTGTTTTTACAAATGTGGGTGGTTATTTTGCTGACTATTTAACAAATAGAGGAGTAAAACTTATAACAGTTAGAAAGTTATGTAACTCAATAGGATTTGGTGGAGGTGGAATAGCACTATGTCTTGTTCCTCTGTTCGACTCAGTAGCTGCAGTAATGACCATAATGTGTTTAGGCAATGTATTTGCTGGTTTTTCGGCAGGTGGATTTATAGTAAATCATGCTGATATAGGACCGAAATATACTGGTAGGTTAATGGGGATAACAAATTCTGTTGCAGCTATACCTGGACTTGTTGGAGGAATACTAACAGGAATGATTTTGGATGCTACAAACTCTTGGTCTATGGTATTTTATGTGACTGCAGGAGTTACTTTCTTTGGTGGGATATTTTATTTATTATTTGCAAGCACAGAAAAACAATTTGATTAAAGAGGTTTTATATGAATACAGCAATCCAAAAAGAACTAAATGAATCAGGCATCTTATCTTTAAAACTTAATAGACCTGAGGTTTTAAATGCAATGAATAAAGATCTGATTATTGGTTTGCTAGATACTTTTACTAAAATAGAAAATGATAAAAATGTAAGAGTTGTAGTAATAACTGGTAATGGAAGAGGTTTCTGCGCAGGAGCAGATCTAGCAGATGGCGGTTGGGAAATGAAGAAAGGCATTTCACCAGGAGAAGGGGCGTATCAAACTATGGATCAGGCCTTTAATCCTCTTATAAGAGCCATAACTACAATTAATAAACCTGTAATTACTGCTATCAATGGAATAGCTGCAGGTGGTGGAGTTGGTTTAGCTTTATGTGGTGATCTCGTTGTGGCTTCTAAGTCAGCAAAATTTAAATTAGTTTTTGGACCGCAGCTTGGAATCATCTCAGATGTCGGCTCATCTTGGTTTGTACCTAATTTAATTGGAAGAGCAAGAGCTAATGGCATGGGTCTTTTAGGTGAGGATGTTACAGCAAAACAGGCTAAAAAATGGGGACTTATATGGGATTATTTTGAAGATGATCAGCTGTTGGAAAAAACTTATGAATTAGCTCATAAACTAGCTAATGGACCAATAGAGGGCCTCAAAGCAGTATCTAAAGCTCATGATAATGCTCTTTCTGTCTCTTTATCAGATCAATTGGACTATGAAAGAGATACCCAAAGAGTATTTCTGGATAGACCTGAATACAAAGAAGGGGTTATGGCTTTTATAGAGAAAAGAAAGCCAAATTTTAGAGATCTAAAAGAAGAATAAGGAACCTTTTCCATCATATATTAATTTAGTTCCTGCTATGAGTAAGCAGAAATAACTAATCCTATAGAACCATTCCTGTCCTACTTTTTCTACCATGTAAGCTCCAAAATAAACTCCTATCGGAGCCAAAGGAAGCAGTATTAATGAAGTACTTATATTTTGGTAAGTCATTTGTTCCAAGTAAGCATACGGGAAAATCTTAAACAAGTTCATTGCCAAGAAGTAAATACCCATAGTTGCTGCATATACTCTTCTATCTAGCCTCTTAGGTAGTAAATAAAAGCTTAATGGCAATCCACCAGCATGAATCGAAAAACTTGTGAATCCAGAGAGAGTTGGCCAAAAATAACTTCCTATCGGTGACGTTTTTTTTGGTTGTATATTTGAGGATCTTAAGAAATAATCAAGAGAGAAAGCTATGGCTAATATCCCAACTAAGATCCTAATATGATCTTCTGACATGAATTTAAAAGTTATGGTTCCAATAATCACACCTAAAATGCCCAATGGAATAATATATTTAACTATTGACCAGTCCCACATTCCCCTATATCTGTAAACAGTTACAAAATCCATAAATATAAGAGGTATTAGAAGAATAGCTACAGCCTGGAAAGGAGGTATAAAGAAGGCCATCATAGGTATTGCTAATAAAGCCAAAGACCCAGCAAATCCTCCCTTTGCCATTCCATGAAGAAAGACTGAGATAACAGCAACTACATAAAAGTAAGGATCTGTTATCACTTTGGATAATTATTAATAAATTTCTAACTTGGCTAAATCAACTTGAGCATAGAAGTCTTTGCCATATGCGACTATACCTATTGTGCTTATTTTAGAAGACTTAAATTTTTTAGAAGAATTTCTAGAGTATTCGAATGAACTAAGAGGTAAATCAATTATTTGCCATTCTTCTTTAGCATAAAATTTAGAGGAATAATAATTCCAAGGAAGCATTCTGGGGACTCTTAAATGGACATAATATTCATCTCCATTGCCCTTAACTTTAATTCTTACTCCATTAATCCCTTTTGTTTTCAGATTAACATTAGCCCTGCACTGAATAAAACCGCCGTTATTTTCTGTACTTACATTTCCTTCTAATCTAAAAAATTTACTATCTTCTGAAGATATTACTGAAGCTTTACCCTCCGAAACTCCACCCATTACTTGATCACTAAAACAATCCCAATCAGCTCTATTTTCTTCTAAATCTTCAAGAGTGGTGCTTGATTTAGCTGTCATGGATAGAGCTAAAATAAATAGAGATATTAGGACTTTATACCTATTGAAAGAAACCATTAAATTGATTTGAAGTTAAATTATTCTTTTGAAGCTATAGCTCTCTGTAAATCTTCTTTTGCTTTTAATGCCAAATAAGGATTTTGATCTCCTATAGACTCAGGATGAACAATTGAGACTGTAATTAAGCTTCTACTTAAGCCTGACCAAAAGCCTATTCCTCTTTGGGTTAATTCTATACTCGCGTATCTGCCATTTTTTTCATAGGTAAGTATGATTTGATCTCCAACGGTAGATTGAATAAGAGTCCAGCCAGCTGAAACTGTATTATTACCATAGAAAATTAAGTTTTCTGCTGGGCTTTCAGGTGAATGCATCATTACTCTTCCAGCAATTTTATCCCCAGTTCCTAAAACAACAGTAGGGACCTTTAAAATCTCTGCACTTTCAGGCAGAGGTAGATCATCAAGAAGATAATCTAAGATTAATCTTTGTTCAATTTGGTACGTATCTCTTACTAAAGAACATCCAGATATAACTAATGAAAAAATAATAATAAAACTAAAATTCTTAATAAAAGTGTTCATTTTAATCACCTCTATGCAATATCGTAACATAACCAAAGTGCTTTTATAATTAGATTTATATATGAGTAGATTGACCTCCATCTACTTCAATTGAAGTTCCATTAATATAAGATGCAGCTTCAGAACAAAGAAAAACTATCAAAGAAGCAACCTCATCTGCAGTTCCATACCTTCCTACAGGGACTCCTTTTCCATTATTTTCTATAACTTCATCCATGGTACCACCAACAGCTTCTGCTATTTCAGTTGCTGCCCTCTCCCACATAGCAGTATGTATTAACCCTGGTAGTACAGAATTAATTAGCACTCCATCTCTCCCATATTTCCTAGCAAGTGATTTACTAATTGAGATCATTGCTGCTTTAGTTGCTCCATAATCAATCAAAGCAGCATTAGGGTATTTTCCTGCAGAGCTAGAAACCATGACTATTCTGCCCCATTTATTTTCTCTCATAGCTGGCAAGAAAGCTCTAGTACAACGAACAGCAGACATAAGATTTAAATCATGTAATTCTTTCCAATCTTTGTCTGACATATATAAGAAGTTTCTCGATGGCGAAGCTCCAACATTATTTATCAATATATCTATATTTCCTTCAGCTAAAATTTTTTCAATAAAATTATTAGTTTCTTCTGCGTTTCCCATATCAGCTAAATGCCCTCTTACCTTTCCTTCTGAATCATATGAAGAAAGTATTTCTACCGCTTCAGTATTTCTAGCACAGAATTCAACATTTGCACCATGATCAGAAAGCATCTTTACTACGGCTTCTCCTATTCCTAAGCTAGCTCCAGTTACTACTGCCCTTTTTCTCTTTAGATTTATGTCTATCATTTACATCTCCTTAATTTTATTTAAATCTACATTCTCTTTAATCAATAATTCTCTTTTTTTATTTATCCCACCTTCTCCACTGTATCCACCTATAGTGCCATCTGATCTAACTGCTCTATGACAAGGAATTCTTATAGGCCTTGGATTCTTTCCACAAGCATTGGCTACCGCTCTAGAAGACTTAGGCCTTCCTATAGCAATTGCTATTTGTTTATAAGACCTTGTTTCTCCTTTAGGGATCCTACTTAACTCTTTCCAAACCTTTATTTGAAAATCTGTACCTTTAATTTTCAGATATGTACCTTATTCCTCTACAAAGCCAGGCCACGCCCCCATGTATTCAACAAATTTTGGGCTAAGACCTTCTTGGATTAAATGAGACTTAGAAACAGGTAATCCAATAGGTTCAAAGTCATAATTATCCATAACCTTCTTTGGAAAGTCATGATGAAGAATAGCTGCCCTCCCTATAGTAACGAAATCTACCTTGTGATTGAGAACCTTCTGCACGTTTTCACCTGTTCTTATATTTCCAGCTACAGTTAACTTTACATCTTTAAAATCAATTTCTGTAAAGTGTTCAAGTAAATTCTTTCCTTTATGCTCTTCTTCTACTGGTTCCTTAAAGGAATCCCAAAGAGACATATCTAAAAAATCAATTTTTTGAGTATTAATTAGTTTTTGACATACCTCTTTTGCCTCTCCTAGTTTAATTCCAAATCTTTCCGCAGATAATCTAACACCTAATAAAAAATCAGAGCCACATTTATCTCTAATACCATCAATTATCTCGAAAATAATTCTAGACCTATTTTCTAAACTTCCACCATACTCATCATCTCTCCTATTAATATCTGAACTTAGGAACTGACAAAGAATATATCCATGAGCTCCGTGAATTTCAGCTCCTTCATAACCTGCTTCTTGTGCTCTAACTCCTGCCTTAATAAAATCATCTCTCAATCTTCTTACTTCATCTAGTGTGAGTGCCCTTGAATTAGTCTCTTCATCATCTGAAGGACAAACAGGTTGTTCTCCAATTATTTCTTCTGGAGATCTCATTCCTGCATGATGTAACTGAGCCACCGCAAGACTATCATGAGATTTGATTTCATCTGTGAGTCTTTTTAACCCTTCAATATGCTCATCTCCAAATATTCCTAACTGACCAGGAAAACCTTTACCTATTGCTTGTACATGAGAAGCACAAGACATAGTCAATCCAAAATTTCCTTTTGCTCTCATTGTGAGCCACTTAAATTCTTCGTCAGAAAGGACTCCATTCTCATGGCTCTGGGTATTGGTTAAAGGAGCAAGCATAAATCTATTTTTCATAGATAAGCCACATGGAAATTTAATTTCATCCTTTAAATCTTTCATTATTTCTCCTTTAAAAGTTTGATTCGTAGTATTCCTGCCTTTCTTCTTTCAGCATCCCAATAGTATCTTCCATAAAAAGGTTCCTGTCCTCTTTAGATTGGAAAATCCAAATGCAGATGGAATCTTTGCTGTGATAAATAGCTTTGAGCTCATCATCTATTTCACAAATCTCTTTTGGAATTTCAGTTTTAATACAAAACATTTAAAAAATATTTTATCCTAAACATAAAAATATAGAACTTTTATTATTCAACAGAAAGAAATAGACTAAATATAAATTATGCATGACTTTAAATCAGGGGACGATGGATTAATAGCCTATAAGTCTTCAAACCCATTTGAATTCTTTCATATTCTGAACTCTAAAGAATCAGAAGAGCAAGAGATGTTTGGTACATTGATTTTTCCTGAAGAAAAGAAAGAAAAATACCCCTTAGTCATTTGTATGCATGGAAGCTTAGGCTGGAGAGGACATCATCACGAACACGCAGTAAATTTTTTAAATAATGGTTTTGCTATTTTTAGAGTAAGTAGCTTTGAAGCGAGACAAGTTTTTTCAATTGTTGAAGATCAAATGCAAGTAACTTTAGCTACAGTGCTTGCTGATTGTTTTAATGCTCTGAAGATTTTATCTAAACATCCAGACATTGATTCTTCCAAGGTGTTCATAACTGGTTGGAGTCTCGGCGGAAGTACTGCAATTTATTCTGCCTGGGAGCCTTTAGCAGAAAAACTAGCTCCGACTGGAGAAAGATTTGCAGGACATTTAGCTTTTTATCCAGGTGCCTTTATGTGGCCTGAGGAAATGAGATGGAGTAAATCACCAATCTTAACTCTTATTGGAGCGGATGATGATTACACTCCTCCAATTCTTATAGAAAAATTATCTCCGGCTATTAATAAGAATAAAGGTAATAGTAAAATAATTTCTTACGAAGGAGCTCATCACTCATTTGATGCCATAGACCCTGTCATGTATATACCTAATGCTATAGCAGTTGGACAAAGACATACTTTTGTAGGAAAAGATGGTTCACATTATCATGAGGACAGAGAAGGAAATAAAACGTTCATGAATGAACCTCATGAAAGAGCTAAATTATTTAAAGATAGAGCTAAAATAGGAGCTCATCTAGGTGGAAATTGGGAAGCAAGAAGAAGATCCCATTTAGATTCCGTAAGATTTCTTTTAGATAACCTATAAAGTTACCAATCTCCTATATTTTCCATAGAAGTCCAAGGTTCTTGTGGAGACAGAGCGTCTCCTGACTGAAGAATTTCTATAGAAATATTATCCGGAGACCTAACAAAAGCCATTCTTCCATCTCTTGGTGGCCTGTTTATTACAATACCTCCATCTTGTAACTTCTTGCAAGTTTCATAGATATTTTCAACAGAATAAGCTAGATGTCCAAAATTTCGAGAACCTTCCCCTAAATCATCACCATCCCAATTGTAAGTCAACTCAATTTGAGCAGAGTCATCTCCTGGAGCACATAAGAATACTAAAGTGAATCTACCTTCATCACTTTCAAATCTTCTTAATTCTTCTAACCCTAAATGATCGCAATAAAATTTTAAAGACTCTTTCAAGTCCTTTACTCTCACCATGGTGTGTAAATATTTCATATGCCCTCCTTCTTATTTTTCAAATCATTTAGTATAAGTAATGCCTGATCAGCTTTACTTGACGGAACAAAAATATGGTCATGGTATTTACCGGCAAAAATATTAGCACTAATCTGATTTTGATTTAAGCTCTTTGAAATAATAGCTGTAAGTCCATAACCTTCTAGGCTTGTCACCAAACCTATAGAAATACATTTATAGCTTGATTCATAAGAAATATTATTTTTGTCTGCTATTTTTTTTGGTATTACTAAAGTTAAGCCCTCTTTCTCTTGAATTGATGCAATGGGTTGCATTTCTTTAAACGCTCCATACATAGAATTTTCATGACTGTAAAAAACAAACTCTTCTTCAAGTAATTCTGGGTTAAGTTCTAAGCTTTTCTCTTTATATTCCATCTTCTTTTATCATTTTTTTTAATGGGACCTCTACTCCCTTAGAGCTCTTCCAATTCAATTCTTCAACAACTTTATAGCCATAACGCCTATAAAGGGGCTCTCCAGATAAAGTAGCCATAAGTTCAAAACTACTAAAACCTTCTTTTCTTGCTAAATTCTCTGATAACTTCAGTATCAAACTTCCTACTCCTTTTCGTGCCCAATCAGGATGGGTATACATAGCTCTAATTTTAGCTGAATCCTTGTACGGATCTAAAAAAGCATCATCTCTATCTCTTGTATGAGAGCCTCCAAACAAAGTTTTTCTTTTACCCCAACCTCCACAACCTATAATTCTATTCTCGGAATTTGTTATTTTTATGTACGTCTTGTCTCTTATAAGTTCTGCATCTAAACCCATGGCCTCATGAGATGCCTCTATTTGTTTCTCATCTAAGAAATCTTTCTGAAGTCCATTAATAGAAAGTTCCATAAGTTCCTTTATTTTTTGTATATCTTGTTGCATAACTAATGAATGCAAATAATAGTCACTCATTTAAGTCCTACGAGTTTTAAAGAAAAGCAATATTCCTGAAAAAGCACTAATAAAAGCTAAAACTGAAAAGAACTTAATGAAATTATTGTTAAAGTCATCTCTATCTGTCCAATCCATGATATGTAATCCCCAAAGAAAATCCCATATTCTCCATTGGGTTGATCTAATTGCTCGTATTTGTCCTGAATAAGGGTCTAAATAAACATTAATATCTTTCTCATCTTTATTCAGAGACTCAACTCTAAATAAAGGAAGAGGTCGACCTCTATATTCAGAACCTCTTTCATTTTTTAATATTTCATGAACAGAAATAGGTGTTAGATTTGTTTTAGTACGTATTATTTCTTTAGCCTCAGAAAAAGATAATTTTGTTATGGGATTTCCGTCTAGATAATAGACATAAGAACCACCTCCTAACTTAACCTGATAAACCAGGTCATCTAATCTATAAAAAAATTTAATTTCCCCTGATGAATTTATATTTACTAGACTGTTTATAGAGAAATCTATTTCCTTTGACTCGAGAAGATATTGCTCTCCTCTAACTTCCTCAATTTTATTGAAGGAAAAGAAGACTCCAGAGATAGTCCATAGCAAAAATTGTATAGAAATGAATAGACTAAGATATCTATGAATATTTCTTAAAGCTACTTTTTTCAAATCTTTATTTGCCCATAATCTATTTGACTATTTCCACCACCTATATGTGAGTAACTCATTTTTTCTCCTACTTTTAGTTGCAATTTGCTTTGGTTTTACAAAGAATAGCTAAAGGGGGAACTAATGACAAACAATCAAACTCAAAATCAAGAATCTAATATTCGTAAAGTTGCATTAACTGCCTTAGCA
>MDSW01020547.1_pt1 | contig 23550 bp, 17 predicted proteins | sample 811171 | NCBI WGS metagenome assembly MDSW01 (sample SAMN05326641, study PRJNA326480) | marine metagenome | isolation source: seawater | place: Atlantic Ocean: North West | collected 2012 | reverse complement strand
CCCCCCCCCCCCCCCTCCTGGACGCGATAATTGGGCGGCGGGGACGAGATCTCGCCGTGTTCGCCGTCCACCGACGCGCTGACTTACTTCCTTCCCATTATCCCCCGAAAAACCCGCAGCGTTCCTGAATAAGAAGTCATGGCACACCGGGGGCATCCCCATGCAGGCGGAGGTGTGGAAGCGCGAGCAGGAGAAGGCGCACGAGGAGCGCAAGCTGGAGGAGTTTCGCAAGGAGGTGGCGGAGGAGCGCAAGCTCCAAGAGCTTCAGATGCAAGCCGCGGAGGCGGGTCACATCGACAAGGTGGAGCGCCTGGAGTTCATGTATAAGGGCGGTCCGATGACGTCTGAGGACCAAGACGCGTACCTCCTCGGTGAGAAGAAGTACGAGCCGCCGAAAGAAGAGAACGAGCTGGAGAAGGTGTCCGCCGCGCCGGGGGCTCTGCTCGCGGATGCCGTCGGGTCTAAGAACGAAACCTGGAACAAGCTCAACGCGGACCCGCTCTTGATGATGCGCATGCAGGAGCAGGAGGCGCGGAAAAACGTGACGCAGAACCCGATAAAAATGGCCCAGATCAAGCGCGAGGTGGCGGCGCTCAGGGAGAAGAAGAAGCAGAAGAAGCGCGAGAAGAAGGCGTTGAAGAAGGCGAAGAAGAAGGCGAAAAAGGAAGCCATCAGAGAGAAGGTTCGAAGAGAGGTGTTGGGGGAGGCGGCGTACGCCGCGGCCAAACGAGCCGAATCTCGCAAGGAAAGGCGTTCGGCGCGGAGCCCATCCTCTTCGAGTTCCTCGTCGTCGGGCCGGTCGCGGTCGCGGTCGCGGTCGCGGTCGCGTTCGCGTTCGCCGCGCCGCGACGACGCTCGCGGGAGGGGTCGGAAGCGGAGCCGAAGTCCCGAAAGGGACCCCCTCGAGGGACCCCCCAGAACGTTCGCGCGCGACGGCGCGAGCGCGCAGGACGGCGCGAAAGGGTACGGTCTGACGTACGCGAACGAGAGGGCGGAGGGTGCTGCGGCGGTACGGCGCGAGCGGCGCGACGAGTGGCGGGAGGCGACGAGGGACGAGCGCGAAGCTGCGGAGGAGGCGGCGCGGCGGGCGAAAGCCGAGGCGTGGGCGAAGACGGGCGGAAAGAACAGCATCGGGCACCGCGTCGGGAAACTCAGCGCGGAGGAGAAAGAGGCGCGGCTCCGCGCGATGTCCTCCGACGCCGCCTCCCGGGACGCGTCTCGCGCCGAAGCGATCAGGCGCGACGCCGAGGCCGAGGCCGCGAACGGGGAGAAGAGCCTCGCCGAACTCGCCGCCACCGCCCCGGACAGGCACCACTCGGAGGCGGCGCCGTTCATAGAGGCGGCGCGGAAATCCGCATTCGGTGGGGGCGGCGGCGCGGGGGACGACCTCGAGACTCGGCTCGGGAAGAACAAGTATTACGCGCAGAAACGCGGCGGGGAAGGGCAGAGCTCGTTCGGAGGGAGGTGACGAGGGAGTGCGGCCCGTTTGCGCTTGCTACTTGCTAAAATATTGATGATACATCTCGCCGCAGTGTAGTTCTCGAAGTATCGGTGCCGCTCCCCGGGCCCGGACTGGCTTCGTTCCCATTCTACACGCTTTGAAGGAAATCTTCCCCCCTCCCTCGTCATTCCTTCCGTAATCTGGTATGCTGATCGTACTGTTATTCTGTTCTTACTGTTATGCTGTACTTACTGCTGTCTTGTTGTACTGTACACTATTCACATGACGGGCACGACGCTGTCCGACTCGAAACCGACGAAGTCGAAGTCCAGGAACGCGTCGGAAGCGACGTAGTCTTTGGCTTTAGCGCCCTTCCCGCCGTTATCCAAGAGTTCGTCGACAAAAGTCCCGAGCTCCGCGTTAATGCTCTGACTCTCGGTGGAGAGGGAACCTTGGAAGATGGGCACCGCGGCGTCGGCGAGCGCGGCAAATTCGCTCGCAGCTTCGACGTCCGCCACCTTCCGCTTTTTGGACGAGGCAAAGGCGGTCGCGGCGACCGGAGCCGCCGTCGCGGGCGCCGAGACGGGGTGCAGAGCTACGCGGGCGTTCGTCATGAGGAAGCGCGTGTGCTTGGCGGCGTGCGGGTTCGCGGAGTGAATGGCGACGTCGCAGGACCTGCACAAGAAGGCACGATCCTCGTGGCACACGGCGTACACCGGGTTCTCCTGGCAGATGTCGCACTTCGCGACGGGCTCGTCTGACGTCAACGACACGCTCGTGGACGAGGACGCGCCGTGCACACTGCGCGGACCATATCGGGAGGGTCGAGTGCGGGAGAAGGAAGAAGGTCAGTGTCGTCTCGCCACACGCCCGAGCGGGCGGCCGTTCGCGGTCGAACCAAGGACGAAGCATTGTACTTTCGTAACGAGATGGTGAAGAGACGAAATGTGACGACGCACCTCTCGTCGCAGGGGCCGCACACGACGGTGTCGTTCACCCAGTTCACGCGCGTGGCAGGCGCGGAGGCGCAGTGTTCGCAGAAGCTTTTCATGCGGGAGGGGGCTCGGGAGTCTTCTTGCTCGGAGCGCGACGCGGCGTTTAGTGCGCAAACGGCGGCGAGAGCGGCGCTTTTTCAAGGCTCGTTTCACGCACGAGAGACGTCCACGTCACGCACGAGTGGGCCAGAACGCGCCAGGTGGAGGAACTGAGAAAAATCCCAAAGAAAAAGAACAGGGAAGAAAACCGACGCATTATTACACTCGCACACGCGGGTGGTCCAAGTCTCGTCCGCGGCGAGTCTCCGATTTTTACTGTAGTCCAACTACAGAAGACGCTGCTACAAGCGCTTGTTGAGCGCCGGCGACGTGAGGACGCTCGCGTTCGTCCTCGCGTTGTTGATGGCGTCCGCCTCTGCCTTTCTCTGCTTTCGAACGATCGCTTCCTCGCGCCTCCTCTTCACCTTCGCGTCGTAAATGAGCCACAGTCCGGCCCACACCACGGCGCACGACGCCGCGAGCGCGCCTTTGATGTCCCACCCGACGACCTTCGGCGGCTCCTCTTCCACGAACACCACCCACAAGTCCTCGGGCGTTCGCGTCACCTTCGCGGCGACGGCGTCCGCGCAATCTTCGGACGCCGAGATGGCGATGCGGTACACCACGTACGTTCTCCCCTCCACCACCTCCTCCTCCCTGCGAGCTGAACACGAGAAGGCCTCCGTCGCGCCGGCGGCGAGAGTCAGGATGCCGTACCTGGGCAACGCCGCCGACCCCGCCGCGGTGAGCACCTCCTCTCCGCCGGCGTCCACGACGACGCCCTCCTCCCACGGGTCCGCGAAGGACGCACCGGGGCTACCCTCACGAATGACCGCCTCGCACACGTTCGATTCCAGAATGGTCTCCGCTGCGAGCGTCTCCCACGCCTCCGCCACGCACCGCTTCGAGCGCCGCGGCGACGTCGCGACCGCGTCGTAAACGACCGAGATCCACACCCCGCGAGGCTTGGACATTCCTTGCCCGGGGTCGTGCCGCACGGCGTTCTGCACCTCGTCGATGCGCCCGAGCGTGAATGCGGCGTCGCCCAGATCAGCGACCGCGAGGTCCGCCACCGCGCGGGCGAGGGAGACGCGAGCGTGCTCGGACCCCGCAAATCCGGATCGGGGCTCGTGCTTCGCATCCACCCCCGTGATCAGCGTCAGCGCGACGAGCGCGAGCGCGAGCGCGAGCGCGACGCGGCGCGTCGGCGCTCCCCGCGGGACGTGCTCCGGCGAAGACCGCATGCGTCGCGCCCGAAACGCGCGCGCCGCGTGCTCCCGAACAGTGTCCCCAGCGCAGGTGTTGACGTCGGAATTCTGGTCCGCATCGTCGCGCATACCAGGTACTCTTGGAGTCTTGGCCGCGCGCGCGCGGGTCGGTGACCGGGAGCCGGACCCGTCAGAAGTCGAATCGGGCGGGCCGTCGTCAACTCGGCGGTCGAACGATGACGAACGAGGAGCCGCGTGGCTTTTTGCGAATAACGCGACGCGGCGCGGGAAGTCGTCACGCCGGCACCGACGGCCACGCTCTCCATCGCGCGCCTCGCGTGACACCCGCGCCTTCGTCGTCACTTCCCCTGGCTTCGAACATGGGCGACCGCCCGCCGCCTCCGGCGCAGTGCGCGCCCGAGGAGGTGGTCCGCGGCGCCCCCGCGCAAGGCCAACCCGTTGAGGCACCGGTGCCCGGGGCCGTGGACCTCCCCCCCTTGGCCACGGTCACCCACACGACGTACGCGCAGCCCGCGCGAGGGATCCCGGTGAACTCGAACCCGTTCTACCCGAGCGCGGGCGGCGACCCGTACGCGCAAGGCCGGGTCGCGGGAGGGATGGGGGGCGTGCAAGCGGGACAGCACGGCAGGTTCATGTTGGCCGACGGCACGACGGTGGTGATCCAGGAAGGCACCGGGTCCATGGAGCACGCGATCGCGCGAAGCCTCGCGCGCTCGTTGCGTCTCTTCGCCCTCATCGACGTGTTCATCTGCGTCATCAACGTCTTCATCGGGTACTTCTGGTTGGCGATTGCGATCGTCGGCCCTCTGTGCGGCTTCTACGGCGCGAAAAACTACCTCCGCGGGCCCACCCTCGCGTACGTGGTGTTTTGCTTCCTCGCCCTCATCTGGAGAATGGCGGTGTTCCTCATGCCCAATATGTCCGTGGGGACGCAGGTCCTCGCTTTTCTCATGGTCCTGGTGCAGTGCTACATCCTCAGGCTCGCGATTCGGTTTTACAGGATGCTCAAGGAGTTCACCGACGATGACCTGGCGCTCCTTCGCGCGATGGAGCATCTCCCGGCGAGGCTGGTGTACTGGTGAGCGGCGAGAAGGGCGAGAGCGCGCACGCGTGTACTATGATACAAATACGATACGATTTTCTGTTCAACGCGAGCCGCGCGTTTCATCGTAGCTACGACACTATGATATGATATCACGTCTGCTACAGATATGATACCATCACGTCTCGTACCATCTCTCTTCCTCGATTTTCAGCCCGGTGTGCCTCGCCCCCTCCGTGCGGTGCACGAGCACCGCGTCGCCGATTTCGAGGGACGACACGGCGGTGGCGTTTCCCCCCTCGTCCCTCACCAGGCGCACCGTCTCGGCGTTCTGCAGCAGCGCCGCGAACGTCTCCCCGTCCTCCGCCACTGCCTCCACCAGGACCATCTGCCTCTGTTCCACCTTCATCCGCCCGATGAGCGCGACGCGCGTCTCCCCCCTCGGCCCCACGCACAGCACTTCGTCCCCCGCGGCGAGCTCGGAGAGGTACGCCGTCTCCCCCCCCGGCTTCATGACGTACGAGCACAGGGGCCCCGCGTTGACGCGAAACGGACGCGCGTTGACGTACCCGTGCGCGTCCAGACACTCGCTGTGCACGAGGAACAGGCCGCGCGCGAACGAACCGACGAGGAGGCCCTCCCCCGGGGCGAACGCGCTCGCGCAATCGACGCACGCGCGATCGCCGACGCCAACCACCTCGACGCGCGTCACGACGGCGCGTTCGAGACCGGACGACCCCGCGTCCGAGGACGCGGAAGGAGACGGGTCGGGTCGCGGCGCGAGGCCGTTCAGGGTGTGATCCTTCCTCCTGCGCATGTACTTCGCGAGCTCGCGCGCCTCGTTCGGGTCGTCGGTGCGCAACACGACGCCGTCGACGCCCGTCTCGAGCGCCTCGAACATGGCCGCGGCGTCGTCGGCGTCCCTCGCGAAAGCGACCAGGGTCGAGTCCGGTGCCGCGCCGTACGCCGCCACGAGGTTCTCCGCCGGGATCACGCGCCACGCGCTCGAGTCTACGATGACGAGCGGCTCGACGCCGGCGAGGCGCGCGACGGCGTCCACGTCCTCGGGCCCCGCGACGGGGCACACGACGCCGACGGCTCGGGAGGACGGGGACGTTTCGGAGTCCCCGTGAGAATCGTCATCGAGCGCGCCCCTCGCGTCGCTCGGGATGCGGTGCACGACGCCGGCGTCGTCCACGCGGATGGCCTCGAAACGCCCGACGGCGCGCCAGGTCTCGGCGAGGTGCGCGTTCTCGGGCGGGAATAGAGCGCTGGTCGTCAGGCCGGACTCGAGGGAGGTCTTCAGCACGTCGCAATTCGTCGTTTCGATCCACACGAACTTATCCGTCGACACGGAGACGGCGCGGGTGGCGCACGCGCGTCGAGGGCGAGGCGCGCGCGAACGCGCCGACGGTCGCGCCCCGACGACCGAGCCTCGCGGTTCAGCGAGCGTGGACGCCATCGCGGTGTGGCCGCCCACGGGCGTCGTCGGCCCGAGACCTGCGAATCCGGGACGCATAGTACTGGTAGGCGCGCGGCACGCCTCCGGTTTTTTCTCGCGGTGCTGCAGCACCTTTCGTCGAGCTGAGCTTTCCGATCGGCGTTCAAAAGCCTGGACCGGACAGAGGGAGAGGGTCCAGGGACAGAGGGAGACGGCGCGGAGACGGACGAGGGGGAGGTTCGTTCCGGCTCACTCGCTTGGCCGTCGCGATGTCGTCGTACGGCACGCGAACGCGCCGCAACGCGGACGCGAACCAGCGGGCACCCCCGAAGGTGTTCGCGCGCGAAGATGAGGACGGGGTGAAACGCGTGAAAGGGGAGAAGCGGCGAGCCGACGGCGAGGGCCCGGATGGGGGCGGCAAGGGCGGGTCCAAGGAAGACAAGAAAGCGGCGAAGCGCGCGCGCAAGGCCGCGAAATCGGCGTTGCTCGCGCAGGTCATGGGCGCGCGAGGCACCGCGCCGAAACCCTCGGGGGACGACGAGATCTCACAGCCGCGGTCGGACACGGCGCCTCCCGCGGTGCCGAAACTCAAGCCGACCCCCGCGGGCCCTGCTCCCGCGGGCGGGTACGCGGAGGCTGAGCTCGACGCACTCCGCGAGTACGTCGCGGCGTGTGGCGGGGGCGCGCTCAAGCCGGGTTGGCGCGCGGAGATCTACACGCGCGCCTCCGGCAAGAACGCGGGACAGAGGTACAGCGTCTTCGTCGATCCTTCGGGGAATAGGTTCCGTTCGCGCGTCGAGGTGGCGAGGCACCTGGCTCTCGTCCCGGTGGCGAACTTCACGCGCCCGGAACCCTCGAAAGCCCCTCGCGCCGGGGACCGTCCGCTCGCCCTTCCCGCCGCCGTGTCGAAGGAGAAACCCGCCAAGGCGAAGCGGGCGAAGGAGAAGGAGAAGGAGATGGAGAAGGCGAAGGAGAAGAAGAAGAAAGCCTCCTCCTCGCTGGCGCTCGAGGCGCCCGCGAAGACGAAGCTCAAGGAGAAGAGCTCCAAGACTCGGCGCCGCGGCATGGAGTCGTACTGGGAGCAGGTCAAGGTGGACGGCGAGGTGTTCAAGCGCGGTGACTGCGCGTACGTCATCAGCGACAAGACGGAAGATTTCGACGACGACTCGGACGAGACGTGCGCGGCGTGCGCCAAGACGGGCGACCCCGAGACGGACGTCATGCTGGAGTGCGACGGGTGCCTCCGCGGATGGCACCTCGGGTGCCTCAACCCACCGCTGAAGGACGTTCCGGAGTCGGAGTGGACGTGTCCGATGTGTCTCGCCTCCGCGGACGGCGTCGCGCCGCTCACGTCCTCGGAAGGAAACGGACGGCGAACCGCGTGCGGGGAGTTCCTCGCCGGGAAGCTCCACATGTGCCGCATCGAGTGCATCTGGAGCGAGGGCGATCAGTTCAAGTTCGTCGGCAGGTGGTTCGCCACCCCGGAGGAAACGCACACCGGGCGCCAGGCGCACCACACCAGGCGCGAGGTGTTCCTGACAAATAACACCAACGAGAACAACGTGGACTGCCTCCTCAGGCCCGCCACGGTGTTGCCGCCGCAGCAGTTCCGCGACGCCGCGAAAGCAGCCGCCGCCGCCGCGGTGGCGGCGCGGCAGAGGGCGACGGCGGAGACGAACGGCGCGGATCCGTCATCGACCGCGGAAAAAGTCGACGAGGCGGCGGTGGCGGCGGCGAAAGCCGCGGGGGACGACGTGTTCTTGTGCGAGTACACGTACGACGGGCACTTCCAACGCTTCAAGAGGAGGGTGGAGTGGGAGGAGGACGACTTCAGCGACGACGAAGGGGGCGGAGCGCGAAGGTTCTTCTCGGGCGCGAGCGCGCACGACTCGGAGTACCGCGATGATTTCAGCGATGACGACGAGCGGAGCGACGGGGAGGAGGACGACGGCGGTGAGTGGGGCGCGCCGAAAGGAAGAGGCGGGGCCAAGAAGGGGAAGAAAGGATCAAAAAAGGTCCAAGAGACCGGACGCCGACGCGGGCGCGTCATCAGCCGACACATCACCGCGAGTCGACGGAAAGCGCTCGCGTCCGGGGAGGGGGGCGTCATGGGCCTCGGCTCGGTCTCGTTCCAGCGCGTCGCGCGTCCGACGCCGACGACGAAGCTCGGGCGTGTTCGCCAGGCGCTTTCCCTCGCGGCGGTTCCCGGGAGCTTGCCGTGCCGCGAGAACGAACGCGCGAAAATTTTGGATTTCGTCGAACAGGCCATCGTCGAGGGCGCGTCGTGCCGCGGCCGGTGCGTGTACATATCGGGCGTTCCCGGGACCGGAAAAACGGCGACGGTGAGGGAGGTGGTTCGCACGCTTCGCAAAAAATCGCGCGACGGGTACCTCCCGCGGTTCAACCACGTCGAGCTCAACGGCTTGCGCCTACAGACGCCGGCGCACGCGTACTCGGCAATCACCGAGGAACTTCTGGGCGAGCGGATGAGCCCGCAGAGGGCGTGCGAGGTTTTGGACCGGAGGTTCAAGGAGGGACGCGGCGCGGACGGGCGCGTGACGGTGTTGGTCGTCGACGAGATGGACCTCCTCGTGACGCGCACGCAACAGCTCCTGTACAACCTCTTCGACTGGCCGACGCACCGCGCCGCGCGGCTGGTTATTCTCGGCATCGCCAACACCCTGGACCTTCCGGAACGGCTGCTCCCGAAGATCTCGTCGCGGCTCGGGAACAACAAGGTGGTGTTCAAGCCGTACACCGCCGAACAGCTCAAACGCATCGTCCTGTCGCGCTTGGAGGACGCGGGCCCGCCCGGCGAGCTGGTTCCTTTCGAGGCGGTGGCCATCGAGCTCGCGTCGCGAAAGGTTGCGGCTGTGTCGGGCGACGCCCGGCGCGTTTTGGAGCTGTGCCGCCGCGCCGCCGAGCTCGCGGAAGGGCGGGGTGGGGCGGAGGACGGCGCGAAGGTCCTGATGAACGACATCAAAGCCGCCCAGGACGAGATGTTTCAGTCGCCGCACATGCGCATGCTCGAGGCGGCGTCGCGGCACGATCGCATCTTCCTCGCCGCTCTGCTTCTCGAGCTGAAACGGTCAGGTGTCACCGAGGCGAGCACCACGCACGTCATGCGCACGCACGAAACCCTCTGCCGCGCGAACGGCGAGCCCTTGCCCCCGGCGGGCGCGGCGGCGGCCATCGCATGCAGGCTCGCGTCCGCGGGACTGCTGTTGGCCGACCCGGGACGCAAACGCGCGGCGCAGAGGGTCTGTCTCAACGTACCCGTGGAGGACGTCGTGTACGCGCTCAAGGATGAGCGAAGGCTGCAGCAGAAGAAAGTACACGCGGCGACGTTGCTGAAAAACGCGGGCGCCGCGGGGAGCGCAAACGGCGCCGCGGGTGACGTCGCGGGGGCGGAGAGGAGCGATATCCCGTGGATGCGACAGCTCGCGCTGTGAGATTCTCCGAACGATCGCACGTATACGAGGTTCCCTGAGCTATTGTGATATCACGCGCGGCGGGGACGCCTAAGAGTTTAACACGAGCTTCGCGCACCCCGCCACAAACACCGTCGTGATCGTCAGCGTGCACGCGACGTAACACGCGAACGCGGCGACGGACGGTTTCACCGTGGCGTTCCTGGCGCGCACGACCCGTTCGCTCTCATCCCAAACCGCCGGCTTCACCGCGAATCGCCGGCGGAACGCGGCCGGCGATGCGCGCATCTGCCGCTCGCTCGCAGCGGTCGCGACCCCGGGCGACGCCTTCGCGAGCGCGGCGCAGACGGCAACTGTCGCCGGGTCGCTCGAGACGACGCCGACACACCCCACGTGTCCTCCGCCGAACGCCCCGAACGCAATCGCGGTTCGCGCCGTGTCGGAGATGTCCGATGAGTAGTACACTCGATCGGCCGGGCCCACGCTCTCGAGCTCGACGACCGGGAGCTCGGGTTCGAGCGCGCTGGGCGGCGCCCCGTCGAGGGCCGCGGAGAAGCGGGCGAAGTATCCCGAGCCCCACGCGCTGTCGTCGTTGTATCGCCACGACGCGCCCGCGCGAGACAGCCCCGAGGTCCACGGCTTGGAAAACCATCCGCGCATGATCTCATCCACTGCTCCCCCGCGGCCGAGCGCGAGGACGACGCCGCCGCGCGCGGCGAAGTGCTGGACGCGCCAGCGGAGTTCGGCGTCAGCGATGAAGTCGGCGCATCGCGCGGCATCCACGAAAGCCCCCGCGGGCGCGCCGAGACCGACGATGGCGATCACCCGGACCCGACGCGGGCGAGACTCGTCACTATCGTTCGTGCCGTCGCGAGCCGCCGCGAAAAGGGCGTCCGCGAGCGCGCGGCGGCCGCCGCTTTCGGTGCCCGAGGCGCGAGCGACGAGGAAACCGACGCGTTCGAACGCGGCCGCGATCGCGTCCGCGAGTGGGTCGGACGAGGACGCGGATGACTTCCCCCCCCGCGCGCCGAAACCACCGACGACAAGGGCGTCCACCGACGTGAGGTCATCGCCCCGCGCCATCACGGGCCACGTGCTGGGCGTCTCGAGAAGTGGGTGAGCGTCAGCCTGGACCCCTACTTTTAAGAGGTTTGAATGAGCGAAACAGCGCGATGCGCTGCGTCATATCCCGTTTTCCACTGCTACGCTTCTACTGTCTACGCCTCCTCGCTCGTTCCTACTCCTCTCGCCCGTCGACGCAGTGCGTATCGAGTCACTGCTTCGCACGCCGCTTACCTGACCGCTTCGTCTGCTTCGGTGTCTGCGCGATTACCTCCGCCCCCCGGCCTTTCCCGAACCCGAGCGCGATGACGCCCGCGTTGCAATCCTCGATGCGCGGTGAAGGCAAACGCAATAGGTGTTCCGTCCCGGTCTCCCCGAATTTAAACTCGAGCGCCTCCGCGTTTTCGTCCACGCGCACGACGTCAAAGTCTCGCGACGCGTCTACCAGGTTCGCGCGTATGGATCGGAGCTCCTTTTCGCTCAGCGCGCGTCCGAGCCCCAGCGGCTCGAGCTCGGACTCCGGGAAGTCGACGATGCCTCTCGGTTTGTATCCGAGCCACACGTTCACGAGAAACGACACCCTCAGGTACCCACGTTCGGGGGCGGACTTCGCCAGCTCCCTAGGCGCGCCGTGGAGCATCCGCCCGTCGAACGCGATGTGCTTCCCAGACTCGGGGAAAGACGCGTTGGCGACGCCGACGGCTCCCCGGAACGCATCCACATCTTCGTACATCGTCGGCGGCGTCTTCTCGAGGACGACCGTAGGCGCGCCGCAGTCGCTCAGGTACGTCACCGTGGATATCGCCGGGCACACGCACACGCCGTACTCGTCGACGAGGTCCTCGTCCTTGTCCCAGTGGAACGCCACCGCCTCCTTCTGCTCGTCCCCGGGCCGCCTGAGCTGCACCCACCATTCCGCCCCCGATTTCGACGCGTCGAACCCGTCCACCGCCGACCCCGCGTGCGCCTCGAACACCGCTTTTGCGAGGGATTCGAGCGCGCACCGCGGCGATGACGACGCGCCGATCCAAAATGACGCACCCACGAACGCGGCTTCGCAATCCCGAGCCAGGTCCGCGCGGAGCTTCGCGGGCACCGCGTCTGGGAACGCTCGAAACGCGAAGTCGAGCCCGCAATCCGAGACGCCCGCGACGCGGCCCAGCGTGTCTATTGAGACCTCCTCGGAAGCAGCCGGGTCGTCCTCATCGTCCAGATGGAGAACGGTCTCAACCGGAGTCCGCGGCGCCTCGGGCTCATCACCATCGGCAGGTGTCTTTCGCCGCCGCTTCGCGGAAGACCCCGACGCGCCGCCCATGGTTTGCCGGACTCAGAAATGTGACTCGCTGCAGTAAGAAAATGCAGCTCCCTCACCATTTTTGCTCTTCGAAGGCCGAGAGGGGGGGGGGAGAGACCGTTGCGGATGGCCGAGTCGCTTTTTGCTGGCGGACTGAAAAAGATCCGTCTCCAACGCAATCAGGAACAAAATCGTCTCGAGACGGAAACATTTAAACCAGAAATAGACCGTCCATTTGCAAAGGCACTCGGAGGGTGCCTTCGCGATCGCGTCCAGGCGAAATCCGTGCGCTGCAGAGCGGCCACGCCGACCGCGGGATGATGACGAGGCTACTCGCCTGACTGTTTTTCACCCGCGTCGGCCGCAACACGCGCGGCTATCCGAGGGCACGCCGCGCACGATGAGGAGGCAACGAAGCGTCGCCCAGCTTCTCAGGGCCGTCGCGCCTGTCGCTTCGCGCCCCACCGCTCTGCTGCGGTCGGCGAAGCAGGCGCGCCAGGCGGCGGTTCCCGCGCAGGCGACCGTGACCCCGAGCGCCCCCGACCATGGCGGTACGGTCTACCCCGTGCCCGTCTCGCCGGGGTTGACGAAGTACTCCAACGTCGACGGCGGTCGCATCGACGACGGGCGATACACGAACTTCAAGGCGGAGGTCGGGAAATTGATCCCGGAGGAACGTCTCTACACGGATCCCGTGAAGACGTTCGCGTACGGCACGGACGCGTCCTTCTATCGTCTCCTCCCGCAAATCGTCGTCAAGGTGCACAACGAGAACGAGGTGAAGGAGATCTTGCCGATGGCGGCCAAGCACGAGACGCCCGTGACGTTCCGCGCGGCGGGTACGTCCCTCTCGGGGCAGGCCGTGACGGACTCGATCCTCCTTAAGCTCAGCCACACCGGGAAGAACTTCAGGAACTACGATATCAAGGTGCGCGTCGACCCCGCCCGGGGTCCCGTCCTCGACGTGACGAAACATCCGAGACATCGCTCGCGGTCCCGGACACCACACCCAACGACTCGATTTTTTCTTCCGATCGATGTTGCTCGCGCGCGAACCTTCTCGAGCGCTCCGATCTGACTTCGGCCCTCCAATTATCTTCATCACCGCCTTTGCCGGTATCGTAGGAGGACGGTCGCGAGATTACGCTCGAGCCAGGCCTCATCCTCGGCGAGGTGAACCGTCTGCTCGCGAAGTACAAGGAGACGCACGGCCTCGACAAGCAGTACAAGATGGGTCCGGATCCGTCCTCCATCGACTCGTGCATGATCGGCGGCGTCGTCGCGAACAACTCCTCCGGTATGTGCTGTGGGGTGAAGCAGAACACGTACCACACGCTCAAGGACATGCGCATCGTTTTCGTGGACGGGACGGTGCTCGACACCGCGGACGAGGCGTCCCGCGCGGCGTTCATGAAGTCGCACAAGTCCCTTGTGGACGGTGTCGTGAATCTCGCCAAGCGCGTGCAGGGAGACGAGGAGCTGAGCTCGCTGATCCGCAAGAAGCACGCGATCAAGTGCACGACGGGGTACTCCATGAACGCGCTCGTGGACCACCCCGTGGACGACCCGATCGAGATCATCAAGCGTCTGATGATTGGCAGCGAGGGCACCCTCGGGTTCGTCTCGCGCGCGACGTACAACACCGTCATCGACCACCCGCACAAGGCGAGCGCGTTCATCGTGTTTAAGGACGTGCGCGAGGCGTGCCGCGCCGCGGCGGTGCTCCGCCGCGAGACGGACGTCGACGCGGTCGAGCTCTTCGACCGCGCGTCCCTCGCGCAGTGCGAGGGACACGAGCAGATCATCGGCCTCGTGCCCACCATCGCGGACGCGCCGAAGACGGGCGCCGCGCTTCTCATCGAGTGCCGCGGCGCCACGGACGACGAGCTCAACGCCGGGATCAAGGCCGTGACGTCTGCGTTGGATGGCGCCAACATGGACTACCTGAACGACCGCGAGAAGACCTACCCTTTCGTGAAGGACGAGGCGGTGTACAAGGTGTACTGGGACGTGCGTAAGGGTCTGATTCCCCTCGTCGGGTCGTCGCGCAACGCGGGGACGTCTGTGCTCATCGAGGATGTGGCGTGCGAGGTTGACAAGCTCGGGGACATGACGCAGGATCTCATCGACATGTTCGAGCGGTTCGGGTACGACGACGCGTCCGTCATGGGCCACGCGCTCGAAGGGAACTTGCACCTCGTTTTCTCGCAGGGCTTCAGGAACGACGACGAGGTGAAGATGTACGCGGCGATGATGCAGGAGCTCTGCGAGATTGTGGCGGAGAAGTACCAGGGCTCTCTCAAGGCAGAGCACGGCACCGGGCGCAACGTCGCGCCGTTCGTGGAGATGGAGTGGGGGACCAAGGCGTACGACCTCATGTGGGAGCTCAAGGAGCTGTTCGACCCCAAGTATGTCCTCAACCCGGGCGTCATCCTCAACCGCGACCCGGACACGCACCAGAAGTTCCTCAAACCTAAGCCCGTTGCGGATCCCATCGTCGACATGTGCATGGAGTGCGGCTTCTGCGAAAGCAACTGCCCGAGCCGCGACCTGTCGCTGACCCCGCGCCAGCGCATCACCGTGTACCGCGAGATCTCGCGCCTCGAGGCGATCGAGAATCGCAACAATGCGGAGCAGGAGCGCCTCGACCAGTTCCTCAGCATGTTCACGTACGAGGGCAACTCCACGTGCGCGGCGGACGGCATGTGCCAGGTGAAGTGCCCCGTCGGGATCAACACCGGCGAGCTCATCAAGTCTATTCGCGAGCGCGAACTCCGCGACGCGAGCTCGGCGACCAAGGGCGCGAACGCGCTGGCGAGGAACTTCTCCACCTTCGCGGCCGCCGTGCCCGGCTTCCTCAACGTCGTCAGCCTCGCGCACGGTCTCCTCGGCCCGGGCTTGCTCAAAACCGTGTCCAAGGGCCTCAACTCCGCGACGGGCAACCTCGTGCCGGTGTGGAACGAGCACATGCCCACGGGAGCGCCTAAGCTTCCGGCGCCTCACGTGCCGGAGGCGACGGCGTCCGTCTCCAGGGGCCTCCCCAGGAAGGTTGTGTATCTGCCCTCGTGCGTGACGCGCATGATGGGTCCGGTCAAGGGCGAGGAGGACATCGGCGGCGTCCCTGACGCGATGATGAGCATCCTCAAGAAGGCGGACTATGAGGTGGTGTACCCGAAGGGGCTCAGCAACAGCTGTTGCGGCATGCTCTTCAACAGCCGCGGGTTCAAGGCTACGGCGTCGATGAAGGGCGGCGAGCTCGAGGAGGCGCTCATGGAGGCGTCCGAGGGGGGGAAGCTTCCAATCGTCGTGGACACGAGCCCTTGCCTGGCGCAGATCAAGGAGCAGCTCAGCAACCCGGCGCTGCGCTTCTCGCTCTACGAGCCCGCGGAGTTCATCAGCAACCACCTCGTGGACAAGCTCGAGTGGAAGAAGGTGCGGGACCACATCGCCGTGCACGTGCCCTGCTCCTCCAAGAAGCTCGGCGTCGAGGCGACCTTCTCGAAAATCGCGGGCCTGTGCGCCGAGCAGGTGACCCCGAGCGGAATCCCTTGCTGCGGGATGGCGGGCGACCGCGGGATGCGGTTCCCGGAGTTGACCGGATCGAGCTTGAACTACCTCGACCTCCCCAAGGGTTGCTCGGACGGGTACTCCACGAGCAGGACTTGCGAGATGAGCCTGTCGAACCATTCGGACGTGAACTTCCGCGGGTTGGTGTATTTGGTGGATGAGGCGACGAGCGCGCTCCCCAAGCAGGAGGCGAAGTGAGGGAACGCGCGCGACGCGACGCGCGGCTGCTGCTAAAAAAATGGATGAATACATTCTTTCACGCTTCGTCTACGCGACCTTCTTCTTCTCTTCCTCTTCCTTCTTCTTCTTAGCCGCCTTTCTCTTTTTCTCTCGCGCCGCTCTTGCCCGGGCGGCGATGTTCATCGTATGATACACCAGGACGAGGTAAGCGAGTAGGCCCCACTGCGGAGAGCACGCCACCGACGCGTCGGCCATAGCACCGAGTAATGACCACAGCAGAGTCACCGCGGAGAAGAGACCGAGGACGCCCGCGTTACCCCGGGTGAGCGCCTGGAACGACGCGCCGAAAGCGAAGAAGGAGCTGGCGATCACCTGCGACTTCTTTCCGGCGAAGACGCGCGACACGGTCTCGTCAACGCCCTTGAGACCCCTGACTGAGACGAACGACTTCCAGCGAGGGAGCCATTCCGCCTTTTCAGGGTCGCATGGTGCGTCCGACGTGGCACACGCGTACGCGTCCCAAACGCTCGTGACGAGCGCGCCGGGGTACATCATCGCGCGGATCAGATCACCAGGATCGCCATGTTTTGCCGGGGTGTCGGGAATCGGTATGACGATCTGCGAGAGGACGACGGACAACGGGGTGTACGCCGTCGTTTCCATCGTCGCCATTGGGACACGGAGAATAACAGTTGCGGCCAACGCGTAGCACGCGAGCCACTGCGCTCGGCTTGGGGAATGCATCGTCACGATAAACAATAGAACGAGCCGACACGTGCACTGCAAGAGATCTCTCGTAAAGACGCGATGGCGGCTTTCGTCCCAGGCGGCGCGCGAGTGTCGCGAAGGCGTTTCACGCGTCGTTGATTACAGTTCTTGCAATTCCATGAAACCCTGCTGCTCATCAGCCGAGGGACAGGTTTTCCAACAGTGTCACCCACTGCACTGCTCCCACTTCGTCATGGGCGTCCCTCCCGTCGCGGGCGCCGCCGCGACCAACCCCTCTTTCGCGCGCCGGGGGATTCCCCCCCCCGCGCGTATAAGCGGTAGTCTATCGCGAACGCCGAGCGCCGGACGTGTCGCCGTGCGTGCTCGCGGCGTCTCCCGCGACTGCGGATCTACCAGCTCGGCCCCTGATGCTGGCGCGGACTCTCCGCTCGCAGCGACGTTGAGAGGCGCAGCGGGCGGCGCGATCGTGTCCGTCGCGGCGTCGTGCCTTCTCGTTGCCGCACCTCCCGGCACGACGTCTTTCTCCTCGTACGTCGCCGCCTTCCTACACGGCGGTGTCCCCGCGGCGTACGCGGACGACGACGGACGCGCCGAGTTGGCCGAGGTTGCTGATGCCTCCTCCGACGCTGCCTCCCCCGACGCCTCGGACTCCAAAGCGGCGCCGGCGACGGATCTGCAGATCGTTGATGAGGTGTGGAAGGTGGTGGATGACAACTTCCTCCCCGCGCGCAGAGACGACGGGTTCGACCGCGTCGCGTGGGCGAAGCTTCGCGAGGGATACGTCGCCGACCCCCCAAAATCTCGCGCTGAGGCGTACGCCACCGTTCGCGACATCCTGAGGACGCTCGGGGATCCGTTCTCGCGGTTCGTCGACCCCGCGGACTTCGCGCCTCTCTTGAAGTACGACATCAGCGGCGTCGGGCTAAACATCGCTGAGGATCCTGACGATCCATCGCGGCTCAAGGTTCTCGGTCTCGTTTTGGACTCTCCCGCGGCGCGCGCCGGCGTGCGTCAGGGCGATGAGCTTGTCGCCGTCGACGGCGTCTCGACGCGCGACAAGAGCGCGTTTCAGGCGGTGTCTCTGATCCAAGCCGCGCCGGGGCCGGACGTCGCCGTCACGATCAAGAACCGCGACAAGGGAGAGCGGGAGCTTTCCCTGCGCCGCTCCAGCAACGCGTCGAACCCCGTGTCGTCGCGGATGGAGGGCGGGTCGGTTGGTTACATTCGACTGCGCGAGTTCAACGCGCTCGCGGAGCCGAACGTCGCTCGCGCGGTGGAGTCGCTCAGGGATCAGGGCGCGACGTCGTTCGTGCTCGATCTCCGCGACAATCCCGGCGGGTTGGTCCAGGCAGGGGTCGAGATTGCGCGATTGTTCCTCCCGGCGGAGACGAACGTTGCATACACGGAGGGGCGGGTCGTCGCCGGGGGGGTGAAAGGGGAGACGGAGTTTGCAACGACGGCGATGAAGCGCGGCGGGTCGGGGACGGGGAACGGAGGGAACGGGTCGGCGCCGAGCACCAGGCTCAAGAGCATCCCATCTGCGAAGGTTCGGACGGTGGAGGAGCCGCTCGTCGTCCTCGTCAACGGTCGGTCGGCGAGCGCGTCGGAGATTCTCACCGGTGCGCTCAAGGATAACTGTCGCGCCACCGTCGCGGGGTCGAGGACGTACGGGAAAGGGCTGATTCAGAGCGTGTATGAGCTGAGCGACGGGAGCGGACTCGTCCTGACCGTGGGTAAGTACGTCACCCCGGGTTTGAACGACATCGATCGGCAAGGCATCCAGCCCGATTTCGCGATGTTTCCAGGGTTCGCCAAGGCGCAAGAGGAACTGAGTGCGTGCGAAGTTCCCACGAATCCGAGCGCGAGGAGGTGAGCGTGTGATGATACCTTCGAAGGGTGTAAACTCTACTTCCCTCGGGAACGATTTCGACGCGAGCCACGTACAACATCACCGGAACCTTCCCAAGTTCTTCCCAACATTCGCCGCCGCCTTTGCTCGCGCCCTCTTTTTCATCACCGCCGCCGTATCGGCCGCCACCTCCCCCATGACCTGCTCGCGCGCGGCGGCGAGTTGCACCTGCTCCTCGTGATACGCTTTTAGCTCTTTGCGCCAGCGCTCAGCAGAGATTTTACCCCTCAGTTCTGCTGGCACATCGGCCCTGTCACGCGCGCGCTGTCGAGCCCCCGCCGTGCCTCGTCTGGCCTTAGGTGCGTCTACTCCCGTCGGGACGGATTGCCCCGCCAATGGCTCGCGCGACTTTTGTTTCGGCGGTGGATCGTCAAGACCTCCGTAACGGCGTTTACGACCCCGTATCGACGGCGAAAAGAGCAGAATGACATCGACGAGAACGTGCGCGAGAATGCCAAAGCAAAATACGATCCACTCCCAACGCGTTCGCGCGCGAACCTTGCGAGCTCGAGGCGCCGTCCCCTCGTCCGCTAGATTCGACATCTTGCCCCGACGCATACGCGGCGTTGCTCGATCGCGCTCCTGCAACGACTCACGTGGCGCGTTGGTCTCCAGCTCCCGCGTCGGGGCTGAACCTGTTGGAGACGCCTCCCCGGGGCGATCTGTAGCGGGTTTCGCCTCCGCGTCGTCGCGCGCATCCCCCGAGTGGGATGAAGGGTCCTCTTCAGGCACTGTGGGCAACTCCTCGAAATCGTCTCCATTGATGCGCCGCATCCTTTCGAGGGGGCGTCTCACCGTCTTCCCCAAACGTATGCCCGCGCGGGGCGGAGTGGACGTGCAAAATTTGTCACACCAGTATGCCTCGTCCTTTGAGCGAAACTCTTTGTCCCCTTCACTCTTCGTCCCAGAACTATAGCGGCACAGGTTAGGCGCGCGCTCGTCAAGACAGCTGGTCGAAGATCCTTCTCACTTTCGCGCTGAGAGGTTGCCTGACGCGCTGGCATCGTCACCTCGGTGATCGCGAAAGGGGATCACGCACACCGCAACCCGCGCGCGCTCGTTAGTCACGCGATCCCATAACGGGAACTGTTTGTCGGCCTCGCTTAGACCGACATGGTCAAGCACGTGAACAATAACCATGCGACGCGTGCTTACAGCGGCGAGGCGCTGAAGGAGCGACTGCCGGACCTGAGCGACCCGTTTCCTTCCGGAGTCGTTTCCGACGAGATCGCGCTGGCGTACGGCAGGAGGCACGTGTGCAAACTGATCGATGTGGTTTCCCTCCCGAGTTCAGATCTTCCCGAGAATGAGCTTCACCGCGCTCTTCGGTACCTCCTCTCGATCTTGACGAACCAGGAGTCCAAGGCTGAAGCGGTGTCCCTCAACACGGCCGCGCCTGTCGCGGCCCTGTTGAAGCGCGATGACCCCGAGACGCGCAGGCTCGCGTGCGAGACGCTAGCGGCTTTGGCACACTCCTTGGACGGGAGGAAGTCAGCAAACGACGCGGACGCTCCGTCTGCGTGCACGGCGCTGCTAAAGGATGATGATGGCGCTGTCCGCGTCGCAGCTGCAGGTTTTCTGGCAGCAATGGCGAAGCACAGCGACGGCGCCGCGTACGTGATGAGTGCAGCGGAGGGAGGGGTGGTGGCGGCGCTCGCCGCAGCGGCAAATGACGACGAGTCATCGCACGTGGCCAAGATGCTGGCTTGCGAAACGCTCGCACTTTGCACGCTGACAGACGACGGCGTTCTCGTCGCGCTTCGGGGGGGGACAGCTGTGCATCTCATGCGGGCGTTGGAACGGGAGGAGGCGAGGACGCATACGGCGTTTCGCGCGGCGGTGGCGCGTTGTTTGAAAAACGTGTGCCAACATGAGACGGGAAAGATTCAGGCGTTCGAGAAGGACGTTGTGGTTTCGCTCGCACCGTTGCTCCGATCGCGTGACGCGGACGTGCGGCTGCAGGCTACAGGGGCGCTCATGGGTGTGACAACTGAGAACGACGCGAAGCTCGCAGTCATGAAGGCTGCGAGAAATGACCTCGCGGCGCTGCTTCGAGATCCAACCGCGGCTGTTGCTGAGAACGCATTGGCGATTCTCCAAAACTGCTGCGAGTCGCCGGCGGCAAAGAAACTCGCGCTTGAGGTGCTCTCGGCTCGCGACCAGGCACTGGTCCTTAACCCACAGGTGGTCGGCGTGTCGTACTGATGATGATTTCGATTTGTAATATGATATCATATGCTATCAATAACAGGCCTCTCGCTTCACTTTCTATCATACGCCCATTGAAAGAATCCGCAGTCGCCTCCCGCGCTCCGCTCGCCCGCCGGCCGGGGGCAGGCGAAAAACACGCGTCCGCAGTTCGGACCGGGTTTCTTCACCGTCCTCACCTTACACGTCTCACCGTGCCCCTTACACTTGGGCGGCTGCTGCCGAAGCCGAATACGCTGCCACGCCTCGATCGTTTCCTTCGACGCAGTCGCAACTCCTTCAGATCGAGTCTCGCCAGTTTCTATCTTAGGAGTAGTCCCGACTGGAGCAGACTTACTGGCATCCGCCGGAAGCTTGAAGAAGGACGCGATCGAAGGGGGGGCTTTACGCTTCACACCAGCAGACCTGGCTGAGGGCTGCCCACGCGCTAACGGTGTCGCTCCCTGCGCACCCTCGAGACCGTACGAACTTCGCGGATCGGGCCTCTTGCCACCGGGGTCAAAACCGGCGGCGACGAAGATGTCGTCCAGTCTCCCTTGCCGTCCTGAGCCAGTGAGTGCGATGCTGCTCGCTAGCGGCGGCAAATTAGGGCCTGAATCCGTGCACGCAGACAGCTGTGCTCCTTCCCATGAGCGACGCAACGCGATGAATACCGGGCAGTGGTCTGACCCGGGGTGGTCGGGATAAGAGCCTGCTCGCGTAATTACCTCCGATGTTCGCACGTCCGCTAGGAAGTAATCGATGCGAGAGCCATAATTGGTAATCTGACATCCCGCCGCAACGTTCCAGCACGTGTATGCCCCCTTCGCGTCGGGGTGCAAACGCCGGAATATGTCAACGAGCAGCGCGCGTTCCTCCCCGTCATCGACAAGTTGGCGACTCAGCCATGCGCGCGACGGGTTCGAAAGGAAAGTCGCGGAAATCAATGCCGACGCCGCGCGCGCCGTGTCAATTGCGGCAGGGGCGATGTTCCAATCCCCACAAAGAATGACACGCCGGCCTCCAGCGAGAAGTGCGCGATAGCGTATCTCAACTGCGGCGAGAAAATCGAGCTTGTACGCCTCTCGAATCCGAGCCTCCTCTTCATCGGCGGAGGTCACGGCAGGACAATAAACAGTCACCAGCACGAAGCCACCAAAGTCAGCAACCAGAGCGCGCCCTTCGGCGTCCAACGCACTCATGCGAGCCAAAGAGAATCGCTCGCGCATTTCACCATAATACCCAACCGAGCCGTTCGCCGCGAGCGCCCCGGTAATGCCCTCCTCCGCCGCGACGAGCCGGAACGAAGCTTTTTCGCCGACGCGGAAGAACATCGCTGTCCCCGCGTATCCTCCCTTACCTTGGGCACGAGAGATGGAAAAGATGCTGTCCCATCCCGGTGGACACGCGAGCTCGACGTCAAGATCGCTCCGGCTTGCCAACTTTGTTTCTTGCAGGCACACAATCTCGACTACGGTGCCCAAAGAGTCAAGGAGTGCCTCGATCCCACCGTACCCCAGCTGACGCGAGACCCCGTGCTCGTCCTTCGCCGACACTTTGTCAGCGCCGCGAGACGCATCAACGAGCTGACGCAGACCGCGAAGGCCGATATTCCAGGAGACGATGGTGACATCCTCGTCAGAGTGGGGCGGCGTCTCCGTCTCGGCAGCCCCCGAGGGCATTCGCATGACAAGTGGTTCCTGTCGCGCTTCGCTGCGCATGACAACGCGTTGCTGCCTGTCGTAGCGGCGAGCCGCGGGCTTTGTCTAGCGCGCGCGCATGTTCACAACACGAAAGCGTTCACCGGTTAATGCTGCCCACTCGTGCGAAGCTGGTCGACGATATGATAGACGGCGCGACGGCGCGCGCGCAAGGACTGTGGCTCGGAGCTGAGTCAGGCATTTTCCAGTTTCACTCGTCTTTGGTGGCACGATATTTCAAGCGTCTCTCTTCTTTACTGGAGTGCCAGATCTCGACGCGCACGCCCACGAGCTCTTGCGGGATGGCGGCTTCACCGCCCGCCATGGATAGGCGGACGTTCGTATTCCTCATCCTGACGCTCTCCGTGTGCGCGAACACCGCCTTGTGCTTTCTCGGAAGCCTCGGTATCCCTTACGTCAAGCGCCTGACGAAGATCTCTTTTCAGATCTCCCTCGTCAGCGCCATGTTGGCCTTCTTGTACCGCATCGCGTACAGCCTCAAGTTGGAGGCGTACAACTTCGCGGCGCTGAAGAAGTGCATCGCTCCGATCATGGACTCGAACGGTTTCCAATACACGGTATACTGCCTCATCTTCCTCCCGGGCAGGCCCGTCGTGTCCGTGACTTTTCCGATCGCGGTGTGCAGCGCCTACCAGGTGCTCACCATCGTGAACAAGCACTTCTCACACCTGGAGGTCTACCAGCGCGCAGGAGGAAGTCGCCTGTTCGCATACACCGAGAAGAACATGCACAGGGCGATGATGATGTGCGCGACGATGGAGAACTCTCTCCTTCCCGTGGTGCTGGCTGAGCTGCTGACGCCAGCGCGGAGCATGTCGAAAGTGATGATGCTGGTGAACCTGCTGCGCAGCAGATACAAATGCTCGGACAATACCGTGTTCCGCATCAAGTACACGTACTACAACACGGGGTATTATCACCAGCAGTTCTGGAACATGATCGACGAGAAGACGGCACCGATCGTCGCGCGTTTGGGACCGGTCAAGGGAGCGGTTGGCGCGCTGAAGCGGTGGTTCACGGGGGGTACGGCTGGGGGGCCAAAGGACAAGCCGCAGTGACACGGCGATGCCTCGAGAGCACCGTAGCGCGTGATATCATGTCTCTTAGTCTACAGTATCATATGATATTACAAATCGAAATCATCATCAGTACGACACGCCAACCACCTGTGGGTTAAGGACCAGTGATACCCCAGGGTTCAGGGTTCAGGGTTCAGGGTTCAGGGTTCAGGGTTTAGGGTTCAGGGTTCAGGGTTCAGGGTTCAGGGTTCAGGGTTCAGGGTT
>MDSW01051330.1_pt1 | contig 23592 bp, 19 predicted proteins | sample 811171 | NCBI WGS metagenome assembly MDSW01 (sample SAMN05326641, study PRJNA326480) | marine metagenome | isolation source: seawater | place: Atlantic Ocean: North West | collected 2012 | reverse complement strand
GGATGATGCAGAGTCGGAGACCTACAATGGTTTGGAAACGGTTCCATCCGATGCAACCGCGGCCTGTGAGAATTGGACCTGCTCGGTGAAGGCTGTGTTTGATGGCGTGCCGGGGCAATTGGCCACGGACTCTGTGACCATCATGCCGGCAGATGCGTGCGAGGGTTGTCCAACCGAAGATGACCAAGACGGCGATGGTGTGTTGGATATTGATGACAACTGCATTTTGATGCTCAACCCAGATCAAGTCGATACCGATGGCGATGGTGTAGGAGACTTATGCGATACGTGCTGGCTCGATGGTCCAACACCGCTGATGGTGGGAGGCAATGTGAGTTATGCCGGGTTGGAAGTGACCAATGGCGTGCTCAATGGTTCCGGCACCACTTCCACCAGCATTGGTGCTGGTGAGACGTTTACGGTTTCCTTCAACTACAATGTCGTCGGCGCGTCCTGTGGCTCTTGCCCAGGTTGTGTAACGCAATATTCGTTGGGAGTTTCTACAGCTTCGGCATGTATTGGACCCAGTGAAGACTATGAGTGCTTTAGCAGCGGTGGCAGCGGTTGTTATGGAGCCTACGGTGGCAGCAAGACTCTTACTTTAGAGGCGCCCACGCAAGAGGGTATGTATTTCATTACGCCCAAGCGTTCTTGGCACTACTCATGTGCGCAGGCCGATTCTGCCGGTTGGCTGAATCCTATTATTAACCCCAGCCAAGCTGTGGTCGCATTTTGTGTGGGAGCACCTTAAGTTTATTGGCTGCACCAATCATTGCTGTGCCAGTCAATGGTGGAAGTTGACGTGAGGGTGTCGACTCATGAGTCGTCACTTTCGTCGTTCCTCCCTATGGTTGATTGAAATCATTCAGTTATTTGAGTGGCATTTTATTTGCATCTTCTGATGTGTCGCGACGCTTGCGACCCTGGAGGTGATAATGATGAAGGTTCTATACTTCGAAGATATGGATGAGTTTTATAAACGGGCACGGCACTTGCTCGAGCAAAAGCCGGTACTCTATGCGCAGATGCTGAGTATCGTTCATTCTATTCAGCAAAATCCAAATTCCTACGGAGAGCGTTTACCCTATGGGTTCCTGGTGATGGATGAGCATGGACAAACCATGAGCGCGGCTTTGCGCACGGCACCTTTTCCACTCATGGTAACCGAGATGTCTCAAGAGGCAGCTGCAGCCTTGGCCTTGAAGCTTGAGGAACTCGACCAAGAACTTCCCGGTGTCGTGGGACCCGCGTCTGACTCGTGGAAACTTGCTAAATTTTTTTCCAACGGTTCGCGTATTCCCGAGCTACGTCTTCACATGAAGCTGTATTGCTTAAAAACAGTGGACCATGTGTGGCGAAATGATTCTCGGCTACGCCGCTGTGAGTCTGATGACTTAGAGCATCTCTATCCATGGGTTTGCCAATTCGCGGATGATTGTGGACTGCCTCAGGGGGCGCCGGCCTACAACCGGGTGGAAGAGATGGTGAAGCGAGGGGAGTATTTCTATTGGGAGCAAAGCCAGGGTCCGGTGAGCCTGCTGCGGCGCAACTTAGATGAGGATACGGCGTCCGCACGTATCGGTTCTGTTTACACACCCATTGACTGGCGCGGAAACGGGTTTGGTACCGATGGCACAGCTGCCTTGACGCAGCAGTGTCTGAACGAGGGCGCAAAGTATGTCACTTTACTAGCAGATATGAAGAACCCAACAGCCAACGGGATTTACCAGAAGGTCGGTTACCGCCCCGTGAGCGACATGAAGCTTTTCGAATTTGAATCTAAGGAGCAAGAGGTTGCTGCTTAGGATTTATTCTTCTAACTGAGAGAGGCATTTAAAATGAACTGCGCCGACAGCATCGAGGTCAAACCCCGCCGATGGTGCTGCACCGGTTTCTGCTAGGTCGCGAATTCGAATAAAGCTAATTTGTTCGAGACCGATGTCGGCAATGTCATAAGCGTCGCCGCCGGCTGCTTCTGCCGTAAGAACGAAATCGTCATCCACTTCAAATTCTTGGACGGTGCGCCAACCGGCACATTGTCCGTAGTTTCCTTCATCAGGATTAACAGGCTCACAGGGAAAAACGTGCCAGGTTTCGCCATCATCGCTGACAGATACTTCGGCCAGATCGAACCATATATTTGTTGGTGAATTGTTCACCCAGAAAGGATTTTCAAAAACGATAAAGTCAGCCCCGGGTTCATCGACGATTTTGGTTCCATTGAAGCCGAGAGTAATGGTGCCTCCAATACCCAAGCTTAGGACATCAAGACTACCGGCGTTGTTCCCTTTGCCGCTGGGCGGCCCAAGCACCACATCGGGGAAATTATCGGATCCGTAGCCAGCCTCTGCGCCTGCTTCAAAGGAAACGACCTCGGATGCAAAGAGATTCTTTTGTGTGCAGGGATCGGATTCGTCTAAATCGCTGCTATCGGTCTCGGACGTATCAGAGCCACTGCTGCTCGTGCTGGCTTCGGATGTATCTGATCCGTTGCTGGTCGTGCTGGTCTCTGGAGCGTCTGAGCCGCAGCCGATTATGGCCAGGGCAAGACATAGGGCAGCCATGCAGTGTAAGTGGTTGACGTCTTTCATAGTTGCTCTATGCCATTTAGACTTTAGGCTATCAATGGAAAGGGGGCGATTTGAGGCGGTGGATGATTATTTCCAGCCAAAGAGCCAGGTGTTGGTGTTTTGAAGATCTTGCCAGGGCAGGGTTGTTTCATTTTTCGAATAAACAGCCTCGAGCACGCAAGCCACGATGGTCTCCTCTTCTTTGATGATTTGGCTCACCAAAAAGTGTTTCTCTTTGTTTTGTGGCCTCACGGCAGTCCACTTGCTGCCCAATAGTTTTCGAGGATTAATTCGGTTCATAAACCTAGGGTGGGCACTCTGCTATAGAAAAACAAGGTCACCTTGTTTGAGTAAGTCTTCCACATCGGCGGGGCTTTCAAGATAAGACCTGGGTCGCCATGTCATGGTGAAGAGGAATTTTTGGTGAATTTCGAGGAGCTTGTTATCGGTGCCAGCCTCCCGCAATGTATACTCCAAGCACAGAGTTGGGTCGGTATTCCCAAAGGTAATGTATTTGCGGTTTTCGTTTAGAATGAGAGGGAGCTCCGCTACTAGACCCTTTTTACCTTGGTCATGGGCATCTAGAATGTTGGCTTTGATTTGTCCCCAAACGAGATTGGTGAGTTCACCTAAGACATCGTGGGCAGAGCGAAAGTTAATGCTTTGTGGCTGGAGTGGTGTGCGACCCGATGCTACCGACCCAATGAGGTCTTGCTCTGGAGCTTGGAGCATCATGTAGCCATTGCACCAGTCGCTTTCTAAACGAATCAAACTGCAAATTTGCCCATAAATAATTTTATCATGAACGAGGTAGGGAACACTGATATCGACATCGACTTTGGTGATGAGACCGGTGATGGCTTCGCACGTGATTTTCTGAAAATGCTGAATGAGACTCAGTGGATAAAACGGCGAAAAAATATTTTTCGAAATGGCATTGTCCAGTCGACTCATTTGGTCTTTGCTATAAGCAAAGGAACACAATGACTTAACGTCGTCTGGGAGTTCTTCAACGTCGCTTTCGTTCTCCAGTCTGAAGAATATTGGAAGTTCTGCCCTTTGGAAATGTAGACCGCGGAGCAATGAGTAGTTTTTGTTGCGAGAAGATTCATCTGTTTGACTGATGAAAATAGCGCCCAGCTCAATATTCGCGTTAAGAATTTCGTAAAGTCGGCTTTCGCTTTCTGCGACAATCCCTTGAAGGTGATGCTTTAGGAAAAGCTGCCGCAATGCGGCGCGATGAGCATGGTTGTGGTCAAAAATTAACACCCTACTTTGAATGGGATCTGCCAACGTCGATTTCCTTTGTTCGTAAGAGCATAGGTGATCTCGAAGACTAACCACAGCGTCTTTAAAATTAAACAAGTCGTTTCTTACGCACTATAGAAATCCCGAATAATTACAGGGTGATGGGGCGACCCTTTCAAGCATTTGGCATGTGCCTTCTGGACCGGTTTGAGGGGGAAAGCTGCAATGATGCGGTGCAAGGTACTTTCGAATCCGACTGCTTTAGTGACGCCATTGTAGTTAAGGAGCCACGCGTGATGTACCGAATTTATGACTCCTCGATGAGCGCAAATGATATTTATTCGATGTCATCGGCGCCATTTAAGTCGAACTCGTTGACATGGTTTTTGCCCGTCATGACTGTGCTTTGATGACGGCTCACCAAATGTCGACATGACCTATGGGATAAGCTCCTGGTAAGACGGTTATGAGAGCAATGGTGAATACCGCGGTCTGAAAAATCTCTTTGTGAGGCATGGCTCGGTTTTTCCTAATGCGCCGTTCGTTAACCCTATGGGTTCCATTATGGGATTCTTCAGGATGCTAGCCAACACGCTCATTTTAAACAGATCTAAGTATTTTTCGGCTTAATTTTCTTCTTAAAAAATAGATTCATTCTTTGGCTATTAGAATACCCACAACCTTGTTTCGTCTAAGCGTGACAATTTGGTGAAATAGAGTTAGCTTTCAGCGATGCAGCCGGTACGTAGTAATGCCGCTTTTCTGTCTGGGAGTTTAGGAGTTGATGATGAAGCGATGTTCGTCTTATTTCGGTGTGTTGGTCTTAGCCTCAATGCTCACCATTGGGTGTACGGAGACTGATCCGGATGGTACGCAAACCGATCCTGTTGATGCGAGCGATGCAGCTGACGCCAGCGACCCTGCCGATACACCGGACCCATCAGAAGCGGAAGAGGTAGACCGAAGTGATGAGGTCTACGAGCGCACACGACTCTTAGACGTAAAGATAGAGATGAGTCCCTCGGATTGGGACGCCATGCGTAAGCAAACTCGGACCATCGCTGATTTGGGGGTGACCGCGGATTGCATGCCTCCCGAAACCCCAATCGAGTCTCCTTTCACATGGTTTAATGGGCGGGCAATTGTAGATGGCGAAATCTTTCAGAATGTCGGACTGCGTAAAAAGGGATTCATCGGTTCTTTAAGTGAAGACAAACCGTCTATAAAAATCCGTTTTGATAAGTTTGTTGATGACCAAGAATTTCTTTCGGTCAAACGTCTGACTTTGAATAACACTATCCAAAATGGTTCTTTTGAGCGTCAATGTCTTGCCTACGATTTGTTTGCCGCGGTGGGAGTTCCTGCACCACGTTGTAATTTTGCTCATGTCCACGTGAACGGCGTAGACATGGGACTTTACGTAAACGTTGAGAGCATCAAGAAGCCATTTATTCGTCAGCACTTCTCAGATGATGACGGTAATCTCTATGAGGGTTCCATCAGCGACTTTCGTGAGGGTTGGACTGGAACCTTTAACCAGAAGACCAACGAGAGTGAGCCTTCGAAGGCGCGCATTGATGCTATCGGCGAGGTGTTAAAATTACCCGATGACCAGTTGGTTGAAGAACTATCCAAACTTATCAATTTTGATCAGTTTCTGAATTATTGGGTCATGGAAACACTGACCGCACACTGGGATGGGTACTCAGGCAATATTAACAATTACAGTATCTACGACGACCCGACTTCGGGCAAAATTCACTTTATTCCGTGGGGTACAGACGCGACCTTTGAGTGGCAACTGATGCTTTCCGAGGAACAACTTGCGCCTCGCTCGATCAATGCAGCGGGCTTGATTACGCGCCGTCTGTATTTGAGTGAAGAGGGGCAACAACTTTATATCGACAGATTGCTCGAGGTATTGGATGCCTATTGGGATGCTGATGCCTTAGAGGCATCTATTGACCAAATGGTGGAAATTTACTCGTCGGCTATGCTTCCTGCGAGTGAAGGTCGAGCTCGAGCGGGTTTAGAGGTCACGAAAGATTTTATTCGCAGCCAGGATGCTCAAATTCGCAGTGAAATCGAAACGGGACCTCAGCCTTGGACCACCGGTCTTCGAGCAAATCTTTGCGGGGGTGTGGTGGAAGGCACAGAGGGCCCAGTGTTTGGCACCGAGTGGCAAGGCTTTATTGGGCTGGCTGACACCAGTGGTGAGTTAACTTATTCGCGAAGCAGTGAAGAAGGCTCTTGTGTTTTCAGTGCAACCTTAACCGGCGTAGCCTCCATCGAAGAATGTGGCGAGGGTTGTACGTTCGCCCGTGCAATGACCGTGACCGGTATTAGTGTGGATGATGAAGACAATTCAAACTGCGTGGCCGATGAGTTCGTCGAAGAGGGCGAGACTCTCGAGTTCGCTCAATCCGACGTATACTTGGGTGATTTTCAGGAAACGCCTTTTTATGCTTTGCGGGTCTATAAGGATAGCGCATGGGACTTCGTTGAAGGTGCCTACAGCATTGTCTTTGGCGACCTAAACTCGGGAGCGTGGTACTTCGGTATCAGCAACGATTAAAGCCCGCTGTTTACTCAATTTTTCCCGCAATATAGCTCCTTATTTCGCGTTGCTCTGAAGTGGCGCAAGCAGTAATGTGTCCTCGCAACTTTTAAGTAAAATGGGAGCGAGAATGTCCACGCTGATTCTCCTGAAATCTGGTGACGTGTATGCGCCTGAATCCATTGGGGTTCAGGATGTATTGATTGCTGGAAATCGCATTGCTGCCATCGGGCCGAACCTGGGAGAGGGACCATCGGATTGGCCGCTCGAGGTTATCGATTGTTCTGGCAAAATCGTAATGCCGGGGCTTGTCGATTTGCATACGCACATGACAGGTGGCGGCGGTGAGGCGGGGGCTGCCACGAAAGTACCGGCGCCTTATCTTTCCAGTTTTACGACCGCGGGTGTGACCACAGCCGTTGGACTCTTGGGTACGGATGGAACCACACGATCTATTTCTGAACTCTTAGCTGCGGCACGCGGGCTCTCTGAACTTGGGCTTAACGCATTGTGTTACACTGGGAGTTACGATGTTCCGCCCCCGACGCTGACGGGATCTGTCAGAAGTGACATTGTGAATGTGGACCGGATCGTGGCACTGGGAGAACTTGCGATCAGCGATCACCGCAGTTCGCAACCGACATTCGACCAAGTCATGCAGTTGGCAGCTCAGGCTCATGTGGCTGGCATGATGACTGGCAAAGCCGGGCTTGTTCATTTTCACTTAGGCGATGGCGACCGGGGGCTGGATATGCTTCGCCGCGCTGCGTCTGAAATTGAGTTGCCTCGCCGAACGTTTCATCCCACTCATGTGAACCGCAATCCGAACCTGTGGAAAGAGGCTATGGGTCTTACGGACCTTGGCTTTACCATTGATATAACAGCGTTTCCCAAAGCGGCTGGTGAACGCGGTGCGGGTGAGTATCTCGCAGAATACATCGACCGCGGTTTGCCGACCGAACAATTGACCATGAGTTCTGACGGCGGTGGCTGCTTACCTACTTTCAACGATGAAGGTGTAATGCTCAAAATGGGCATTGGATCCAGCAGAACGTTACTCGAGAGTATCCGCGATGCGCGTGAACTTGGCGCGCCACTGGACAAGCTCCTGGCGACTTGTACGCTGAATGCTGCTTCACTCTTTCGTTTTACGGGACGGGGTCAGTTGGCTGCCGGAAACGTTGCCGATGTGGTGGTGTGTTCGCAAGAGCTTAGAGTCGAGGCCACCATCGCGGAAGGCCATTTTTTAGTTCGTGATTCAGAGCCCGTCGTTCGAGGGTTTTTCGAAGATAGATAATAGTTTTCAATATCGTCACAAAGTTCGCTTTTTCTCTTGTTCTAGTCGTTGATTCCCAACGAACAGGACGCTAGAAGGGCGCGACTTTTAAGGAGGGGGTTCGTCGTGCCATCACCCAGTCAAGAAGCCGTTGAAAGAGGATTTATTGTTCCAATTGGCGGTGCCGAAGATAAAGTTGCAGACCAAGTGGTCTTGCGAAAGTTCCTAGAACTGTCCGGGGGCGAAGATGCCCACATCGTTATTATTCCTACTGCATCGCAGTTGGAAGATACCGGCGACCGTTATGTCACCATCTTCAAGGAGCTTGGTGCAGGCTCAACCGATGTCTTGCGTATCACCGAGCGGGATGATGCAAAATGCCCGGACAGAGTGGAGCGCCTTGGAAAAGCAACCGGCGTCTTTATGACCGGTGGCAACCAGCTTCGTTTGTCGACGATTTTGGGTGGAACCGAGTTGGCCACGACTTTGCGCCGCTTGAATGCTTCTGGCGTCCACATTGGTGGAACATCTGCCGGGGCCGCTTTTATCAGCGAGCACATGATTGCCTATGGAGCGGAAGGATCCACACCACAAGGCGGTCAAGTAACCTTGGCTCCCGGCTTGGGTCTTTCCAATGCAGTCATCGTTGACCAGCACTTTCGTCAGCGTGACCGCTTAGGACGCCTTCTTTCAGCCCTGGCATTTAATCCATTTATGATTGGTATTGGCCTGGATGAAGATACGGCAGCCTTTATTGGTCCCGATAATCTTATTCGTGTTTTAGGCAACGGTGCCATTACCGTTGTTGATGTATCTGAGCTCGCCCATTCAAGTATGGCCGAAGTTCGTGAAGGTGATCCCGTGGAACTCGTCGATATTCGTCTCCACGTTTTAGGGCATGGCAGTCGCTATTGCCTTGATAGCCGCAAAGCAGAAGCAGGCTCTCAGCGTTAAACAGGGTTCTCCGTATTTTATAGAGGTGTCATATGTTGGTTCTTGAAAGACGTAGTTACGTTGGACCTAATCTTTACGCAAACTTCCCAGTCATTCGTTTTACGGTTGATTTGGGACCACTGGAGCAAAACCCGTCGGCGACCATTCCCGGTTTTGTCGATGCATTGGTGGAAGCTGTGCCCGGTCTTTATGAGCATGGCTGCTCTTACGGCGAGCCTGGCGGTTTTATCCGTCGTTTACGTGAAGATGAAGGCACCTGGATGGGACACATCTTTGAGCACGTGGCCATTGCTTTGCAAAACCGTGCCGGATGCAAATCTGTTTCATTTGGCAAAACACGTTCTGCCGATGCACCCGGTGTTTATCATGTTGTCTACCAGTACGAAGAAGAGTGGGTAGGCAAGGCTGCGGGTGAATTGGCCTTGGACTTACTGCACCATTTGTTACCGGACGAATTGTGTCCAGGCGTTGAGCAAAACGAAAATTTCGATTTCGAAGGCAAGATGGAAGATTTGATTCGCGCCGCCGAGCGCCGTGCATTGGGACCCTCAACCGGTTCTTTGGTACGTGCCGCAGAAGAGCGCGATATTCCATGGCTACGCCTCAACGAGTACAGCTTGGTGCAGTTTGGCCACGGCCAGATGCAGCAGCGAATTCAAGCCACCATTACAAGCGAAACACGTCATATTGCGGTTGAGATTGCTTCCGATAAGGAAATGACCAATCAGGTTCTGGGTGATGTTGGCCTGCCGGTACCAAAGCAATACTCTGTTTACCGTGAAGAGAGTGCTCTTCGGGCCGCAAAGCGGCTGGGGTTCCCGCTTGTGGTTAAGCCTTACAATGCGAACCACGGCCGTGGTGTGAGTATTGGACTGACAACCGACGAGCAAGTGGTGAAGGCATTCAACCAAGCCCGTGAACACAGCCGTTGCGTTCTCCTTGAGACCTACATTTCAGGTTTCGACCATCGCATGCTCGTTATCAACAACGAGTTGGTAGCTGTATCGAAACGTGTGCCGGGACATGTCGTCGGTGATGGCGAACGCACCATCGCGCAGCTAGTCGATAAGGTAAACGAAGATCCTCGCCGAGGCATTGGACACGAAAAAGTTCTGACCCGTTTGGACCTGGATGCACAGGCAGAACGCCTGATGGGTAAGGCTGGGCATACTGCTGATACCGTCTTACCTCCTGGAGAGGTTTTCTACATTCGCTCCACGGGCAACCTTTCGACCGGTGGTACGGCCATTGATGTCACAGATATTGTTCATCCCGACAACCGAGATATGGCTGTGCGTGCTGCAGCAACGGTAGGCTTGGATGTTTGCGGTGTGGATTTTCTAACACCAGACATCAGCCGTTCGTATAAAGAAATCGGCGGCGGAATTTGCGAATTGAATGCTGCGCCTGGCTTTAGAATGCACGTGGCGCCGAGTGAAGGACAGCCAAGGGATGTAGCTGGTGCCGTAATGGACATGCTTTTCCCGCAGGGTGCACCGTCGCGGATACCCATTGCCTCCATTACTGGAACCAACGGGAAAACAACGACAACCCGTATGTTGGCTCACATCCACAAGATGGCCGGCGAAAAAGTGGGCATGACCACCACCGATGGTATTTACATCGATGGTCAACTCAGCGTCGAAGGCGATATGACTGGGCCAGTTTCATCGCAAATGGTTCTTCGAGACCCAACCGTGACAGTTGCTGTTTTAGAAACCGCCCGCGGCGGACTTCTCAAAAAAGGATTGGGTTATCGCCGTCCAAACGTAGCGTGCTGTTTGAATGTGCAATCAGACCACTTGGGGTTGCGGGGCATTGATACTTTGGACCAACTGGCTGAGGTTAAGCGAATTCCAATTGAAGTTGCTTCTGATACAGTTGTGCTTAACGCTGACGACCCACGTTGTTTACGCATGGCGGTCAAAGCCGATGCAGAAAACGTTTGTTACGTAACCCTTAACCCAGAGCACGCGCTGGTTCGTGAACACATTCGTGCCGGCGGCCATGCAGTGGCATTGGAAAAGGGCATCAATGGAGAGATGATTAGTATCTTTGCCAATGGTTCTCACATACCACTTCTTTGGACGCACCTTATTCCCGCTACTTTGGAAGGCCAAGCCATCCATAACGTGCAGAACGCTATGTTCGCGGCAGGAATGGCTTACGCTATGGGCGTCAAGCTTGATGATATTCGTCAGGGATTGCGTACGTTTGATACCACTTACTTCCAGGCGCCTGGGCGTATGAATGTCTTTGACCAAAATGGCTTTAAAGTTATTTTGGATTACGGACACAACCCGGCGGCAGTAGAAGCCATGTGTACGCTGACCGACCGTTTGGCTGAATCGGATGCACTGGGTACCAACGGTAAGCGTATCTGCGTGCTTTCTGCTCCTGGTGACAGACGTGATGAAGATATTGCTGAAACAGCCAAAGTGGCGGCGGGACGTTTTGACCATTATATCTGCCGACGCGATGACCATGCTCGGGGTCGGGCCGAAGCCGAAGTTCCAACCATGCTCAAGGAAACTTTGATTGCTGAAGGTGTTGACCCAGCAAAGATTGAATTGATTATTGATGAAGAGCAAGCTGTCGAAGCGGCTCTAGAGAAATGTCAGCAGGGTGATTTGCTACTTATTTTTGCTGACAACATTTCTCGTACCTGGAAACAAATTGTCCAACGTGGCGGCGAGAATCCTGAAGTACCTAAAGAAGAAGTGCCGGTACCTCAAGGGCTGGTTTCCGAGGAAGTTTATCCAGAGTTCCAACCACCCGCGGGACAAAAAGTCTTGCGCGATGGTCGCGGAGTTTTGCTTGTCGTGGATGAAGAGGCTGATTGATGCGCGTGGGCACGGTTCACCGCATTACCGGACTGCATCTGATCTTGGACGATACCGGTGCGGCCGCATGGTTTGATTTGGACCAGGGTGATGATTGGACCGTCCTTGGTCCACCTGTTTTGGAACGGATCCGACGGGGTTGTGAGCAGGCGGGTTTCGGTGAAACGCCAGTGATTGAACATCACTTTAAGGGTGGACTTGCACTGGCCTTGAAAGCAGAGCCCGATGCGCTTTACACCATGTGTGCAGTTTTAGAGTGGGCCACCAGCGAAGATGATGAAGCTGGTGAACTTTGGGATGCAATCTTAAATGAAAAGCAAACCGAAGAGCGTCCGCGTTTGAACGCATGTCACGCATGGGCACGGGCTCATGGTGCTCCTGCCTTTGACGATGAAGATGCATTCACGCTTGGGCTGGGTAAGCACTCGACAAGTTGGTCTTTGGATGAACTGCCAAGCGATGATGAGCTTGCTGCATGTGAAGCCAAGACCATTCCTTTGGCTTATCTTACTGGGACGAATGGCAAGACTACGACCACACGAATGGTTGCTAGAATCGCGCAAACCAATGGACATACACCAGGTAATACTTCGAGTGATGGCATCATCGTCAATGGTAAACCCATCGAAGAAGGTGATTGGACGGGACCTGGGGCTGCCCGCATGGTTTTGCGGCATCCAGAAGTCGATATTGCCTTATTGGAGACAGCCCGTGGCGGACTGATGCGACGGGGGTTGGTTCAGCCCGATGCTGATGTAGCCCTGGTGACCAATATCAGTGCAGACCACTTGGGACAGTGGGGGCTTACGGATGTTCATGCGCTGGCTGACGCAAAGCTTGTGGTTGCGCGTGCAGTAAAGCCCGGCGGGAAGATAGTTCTGAATCGAGATTGTCCTATTTTGGCATCAGCTTTTGAACGTATGGATTCTGCTTTTAAGGCCAATCGAGACGTGCTGTGGTTTTCTACCGAATCTGAAGCCTCAAGAGCGGGGCTTGCCGGTTGGCTCGATGGCGATGACTTGGTACTGCGTATGCCAAATGCCGATGATTTCAGAATACCCGTGAGAGATATTCCTCTTACATTAGGTGGAGCAGCACTCCACAATATCCAAAATGCATTGGCAGCTGCTTTGGTTGCGCGTGCTTTGGGTTTTACGTGTGAGAACATTCACAAAGGTCTGGCTTCACTCTTACCAAACGTTGAGGATAGCCGGGGAAGAAGCAATTTATACGAGGTGGACAATAAGTATTTGCTGCTCGATTTTGCTCACAATCCTGGCGGCCTAAAAATGATGGCCGAGCTTTCTCGTCGTTGGCCGCAGGGTGGGCGCTATTTTCTCATGGGACAAGCGGGTGACCGTAACCATGAGCTGGTGGCTGAACTCGCCGAGGAGGCCGTCGCGATTGGTCTGGACGGTGTGGTGGTGAAAAATTTACCGGGCCATGCTTATGAGCGCGACCCAAATGAAGTAGCCCAGTGCCAAGTAGATGCCTTGTATAAAGCAGGACAAAAAGAGGGCACCGTTACCCATATCCCAGATGAAGTAGAAGCAGCCGAAGCCCTAATAGATATGGCGACCGACCAATCTCTTATCTTTTTGATTGCCCATGAAAATGTAAATGGGATTATGGATATGCTCAAAGGCCGAGGCGCGGAGTTAGCGAAGCTTCCGGAAAAACTCGCCTAAAAAAAAGCCCCGCTTTCACGAGGCTTCTTTCAGTTTTCATTTTGCTCAAGTCTCAGTCGGCAGCTGCCGCCGCACGTTCGCGGCAGTCTTCTTCACTGCCACCGGCTTCAATGCACGCCTCATAAGCATCTTGAGACGAGCCATCGGTATCGGCTTCTTCTCGGTCATCGCTTCCGCCAGCAGCTTCGGCTGCGCGTTCTCGGCATTCCTCCGGGGTTCCTCCAGCCTCGATGCATGCCTCGTATAAAGCTTGGATGTCTGTATCATCGCTGCCTTCTGAGGACAGTCGCTCACGTTCTGCGCATGCTTCGGCGCACGTGGCTTCGTCTCCGCCGCGTTCGATGCAACTCTCGTAACACGATGCCGCTGAATCACGTTCGGCACAAATAGCTTCGCAGTCAGCTTCGTCTCCGCCACGGGCAACGCATCCTTCTTCACAGGTAGATCCACCAATTTGCGCACATGCTTCGGCACATCTTTCTTCGGTGGCGCCGGGGCGTTCCATGCAGCTGGCAAAGCAAGCGTCGGTCGCTTCAACGGCAGATGTGTTGCTCGAGTTTTCGTCATTTACGTCGATGTCATCTGTGTCGCCACAGGCGACGAGCAAGCATACTCCGGTTAGTACTACTGTGGTCAGAGCATCAGGGAGGCCTGGTTTAAACATTATGTTTGACTCCTTTTCTTCTATTGATGTTAACCGCCCAAGTGTCTGTTTAGAAAGGTCTAATTGACTATTCGGGTATTTTTTCCGATTAAAATTCTCACAAGAGTAGCTAAGGGTGCTCATTTTGCGTTGTTCTGACAGTAGTGCGAGATGCTTGATTTCAACTATACATCGGGCCATGTTAATCTTCGGAGTTTCGATAACATGGGGAGTCTAAAAGATGTTACGTAGTTTGGTGACCGCAATTTTTGTATTCAGCTTGACGCTTGTTGGTTGTGGTGGTGATGATGATGCCGGTGGCGGTGTGCAATCAAACCCGAACGGGGACAGACCACCTGCTGGCAACGAAACGGGCGATAACACCGGCGATAACACGGGTGACAATACTGGAGGTAACACCGGCGACAATACAGGCGATAACACTGGTGACAATACGGGCGACAACACATCGACCGCAGGAAGAACTGTCGTCAACTGTGATACGAATATCGCTGACGATGTTCCCGCATTTTACAAAAAGTATTTTCGTTGTGTGACCATTAGCATGGACGGTGATTCTGTTGTGATTGAGTCCGACGGATTACCGCCCCATTTGAGTTTTTATTACGAGACTTCTGATGAGAATTATACCGAATTCGTTTCGCAAGGTGATGGTTTTTACCAAAACCCAAATCGGATTGAGGCTCAGAATATTCGTATGACGCTTGGCTCAAATCCTCGCGTACGCGGGTTAACCATTAACGACTCGTTGGTCGACGGAGATGTGGGTAGCAGCCAGGATGAATATGGCATGGGCACCCAGGGAGTAGCGCTTAACAGCGTTGCACTCTTTAATCCTTTGGCGGCGCCAGGGGATGACATTGAAGATGAACTCTTCTCATTTGATCCCTACTTTGGTCATCCGGCACAAGGTGGTGATTATCACTATCACACCACATCCATGGGTCCCCTTGAGGTGCTTGAGGCCGCAGGTTTGATTACGAATACGACACCGGGTTCTGCTGGCATCGAGATGTACGGTATCATGTGTGATGGAACGCTGATTCTCGGTTGTACTGAATTGAATGGCGATGCTCCAGACAGCTCTGATTTTGACAGCCAGAATGGTCAGGTTCATGATATTGTGGATGAAGAGGGCACGGTGCATTTCACCGACCGTTATCACATCCATATTTGCCCTGAACTGTTTCCAGCTCATCAGTTTACCCCTGAAATTCAGTATTACGACGGGTGTGACATCTAATTGATGTGGCGTGTAGCACGTTGGTTCGTGACCTTGGCTTGTTCAAGTCTGGTGGTGGTAGCCTGTTCCGAAGAGGAACCTCAAGAACCTATTCATAGTATTTCTTACGTTCTAACTTGGAACACCGACGGTGTTTCCTTTGAGGACGGTGGTTTATCTATAACCAACAACTTGGGCATCGACATTCAAATGGATGCTGCTTATCTGGTTCTTTATAGCACGCAAATGGTTGCCTGTGAGACCAATGAGTCCATCTTGGGGCGTATATACGATTGGCTCATGCCCAGCATCGCGTACGCTGGACATGGTGGTGAAAACCGTGATCCATCGGCCATGCTTATTCCAACCGTTGAAAATGTAATGCAGCCAGAGCGGCTTGAGCTTGGTAGTCAAACAGTCTCCGACATGGTCTACTGCCAGATTCATTATTTGGTTGGGCGAGCCGAGGATAACGCTCAGTACTTACCGGAACAGCAAGATCTGGTTGGAACCAGTTTATACGTTAGCGGGACTTGGGCATTGGGGGAATCTGATGAGTCTGTGGCGTTTTTGGTTGAGACCTCAACCGCTTACGGTGCCTTGAAAAGTTTGTATCCGGCTGGCAGCTACGGTGATGAAAATGCTGCGTATCAATTGGATTTGAACCAGTCCGGCGCTGAGGTGGTCATTGAGCGCTATCTTGCAACAATGTTTGATGATGTAGACTGGACCGAGATGAACGAGACCGCGGTTGAGCGTAAAGTGCTGGCCAATATTATTGACCAGCTCAAGATTACGGTGACGCCTCGATAAAGCAACTACGCTGCTTCGCTGCGCTCTTGAAGGTTTTGAATTGGGTCAAAACGAATTTCATCTTGATTCCATAGTGCTACTTCAATGCCAAATCCCGTTGGGTCAAAAACATACCAACTCTTGGAGTGCGGGTAGTCTACTTCACCGCCGTACTCCAGTTCGAGATTGTATGTCTCTATTTTCTCGAGCCACGCTTGCCGGTCGGTAATTCTAAGGCCAAAGTGATAGATCGTGTGGCTATCACCCCCCCGTTTGAGAAATTGTTGTGGGGGCTGACGACTGGCGTCTTCGTACATGCAAAGCAAGGCTTCGCCACTTTTGACGATGGCCCAGGGCGTTCCATTGCGTACACCTTCTTCTACAATTTCAAATCCAAAAATATTTCGGTACCAGTCGATGCTCTCATTGAGGTTGGCTACGGTCATATTTAAGTGATCTAGGTGCTTAATTTTCATTGTTATCTCCTTGTTTGTTTCATTGGATGGTTCGAATATAGAGACACGTGGTTGGATAAACGACCAACTTGTCGATACGTCGACATTTGTCCATGGAGTCAACATGAGTGAAAAGCAGGCTAACCAGTTAGCAGAGAATTTATCAATAAATCTTAAGCACTTGCGGGCTCAAAGAGGTGTGACACAGGCGCAGCTTTCCAAGCGAGCAGATATCCCCAGGTCGACGCTGGCTACCCTTGAGGTGGGTGATGGGAACCCTACTTTGAGTGTGCTCAGCCGTTTGTCTATGGCTTTGCAGGTATCTATTGAGGAACTCTTGTCACGTCCACGGGCAGCGTGTGAGCTTTTCCCAAAAGGAAGCTTAAAGTCGATAGTCCGCGGTCGAGGTAAAGCTGCTCTTTTGAAACTTTTACCCCATCCCATTCCAGGCGTGGAATTTGACCGTATTGAGCTGGCTCCAGGAGGGAAGTTTGTTGGTGTTCCTCATAAACCAGGCACCCGTGAATATCTCTGTTGCGAACGCGGCACCCTCACTCTCTGGGCTGGTGGAGACAGCTATGTTTTAAAGGCGGGAGATGTGGCCGCTTTTCAAGGGGACCAAAAGCACAGTTACCTCAATGATACAGGATCTAAGGCAGTGGGCTTCAGTGTGGTTGCTTTTGTGCCGCCGGTCTTAGAGATGGGCTAGTCAGAAGTTATTGCCGGTTGGCAATCACGGCTTTAAAATTGCGTCTTTCAAAAGGATACTGGATATCGATGTTGAGGGAACCCTGGGCGTCGAAGGTTTCAAGCCAAGTATCAACCTTAGTGCGTTCAGCTTCACCAAGATTCAGGTAGTAGAAGATTGGGCGTTGAGCTTTCCATTGAACAAAGGTTGCCAGCTTACGCTGCCCTTGAATACCCCCAACTGTGAATGTGTCTGTGCCGACGGCTCCTCGCACGCGTTTGGATTCGGGATTGTCATCACACCACTGATTGATGTGTTGAACCAAGGTGGCGACCCAGGGAATTTGTTCTGCAAAGAGGCGTTGAAGAATAGGAACGAGAGTTTCTGGAATGGTATCCTCGCCCAAAAAATCACCCTCAATGTCAGCTGGCTCTAGAAGGGCATTCATCCACTTCACCACATTGGGTGCCGATTGGAAGAGGCAAGTTGAACCAGGATCTCGATAGAGATGGGCCCACAAGGGTCCAAAAATTGCGAAGTCACCTAAGCACGGCCGCTCGCCCAATAAGAACGAGTGCGCGGCAAGATGGATATCTAAATCTTGAATCAGGTCTGCCACCATCTTTTCGACGCCAGGTTGTGTCGTCGGGGTAACGCCTAGGACGGGCAGGTAGCTTTGCATTTTCTTGGCCATGGATGCGACCAAGCGTCGACCGACGAATCGGGGGAAAAGGGGTAGGGCACACCGGCTAAATTCGGTCAGCGCGAACTCCTTATTGGCCGGGGTATTCCAACGGTAATGCAACGCTGCCATGGGAAGCCATTCATCGCCATAGAGTTCGAACAAGAGCGACACAAGCTTCTGCGTGGTCCCGGTAGGCGTAATGCTTCGCTCGGGGTAGAGATGCTCAAGTTCATCGATGATGTGGCTACTATCTTGAAGCCAGTTCCCATCGGGCATACGCAGCGTGGGCATAATCAGCCGTCCAACTGCCTTATTAATGGTCCGATAGAAATCAAAAACCGTAGGTTCTTTGTCAACGAAAGGGATGCCTTTGTATTTTAGGCAAGCCCGGGTTTTGGCGCTGTAAGGTGACACCAGCCACCCAAAATGTTCAATCTTTTTTGTCACGCCAGTTGTCCTCGTTGGGGTTAAGAGACCCTAACGCAGGATAACTGAGGATGCGAGAGAGTTGGCGTGACTTAGGCGGCGTGACCAATGGGTTTAATTTTGACCTGGGAGCATTTAAAGGCGACACTGCCAAGAGGGATGAAGCTGTATAAGACACTAGAAAGGTTAGCCAATCGGCCTGAGGGATACCCGAGGTATACCAAAGAGGTGCTGCGGTGGCTCACCATGATCCGGTTCATAGGCTACATGACATTCATGGTGGTCGGAGCTGCTTTGCTTTGGGTGCAAGAGCGGCCTGCGGTGGAGCTCGCCGTTTATGTACTGGCGCTCTTATTGGCCGGACCTTATAGCGCCTACCGAAGCTTAAAAGCACCGTATCCCACGGAATCATTCTCAAGCTGGTTCACTTTTGACGGCATCTTTCTGGGTTACCTCGTTACCATTTCTGGACACTGGGAAGTCTTGATATTTCTGTTTCTCTCCATCCAGATGGGTGACGGCCTGGTGATGCGTGGCATACGACGGGGACTGATTCCTTCAGCGGTTTATCTCGTCAGTCTCTTGGTCTTTCCCTATTTGTTGCCAGAGCTACAGGCCTTAAATCACCAGGGGCAATGGGTTGTTTGGGGGTTGGTTGCGCATGCCTTGGTTCACCTCTTTGGGTGTTTCTATTTTGGCCATCGCTTCAGTCAAAGCTTGATAAGGCGTGAGCTTCAGCTCATGGCGAAGAACACGCAGATTCAACTCTTGAATCAAGAAATCAGAGAGCAGGTATTGAGCCGTTACTTACCTCCGGCACTGATCAATGACATCTTCGATGGCAAGATCTCTATGGATACGCAACCCCATGCGAAAAAGGTGACAGTTCTCTTCAGTGATCTTTCTGGTTTTACGAAGATGAGTGAAGAGCAGGGGGCGGAGGTCGTTTCGGACTTTCTAAACGATTACCTGACGGCAATGAATGAAACGATATTCGCGAACTCCGGGACCATCGATAAATTCATTGGTGATGCGATTATGGTTATTTTTGGCGCACCGATGGAAATGAGTGATGTTGAACAAGCAAACAATGCTGCGCGATGTGCCCTGGCCATGCAGAGAGCCATGATTGATGTTAACGAGAAATGGAAGGACCGAAATATTAGTAAGGTCGCCATGCGTATTGGTATCCATCAAGGCAAGGCCGTGGTCGGGAACTTTGGTTCCAAGCAAAGGGTGGATTATACCGCCATTGGTCCAAGCGTAAACTTGGCATCGCGCATCGAAAGTATTTGCGAGCCCGGTCAGAGTTACATTTCAGACGTGGTACGTGACTTACTGGAATCCGATATTATCTCGGAGCCAGTTGGGGACTACGAACTCAAAGGCATTCAAACGAGGGCCTCAATCTTCAGGCTGGTGGCTTCATCTTGAGTTCTCGCATGTGACGGTATTTTGTGCCAACCTTGGCACCCAGTGATTGTGGTTGGTTCAAGGCAGATGTGGTTTTGTATCATAAACGCTTTTAAGCGTTCGGTCGGATAAAGGAAGCGAATAAGATGACTCGGGTACTCAGTGGTAACCTAGCGATTTTGCGACAAAGGTGGCCAGATATTGCTAGGCTTATAGAAGAGTCAGAACCGGTTGCCAGTGTTGTGCTGACTGAAACAACTTGCCCTGCATTAATATTAAATGGCGTTCATTTGAGCAGTGCTTACGATGTATCCAGAGAGGCATCTATGCAGGCACGTCTTGTGCCGGTGTCGGCAACTGAGGCGACTCTTTACGGCGTCGGAACCGGTGACTTAATTGGTGAGCTACTGAGCCGTGAGGCGATAGAGAAGCTGAGAGTAGTGGTCATGAATGAAAGTGTGGCCAAGGCTTCCTTGGGGGCCTACCGGCATCATCGATGGCTGTCCGATTCTCGCGTGGAACTCTCTGTTGCCAGTGATGATGAATCTGTGTCCAATCCATTCACTTTGGTTCCTCCCATGCTGAAATTGGCGTCAGATAATGCCAAGAGATTAGCCGAGTCCATTGGGATATACTTGGGCCAATTACAGTCTGATTATCATTTTAAGACGGAGACTGATTTTGAATCTATTGCACGTGCAGTGGAGCCGTTTATTGCTGAAGATGGAGATGTAGCGAGTCTTTTTGGGACGCAGTCGGGCAAGACATGTGTTGTGGTGGCGGGTGGTCCCTCGACCGATACATTCTATAAGCGCATTGTGGAACAACGTGATGATATTTGTCTGATTGTTCTCTCGACCTCTTATCCTGTAATGCGAAATTATGGTCTCCAGCCAGATATTGCAGTTGTTGTGGATAAGAACGAGCAAACGACAAGCCAATTGGTTTTGGATGGTGAAGATCAAGTTGATACAAAATTGGTTTATTTCCCGCTGGTTCGAACGCAAACCTTAGAAGGGTGGCCAGGCGAGAGAATGGCGGCTTACTCTGAACAGGAGACGCATTTCTTGGACCTGGTGGAAAAATATCCACGCGGCCGACTTTGGGTTCAAGCAACCGCTACCTTGGCTGCGGTGGATTTGGCTATTAAGATGGGTGCTGCGCGCATCGGTCTTTTAGGGGCCGACTTTGCTTTCCCTGGGGGAAAAACCCATGCAGCAGATGTTGAATATTCTATCGATGCCACAAAGCCTTGGGTCACTCAGACCGTCATGGGTATGCAGGGAGAGATGCTTTCCACAACCTTGCTTTTAATTGACCATATGCGTTCGTTAGAAAAACACATTGCTCGACACGTTGATGTTGATTTCTTTAACCTCAGTGACCTTGGGGCAAAGATTGAAGGAGCCGATTATGTCGACGGACGATTCTAACCTTGAGCAGTTGGCCGCGTGTATTGTATCGGCAGCGAATGCCATGCGAGTCGGCTTCGATGGTATGGGTAATAAGCAACTCGTAACATTGTTTGAGCTTCTCCAACCGCAACTGGAGGCAGGATCCGTCCGAAAGCGGTTGAAGCTTCAGGTGGTTTTGTCAAAGCTCTTTGAAGCTCAAAAAAGACATGACCATATTGGTATTGCCGACTGCCTGGAGTATGAGCTAGGTCCTGCTCTGGGATTTCCGGCACCGTAAACTGGGTGTTAGAAGATTTTGCTCTCGCGAGGTTGTAAAATAATGTCAGATTCACTGAAAAGATTCCGTCAGATTTCATTGGCAGAAGGTCTGTCATTTCTTGTGTTACTCTTCATTGCAATGCCGTTGAAGTATGCTTTTGGATACCCGCTTGCCGTCAAGATTGTTGGCTGGCTTCATGGTGTTCTCTTTATTCTTTATTTCGCTCAAGGCCTTCAGACCGCACGTGAAGAGGGCTGGTCGACAAAAATGATACTTGGAGCCGTCTTGGCTTCGGTTCTTCCCTTTGGACCCTTTGTACTGGAAAGACGGTTGGCTCAGGGCTGATTACTTTTCTAAGCATTGAAGTCCAGCTTTCGATTCGATTGACCATTTCTCGGGCCCAGCATCTTTAACGCTCTCTTGACGAATTTTGTTTCCATCTTTAAGGGAGCCTCGTGACTTAGGATAAAAGTGCTGCTCCTTGCCGCGGAGCATGTCGTTTGGGCTCTTCTATCTGCCTCCCCATATGGACACGTTTATGCTGGAACTTTTAATAAGCTTTTCTTTTGGTATCTTTTTTTGGACCTTCGCCGAATACGCGACACACCATTGGGTAAATCATTTGGGCAAAGGTAAAAATGCCTTATCTCGCTCTCATCTGGAGCATCATCGCACCAGCGAATTGGTGGATACCCGGCTCAAGTACTTAAGCGCTTCTTTCTTGGCACTCTTCCTCGGAAGCTTAGCAGTATTTTTGGTTGGAAGCGGTTTAGGGCTCGCGTGGACGACGGGTTTTGTGGGTGGATACCTTGTGTATGAATTGACCCATGAACGATTGCACACGCACAAGCCACCGCATGCCTATGGCGCGCTTCTGAGACGCCATCATTTTTCCCATCATTTTAGCTCACCAAAATACAACCATGGTGTGACCACTCGATTTTGGGATTGGGTCTTTCGAACTCAGGCACCCCTCAAAAAGATTCGTGTTCCGCGGCGCTTGGCCATGCAATGGCTTTTGGATGATGAGGGCAGTGTCTTGCCTGAGTATGCGGCGCATTACGAAATTCGCTAACACATACGTACTTTATGAATGATATTCCAGTCAGACTCAGAGATTCTGACTTGTCTAATTTTACTTTGACCGTCACTCTGTATGATGAGGTGGTCAATGGCTCAAAGGTCGCGAATATTTCTGTCGCTTATGTCAGTTTTGGCGTTGGTAGTTTGTCTATCCGGTTGCAGCGAGGAGGCCAACTCTCAAGATAACGGAGGCGCCAACCCTGACCCAGGTGAGACCTCGACTTCAGACCCAGGTTCAACCGATCCCACAGATGAAAATGAAGAAGAAACCGAAGTCACTCCGGACGATTGTTCGCTTCCCTCATGGCAACCCCTCTATCAAGATTCGGATGTACTGGAACCCGATGTCCAGGAGCATACTGCAGATGCGTTGATTACCCGATTGGCCGACCGCGCTCGTGATCGCCATGCCCGTGAAGATATCGTCAACGGGGTACCTTTTCAGGCTTATGACCATTACCTCTCCTTTTACTGGGAGCAGCGTATTGCCAATATTGAAATTGTGGATAGAGTTGCGAAAGGTGGCAATGGTATAACTGTTCATTTTACCACCTTGGCCCAACTGAACCCGGCAGAGTTTAGAACTTTTTACGGCAATAGCCCGTCGGTAGCGGTCTACCATAATAACATGTCAGACCTTCATAATCAGGGCGTAACCTTGGTTTCTGTGACAGAGTCTTCCGATTACCCGGGTGAGACAGAATACGGATACAGTGCAAGCCTCAATAACCAGTTTCCAGAGAATCGACCATTGGTGATTGGAGACCGCATCGAAATTGAATTGAGCCAGTTTCTATTGGCGCCGCGCAATGGTCGAACCAACTATTACGGAACTGCGCTTCTGTATGTGGTCGGTGAGGGTATTGTTCCATGGTATGCCAAAGAGAAAGAGGAAGCGCTTACCGAGTCTCAACGGGCAGTTGCATCTTTTGATTCTTATGCTTTGCCCGAGCACGCTTGGTTGGGCGGTTGGACTACACTTTCTTACCATTACTCCAACGAACCTGAACATCGCTTTAAGCAAATGGCGGGGAATACTTCTTGGACGAGTGGTCACCCATTTATGCATGGACGGCGTTTGCATCATACCGACTTTTCCGATGGTTCTCATTCTGAAACTGGCAATCCAATATTTCAGGAGCATGCGGAAAAGGTGGGGCCCGTGGCGGTTGCGCAAAGCTGTGTGTCTTGCCATTTGAACAATGGACGAGATGTCCCGCCGGATGTGGGACAGCCGGTTAACCGGGCTGTGGTCAAGGTGGCGGCTAACGAAGCTGGAGACCCCCACGAATTTTTTGGAGACTCCCTGCAACCACTGGGAGTAAGTATCGGATCCGGGGAATCCCTCTTGAAG
>MDSW01038524.1_pt1 | contig 23604 bp, 22 predicted proteins | sample 811171 | NCBI WGS metagenome assembly MDSW01 (sample SAMN05326641, study PRJNA326480) | marine metagenome | isolation source: seawater | place: Atlantic Ocean: North West | collected 2012 | reverse complement strand
AGGGTATTTGGTGGGCGTGATAAGAATTGAACTTATGGCCTCTTCGATGTCAACGAAGCGTTCTACCACTGAACTACACGCCCAGAAATTATTTAAAACCATATTTTATTAAAGAATTAACTGAAATCATAAATATAGAAAAAAGATTTTTTAATGGACTAAATTTATTATATTTTTGATTAATTTTCCATAGGTACAAAATATTTTGAAAACGCTGGCTTGATCTGGATTCTTTTAAAATTCTATAAAAAGCTGATGCTTTATTAAATTTGTAAGCTACTACATTTCTCCTTAAGATTTGACATTTAAAAAGATAATCCTCCAATTTTTTTACCTTTTTAAATTTAAGATTCTTTACAATAGATCTTGATATAATCATTGTAGTCGTATTGATTGAGGAGTTGGTAGTAAACTGACTTAAATTAAAAGAGTCCTTTAAATTTGTTCTCTTTAAAAATCTAATATTTTTTTCTTTTTGAAAAAAAGGAATATAATCTGTGTAAGTAAATGACATATTATTTTTTTCCATAAAACTAACTTGTTCAATTAGCTTATTCTTTTCCCAATAATCATCCGAGTCTAAAAAAGATATATAATTATGGTTTGAAAGTCGTATACCTAAGTTTCTACAGAAGCTAGGTCCTTTATTTTTTTTTAATTTTATAATTTTAATTTTATCATCTTTTTCATATTTTTTTAAAATTTCATTTGATTTGTCATTGGAACAATCATCGATTATGTAAAGTTTCCAATCTTTAAATGTTTGATTTTTCACTGAATTTAATGCTTCTTCCAAATAGTCTGCTTTATTAAAATTTGGCATAATTATATCTACAAAGTTATTTTGAATTTTCATTAAATTAATAAGTTTTCTAATTCTTTTATGAATGATTTTCTTGTGGGTAATTTATCAGTATTTTTTTCTATTTCGTTCTGTATATTTTTAAAGTTTTTTAATATAAAATCTATTTGTTTCTCTAAAGAAAATATACTTCTTTCACAAACAAATACGCCTGGGCGGCTTCGTTTAACATGCTCTATTTCTTTGAATACTATCACTGGTCTCAATCTTGCTAAAGCCTCATCTAACACTTGTGGATGGCCTTCGGTAAATGATGGTAAAATAAAAATATTACTTTGATCATAGATATTAATTAAATCATCATCGTTTTGGCTGTCTAGTAATTTGATGTTTTTGAGAGGTTTAATTTTATCATGCATCTTTTTTGATGAAACAATTGTTAATGTAACATTTCTATTTATATTTTTAAAAATTTTTAATAGTGAAAAAATACCTTTTTCAACTTTAATTCTTCCAACATATAATAAATTTGCTTTATTAATTGAAACAGGCTTTGTGTATTTGAACCATTTGTCTGTAAGTTGAGATGGAGAAACTATTTTTCCCTTGTTCTTTTTAAGTATATGTTCTCTACAACTAATAAAATTTGAAATTTTAGAAGTAATTATAAACATAAAATTATAAATAAAAGGACCCAAAAAACCAAAAATAGATTTATATTCCTCAAACCCATCACTTCTAAGATACACAAAGGGTTTTTTTTTATTAAAAAAAAATAATACACAAGCAAGAAAAGTATAAGGAGTAATTGAAATTATTAAAAATTTATTACAAATATTTTGCTTTAGAATTAAATTAATTTTTTTAATAAATGAAAATATATTTGATTCTGCATAAATTTTTGAATTTTGAATTTTATGATATCTTTCTTTCTTTGATGATCTACCGATTAGAGTTATTTCAAAATTTTTTGATAATTCCTCGGGTATTGATTTAATATCTAAATTATCGCAAAAATGATTTTCATTATTTTTAAAAATACTTTCGTTAGTTATTATCAGAACTTTATTCTTCATTTTTTTTTATATAGTTTAATGTTTTTTTCAATCCTGTACTTATATTAACATTTGGTTTCCAATTTAAAAATTTTTTTGCTTTTTTTATATCTGGTACTAAACTTCGATTTTCATAATTTCTCTCTTTAAACTTTCCATAAACAGGAAACCCATTATTTGTAATTTTTTGAATTTCTTTTATTAATGATTTTATAGAAATTCCTTTTCCGTAACCAATATTATATATTTGTCCATAATTTTTTTTTAGATTTAAAATTTTAAAAATAGAATTTACTGCATCATCTATATAGCAAAAATCTCTAATTTGTTTTCCGTCAGAGGTGGGGAACATTTTATTTTGATAACAAGAGTAAAGTATTTGTGAAACTACTCTATTTTTACCTTGTCTTGGTCCGTAAACCTGAAAAAATCTCAAGACGTTCCCTTGAAAGTTTTTATTTTTTACAAGTTTTAAAAGATATTTTGTTGCCTCAAGTTTGGCTATTCCATATGTATTAGCTGGTTTACATTTATCGTCTTCCTTTTGAGGCGAAGGTGTAAGTCCATATTCAGCCGAACTTCCAATTTGAACAAAGCTTTTGATATTTTTCTTTAAAAAGAAATTCATTAAATTAATGGAGCCTTTAAGATGGCTATCATAAATTTTTTTTTGATACTTTTTTTTATTTATATTTGACGTATGTCCTCCTAAATTGACCACATATGTATAATTATCTAATAATTTTTTCTGGATTTGATTTTTTTTTGTTATATCGAGCTTTAAATATTTAACTCCGATAATACGCCTTTTCATTTTTGGACTCCCCAGTGAAAGGCTTGTAACATCCCAACCTTTATTTAAGGCTCTTTGTGAAAGATGATAACCGATAAAACCAGTCCCTCCAACTACTAGAATTTTTTTCATTAGTGTTTAAGTTTCCATCCAAATAAATTAGAAAATTTATCTTAAATTAATTAATCTTTTTGAAAAATAACTTGGCATGACTAAAATTATAAAAAGTTTAATTTTGTCAAAATTATTCGGATAAAAAATAATATTTTTAAAGCTTTCAAAATATTTTTTCTTATAAATCAAACTTAGGGTTTTAAAAAATAATGCTTTATTTCTTATAATATTTAATTTGTTTTCTGACCCAAACTCTTTTGTAAATTTTAATTTTTCATACCATTTAAAGTATTGATCAGCTTGTGCTTGAAAATTTTTGTTTTGAAGCTGGTCATTATGAATTCTGTAAGTTGCTACTGGATTATTTACACATTCAAAATCATATTTTTTAGAAAATCTCAATATAAAATCGACATCTGAAAGCATATCAAATTTTATATCAAAGATATTTTTATTTTGTTCTGTAAATTTCTTTCTAATAACGACTGTTAACATTCCAATAAAATATTCCTGTAGAAGATATTCAGTTATCCTTCCTTTTGGTAATTTTGTTTTTTTTGCTAATTTTTTTTTTTGAAATAAACTAATTGGATTATAACGCCAATAATTTCCATAAACTAAGCCAACTTTTTCATTATCAAATAACTTAATCTGACTTGATAATTTTTCTTTTGACCAAATATCATCTGTATCAAGAAAAGCTATAAACTCACCTTTTGCTTTTTGAATTGCCAAATTTCTTGCCTCATACAAAACAGTATGTTTGTCAGTCAAATGGTATTTAAATCTTTTATCATTGTAACTATCGAATATTTTTTTACTGTTATCAGAAGATAAATTATCCCAAAAAATTAATTCCCAATTTTTATACGATTGATTTACAATACTTTGAAGGGCTTCATTTAAATATTTTTCACCATTATAACAGTTCATTATTATAGTTACTAAGGGCTCTTTCATCTATACGAGTTGATTGTAAGGTTTAATCCTTCTAAAAAATTCAATTTAGATGACCATTTTAAAACTTTTTTTGCCTTGGAAATATCTGGATATAATTTCATATTTGTATTTTTTTTATATTTTATTTTTCCAAACAATGGTTTGCCACTACCTATTAAATTTACAGTTTTTTTAATTACTTTTTTAATTTGTATAGGTTTTCCAGTTCCAATGTTAAAAATTTTTCCAACAGCTCTTCTTGTATTGAGTGCTTTAAAGATTGCATTTACCACATCATCAACGAAACAAAAGTCACAGTATTGATTACCTAAAGTTGTTGGAAATTTTTTATTATTTAGGGAATTTGTAATTATTTGGGGTAAAATACGATTTGTTGCCTGATTGGGCCCGTAAACTAAAAAAAGTCTTAAAATTACAATCGGAAATTCACTAATTTGATTTAATTTTAACAAAAAATTCGTACAAAAAAATTTGGTAATTCCATATGGTGTTTTAGGATTACAAATTGTATTTTCTAATTGAGGAGATTTTGCAGATCCATATTCAGCAGAACTTCCAATATGAACAAATCTTTTAATCTTTTTTTTTGATAAAATTTTAATTAAATTAACAAGGCCTATAAAATGCGATTTAAATAATTTATCACCCATTTTTCCAAAATCAGGATGTTGACCATAGCCACCTGCATTTACGACAAAGTCATAATTTCCAACAAGTTTTTTTTTTAAATGTTTAAAATTTTCTACATTAGCAAATATATATTTTACGTTTTTATGAAATCTTTTTTTCGTAGGTTTTTTCAAAGAAATACTTGTTATTTTCCAATTTTTCTTTTTTGCCTTTTTTATTATATGAAAGCCTAGAAAACCAGTGCCTCCAACAACTAAAATTTTTGTCATTTTACCCAGGGAGCTCTCTTCTCCTTTATCATTTTATCAAGTAGATCTTTGTCTAATTTGTGGTCCATGCATTGCCAGAAACCCTCATGTTTAAATGCTTTGATTTCTTTCAAATGAGTTACTTTCTCTAGAGGTCCAGATTCTAAAATTGTTTGATCGTTTTCTAAGAAATTCAAAAATTTTGGTTTTATAACAAAAAAACCACCATTAATCCAACTTTCCCCTAGTTGAGTTTTCTCTTTAAATTTTATAACTTCAGAACCTTTTAGACTTAGTGATCCAAATCTTGCCGGAGGTCTTACTGCTGAAATAGTAACAAGCTTACCGTGTTCTTCATGAAATTTTATAAGATTATTTATATTGATATCAGCTAAACCATCCCCATAAGTTAATAAAAAATCTTCCTTATTAAGATATTGCTCTAATCTTTTCAAACGACCACCTGTTAGTGTATCTGATCCGGTATCAATTAAATTGATATTCCAGTCACCTTTAAAATTTTTGAAGTACTTCTCAATAATCTCACCTTTATATCCAAGCGCTATATAAAAATCTTTATGTCCATATCCTGAATAAATTTCCATAATATGCTCAATCATAGGTTTATTACCTATAGGTACCATTGGTTTTGGTATTGTGTCGGTGTACTCAGACAAACGAGTACCAAAACCTCCTGCTAAGATGACTACTTTCATATTAATTTATAATTTTTGGTTCAGGAAAAGGAACAATAAATTTACCTCCCATACTAGAAAATTTTTTTTCCTGTTGAATTATTTCTTTTTTTATATTCCACGATAATATTAATAAATAATCTATATCATTTCTTGAAATATTTTTCGGATCCCTTACTTTTATATTAGTTCCAGGAGTAAAAAAACCTTGTTTAAGTTTGCTCTTATCAAAAACATAATCAATTAAGTTTTTGTCAATTTTTGAAAATTGCATTAGAGCCTGGCCCTTTCCAGATGCGCCATATATTGATATTTTTTTACCTCTTTTCTTTAATTTACTCAATAAATTATATAAATTTTTCGAGTGAGAAATTATTTTATATTTAAAATTCTTTAATTTGTTATTAGAAAATATTTTTGATTTTTTTTCTAAGTTTAATATTTTTTTAACTTTAATTGAAATTATTTTTTTTGATTTAATTTTACTAATATAACATCTTATAGAACCCCCTTGAGAGTTAATTATATCTACATCAAAAATTTTCATTTTATTGAGTTTGCATAAATCGCTTATAGATTTGAGACTATGAAATCCGTTATGTTCATGAAAAATATTGTCATATTGATTTTGATTTAAAATACTTAGTAAATGGGGTACTTCTACAATAAATATGCCATTATCATCGAGTATATTTTCTGCACCCTTAAAAATCTCATTAGGGTTTTTTACATGAGCAACTACGTTTCTAGCGAATATAAAATTAAATTTACTAAATTTATATTTTATTTTTTTAGAAAAATTAAAATTAAAATAATTATTAATAGTAAATATTTTTTGTTGATTAGCTTTTTTAGCTAAATTTCGAGCTGGGTCTATGCCTACAACTTTTGATGAAAACTTATTTTTTAAAATTTTTATAAACGAACCGTCATTACTAGCAATTTCGATTATTTTGGATTTTTTATTTATACCAAGTTTTTTAAGTTTTAATAATAAATTTTTTAAAATTTTAATATTACTACTGGATACACCTGTTTCCCATAAGTAATTTTTGAACAAAAGATCAGGATTAAGTCTTTCTGAAATCTGAACATGTTTACAAAAAATACAATAATTTAAACTAATTTTGTATTTTTTCTGTTTTAATCTTTTTTTTTGAAAGTTCCCAACAAGTGAAATTTTACCTAAGTTTACTATTTGTTTAATTTTTCGATTACAAATTCTGCAATTGATCATTTATTTACTTACAAAATATTCTATTTGAGAGTTTGTTATTTCTTCAGCCTCATTCCCTAAAAAATAATTTTTGTACCAACTAATCGTAAAGTGTACTGTTTCCTCTAAGTTTAGTTTTGGTTTCCAATCAAGCTCTTTTCTTGCCTTATTTATGTTTAAACTCAGTAATTTAGATTCATGAAAATTATTACTTTTCTTTATAACTATTTTGCTTCCTTTATCGTTCCACTCGTTCATAAATAACTTTGTCATGTAAATGACTTTCTTACAATTTTTTTCATAAGGCCCAAAATTCCAATTAGGTTGGATATGTGAATTTAATTTTTGGTCCATAAGTTTTTGCCCTAGAGATAAATATCCTGACAAGGGTTCAAGAACATGTTGCCATGGTCGAGTAGCATTTGGATTTCTCAAAACGATTTTCTTTTTACTATTTAAAGATTTAATTACATCAGGAACAATTCTATTTTGTTTGAAATCACCCCCACCTATAACATTTCCAGCTCTAGTACTTGCAATGACTAACTTTTTTCTATTTTTAAAATAACTTTGAAAGTAAGATGCAAATACTAGTTCTGCACTAGCTTTTGAAGAAGAATAATTATCTAAGCCTCCTAAAGTATCATTTTCTTTAAAACTTTTTTTTTTGCCTAGGTTAAGATAACATTTGTCAGAGGTTATAAAAACCAAGTTAGGAATTCCATTGACTCTAACAGATTCGAGTATGTTTGTGCTACCAATGACGTTAGTTCCAAATGTTTCAAGAGGTTTTTTATAACTAGTGGAAACAATTGATTGTGCAGCGAGGTGAAAAATTATATCAGGTTTTTCTTTTTTTATAATCAGGTTAGTTTTATTAAAATTTTGAATATTTATATAATATTGTTTTATTTTTTTATTAAGATTTAATTCTTTAAATAAAATAGAGCCTTTCTCTGGTCTAAGACCTATACCAATAACTTTTGATCCAAGTGAATGAAGCCAAAAAGAAAGCCAAGCACCTTTAAAGCCTGTAGACCCAGTAACCAGAACTTTTAAATTTCTGTATTTTTTTAAGTAAGAATTATTTTTTTTCAATTTAATATCCTAATTGGGAGGATATTCTGTTTTCCCAATAATTAAATCTACTAATGAAAGTAGAAGAATTTGGTGAATATTTTCAATGTGATTATATGCTTTGCTGTTAACCCAAAAATTTATATCACCTAATTTTTGTAAATTATTATTTTTATCATTTCCTGTAAAAGTAATAATTTTACCAAATCCCATTTTTTTGCCTTGCTTAGCACCGTTTGTCATGTTCGGAGAATTTCCCCCAGCTGAGATTAAAATAAGTGTGTCTCCTTTGTCACCATAAAACTCAATTGCCTTTTCTACCCATCTCTCATAGCCATAATCATTTGAGAAGCAGGTTAAAAGATCAGACTCATTATAATTTGTACACCGCACCCTTGCATTTTTAGTAAGATCTACACTAAAATGGCTTGCAATTGCTGCACTTCCTCCATTTCCAAAAATCATAGTTTTTTTTCCTTCAGAGTGTGTTTTTTTTAAAATCTCTTTTACACGGACAAGATCTTCAAGATATTTATCATTACTTAAAAGATTTTTAAGATTATTAAAATAGTTGTTTAAGAATTTTATATCCGACATTGTTAAAACTTTATAACCATAATGTTTGCTTGTCCAGTTTTTTAATTAGAAAAGTATTTGTTAATTAATTAGATTTAACGTTTCTCTTAAATTATATTTCGCAAAATATTTATTAGCTAATTTTGTTTTGAAGATTTTTTTTATTTCTCTACTTTTTAATATTTTTTTTAATTTTTTTTCTATTTCTACATTTTCGTAGCAAAAATCTTTTTTTAGAGTTGAACTCATTTTTATTGGTAAAATCCCATAAATTCTTCTTGTCAGAATTGTAGGCACGTTAAATATTTCAGCTTCTAAAGATATAGTTCCTGGTCTACAGATTACACATTTCGAGTTTTGTAATAATTGGTAAATTGTTTGATTTTTTGAAATTTTGAACTTAATTTTTTTTTCTATAAATGAAATTATTTTATTAATTTCAGAGTTTTTGTGAAATCTTAAAATGAAATTAAATTTTTTACATAATGTTTTGGATAAGGAATTAAGAGTTTTTATCATCTTTAAATTATCTAAATGTGAACCAGTAAATACTACAAGAATATTGAGATCTTTTCTATTGCCTAATTTATTTTTAGAATAGTTGTAGATATTTTGATTTCTAAAGGCAGGCGCGGTCTTAATCTTATTTTGCGGAAAAATTTTTTTAAAGTATTTTTTATTATCAAAATTAATTAAAAAAATTTCATTAGCAATTAAATTATTTTTTTTTTCAATTTTAGATGGTACAAGAAAATCATTAATAGTTAGGTTAGAATTTATTCCCATATAAGATTTTGATTTGGTTTTTGGAAAAAATTTTTTTAAACTGTAATTTAAACTTTTATCTACTATCTGATTCTCAAACCAATCTACACATGTTGCTATACTAGCATTAGATTTTTTAAGATTTTTAAATGTATAAAATGTTAAAATCGATATTAAAAATGAGTGATTTAAACTTTTTTCTTTAATTTCATAGTCAATTAAATCTTTTAAATTTAATCCTTTATAAAATAAATCTTCAATTTTATAAAAGTATAGCTTGAAAAAAATAATTAATATTTTCACATAATCTATAAAATTAATAAAATCTGTATGTAAAATAAAATTATTTCTTCTTGAAAAAAGTCTAATATTCTTATGCGTAAGAGAGTTATTAAATAAGATGGGTAAAAAAAATAATCTTTGTCTTTGTTCCCTATTAAGGTTGTTTAAATAAAAAGAATAATATCTATCAACGAAGATATTCCCTTCGAACATTGATTTAATGAGAAAAGTATCAAATAAAATAATATTTTTCTTGGTTAGAAATTTTTCTTTCCTCTTATTACTTTTAAAAATATATAGTTTTGTTAAAAAGAATAAATTTTTAATAAAGTTAATATAGCTCTTCTTAAATATACTTTCTTTTTCATTTTTAATAATTACTTGAATATTATTAAACTTTTTTAAAATATATTGTTTTAATATTCTATCTTTTAAAATTATTTTCTTTAAAATTTTTTTCTTAGTATAGAATTCAATTAATTTAATTATAGATATTTTGTAATATAGATTATTTTCCTCTGGGTTTCTGCTTACTAAACAGGAAAAGATTAAAAAGAAATTTTTTTCTTTTTTAATACAATTAAAAAGAACCTTTTCTATACTACTTTTGTGTTTATTATAAATTTTATCTAGTTCGTGTTGTTGTTCTTTATTAAGGTTTGTTAAATCTAAAATCATTAAATATATTTATTCAAAAGGTTTTCGATATTTTTTTTTGATCTTGAATTAAAAATATATTCTTCAAAATTCACATTTTTACTATTTTTAATTGTCTCTATAACAGTTTTCAAATCTGAAAGATTATTTAAATAATATACTGCTTTATCTTTTTCTTTTGGATTCTTTTCACAGTGTAGATGTAAATAATTTTTTTTATGTAAGTCTAATAATACTACTGGCACTTTATTATAAAGTGAGTCTTCTATTACAGTTGATGAATAACTGATTGTCATAAATGATTTTTTTAGGCTAGAGGAAATATCTCCAGTTTTAAAACTCAAGTTTTTAAAAATTTTTTTAAAATCTTCAATATTTTTTTTTGCCCCAGGATGTAGATGTACTATTACAGAAAGATTATTTTTTAATGAAAAACTATCGATTATTTCGAGATTTTTATAAAACTCAAAAAAATATTCAACACCATGAATTTGTAAAGCAGGTAATCTTTTAGTCGTAACAGCATATAAAATATTTTTTTTTTTAAAGTTTATATTATCTAAATTTTCAGAAAAAATAAGATTTCCTGTTTCTAAAAGATTTTTATTAATTTTCTTTGTTTCTGCAAATTTTTTAGCTATTTTTGATTGAACTGCTTTATATTTTGAATTTCCGAGGAAAACTCCCTCGGCTATATATTCCTTATAAATTTTATCAAAATTATCAAACGGTTGTGAAACAGTTCCATGACTTACTATAATGCTGTTAATATTTTTTTTCATCGCAACCTCAAATAAAATTGAACCTAGATCTCTGTTTGTATTGCATAAAATAAGTTTTAGATTGGACTTTTCAAAATAATTATTAAGAGACTTATATTTCTCATGAAGGTCAGATAAATAAAACTGAGCCAACTTAATTTCATTATTTAGTAATTTTGAAATATTAAGGTTATCATATAAAAAATTACATCTAATTTGAGTTTCATTCGGTAAATCTTTAATTTCTTTGATTTTTTTAAAATTATAAAGTTCAAAGCCAATCAATTTAAAAAAAAGCTTTTTAAAAAAACCTAAATTTGTTTCTGGTATCGCTATTTTTATTTTCTTTTTAAGAAAATATAAAACAAATCTTTTGAAATTATAACCCGCATTATTAAGTATAACTTTTTTCTCATCGCGATATCTAAGTCCACTTATTTTATACTCAAAAACCTTATTTTGATTTACATATTTATATTCATTTCTTGTCTCAATTTTTTTTAAATTATCAATATTTAATAAATCTAAAGTTTGATCAATATTAATATAGTCTTTATCAAAAAATTTACTGGCACAATAAAGATCTGTATAAATTATTTTTTGATTAGTATTTTTTAAGTTATTTATAATCTCAATTAGAAAAGCTATTTGATGAAATTTATATCTGATTATAGCTTTTAAATCGTTAATTAAAAAATCATATTTCAAAGCTTTAAAATCTATAGACTCTAAAAGTTTTTTAGAATTAAGTAGAATTTTTTTCGAAATTGAATGGTAAATAATGTTATCAAATGGTAATATAAAATTTATTTTATTGAGTTTACAAAATGTAATAGTTTCTAGATTAAGTGCTAGAATAATGGGTAAATCTTTATATTTTTTTTTTATTAATTCTACCTCATCTTTAGATTGACAAATTGCTATCATTTCTTTAATCCATCAATAATTTTAACTATTCCAGATTTTAGACTAATTGTTGGTTTAACAAAAAACGTTATTTGTTTTTTTGGATAATCATTAAAGGGATTTTTATCATAGTGACCCATCATAGGTTTCCTTTTAAAAATAACTTTTTTATTTATTTTAAGGATAGATTTTATTTCAGATATTAAATTTTTAATTTTAATACTTTTATTCCCTGTGATTAAAACCCTTTTATTGATAAATTTTTTCTCTAATACTTTGACTGAACTCTTTACAGCATCATTTACGTGTATAAATCTCCTTTCTGCCTTTGCTGTTCCACCATAAGTTATAGATTTGTCTTTGAGCGCACTAATTATTAATTTTTTAATTCCATTTCGTTTATCTGAGTCTGGACCATAAACAGATCCATATCTTAGAATGGTATACTTTAAATTATTAATCTTTTTATATTCATCAATAAAATTTTCAATTGATTGTTTGCTTGATTTATAAAAACCGCCTTGTCTACTTAAAACATATATGCTACTAGCAAAAATGTATCTGCGAACTTTATTTAAAACACTTGCCTCTAATGTATGGATTGATCCCAAAATATTAACTTTTGAAGTAATAATCGGATCTTTCATAGCATCACCAATATCAGATATTCCAGCTAAATTATAAATAATATCCTGTTTTTTTGAAGCTTTTAAAACTTTTTTAAAATTTAAAATATTGCCTTTTATAAATTTAATTTTACTATTTTTTTTTAAAGTATTTCTCTTATCAAAAATTGTTACGATGTGATTTGATTTTGAAAGATAATTGGCCAAATTCCTGCCAAGAAAACCAGATCCACCAAAAATTAAGATTCTCATTAATATTTATAAACTCTTTTTAATATTTTGAAATCATCGCTAGTATCTAAATCTAAAGCCTGCTTTTTATCAACGTTATAAAAATATGGTTTATTTCCTATTCGACATTTTAAACGTTTTAATGAAGAAGATTTGATACCGTAAAGTCCAGTTGTTTCTACAATTATCGGCTTTGCATCTTGGCTTCTTGGTAGAATTTTTGGCTTGTAATTTACTGGTTTTTTATTGAACCAAAACCATGAATAAATTTCGTGACTAGTTAAAATGGAGTCATATTTTTTAGTTTTTTTTAAAAAACTAATACAATTTTTAATCGTGTTAACTGATAGTAATGGAGCAGTAATAAATAGTTGAAAATAAAAATCAGCCTTTATTATTCTCTGATGATAATTAAGTAAATCATTACCATTAGCGTTATTTTTTGTAAGATAATTTTTACGGTTAATGAAGTTTACTTTCCTATTTTTACAATAGTTTTTAATTTCATTTGAATCACTATCAACATAAATTTCATCAAAACCACATTTTTTTATTTTATCGATAAAAAACTGATATAACTTTTTGTTACCGATGCGTTTAAAATTCTTATTTTTTACTCTTGAGGAATTTTTTTTAATTGGAATTATAGCTACACATTTCATAATAATTTAAACTTTAATATTTTTAATTGTATTTACTAATCCCTCATTAAGATTATATTTAAATTTATATCTTAAAACTTTTTGTATTTTGTTTATATTTGCTAAATTATGAAGCGGATCACCTAACGTACCATTCTTCTCTTTTATATAAAATTTTCTGTTTAAAATTTTTGATATTTTATTGATTATTTCTTTTACAGAACTACTTTCATGTGAGGAAATATTATATATTTGATTTTTTTTTTTACTCAAAGCTATTCTAATTATAACTTCTGAAGCGTCAAAAACATGGATAAGACCTCTGGTTCTATTTCTTGATCCTTTCAAAAGTATTGTTTTTTTATTGTTTAAAACTTGATTTAGAATTATGTTTATAATTCCTTGATAATTATTTAATTTATGACCCGGACCATAAGTTGCGAATAATCTTAATATTAACCAATTTAGTTTTTCAAACTTTGAAAAGTTTATAAGAAATTTCTCTGTTGAAAGTTTATTTATTCCGTAAATTGTTTTAGGATCTGTAAAGTCTTTTTCAGATATTCTTATCCTTTTGTTCCTATCTCCGTATACCGCTGACGAACTTAAAAATATAAATTTACAATTATTTTTTGAACACCATTTAGCAATTTTTATGTTTGCTAAATAATTCACCTCTATATTTTTAATAGGATCTTTAAAAGATAAACCACCTGGATGTGAAGAACAATTTATTAAAATATTCGGTTTTTTTCTTTTGAGATAATTTATGAATTTATTTTTTGTAATATCGAGATTTTTATCACTATGAAAATATTTAATTTTTCTTTTTTGTAAGCCTCTACAAATTTCACTTCCTATTAACCCAGATGAGCCAATTATAAAAAATTTATTTTCTTTCCTCATTTGGAATTGGAGCAGAAAACGTTAACTTTGATGATTTTTTTTGATCAAAGTATTTTTTCTTAAACCATTTTAATCTTCTTTTAGCTTCATCAAACTCTATTTTTGATCTTTTCAAATTAAACTGGATAGCATTGCTCTGTACTTTTTTAGGTAGATTTGAAATAGTATTTATTTGAGATAAAATTATAGTTCTGCTTTTTGGAGATGAGTTATGAGAGGATCCATGAACAATAGATGAATGAAAAAATAAAATATCTCCTGCATTAAGTTCGATATCTACTAAATTATATCTTTTATAAAATTTGTCTAATGCTTTTTGATTAATCATGAATTTACATAGACCATTTATATTTATAAAATGATCATGCTTTATAAATCCAAGTTTATGAGTTTTTGGAAAAATTTTAAGTCCAGCATTACTCCGGTTGTGACTCTCTAAAGGAATCATGCAGCTTAACATTTTATCTGATTTATAACCTCTGTCTCTCCAATACACTTGATCTTGATGGTAATATTCTACAGTGCCCCCCCATCTTTCTTTGAAATTTACTTTACTGTGCCATAAGTAAACTTTGTCTGACATTAGTTGCGATGCTAAATCTAAAATTTTTTCATCAGATGCTATACGGGAAACTTTAGTATTTTTATCGCCAAGTGCTGAATAAACAGCTATTGGGACACCTGGTTCTTTTTCCGTCCAACTTTTTGCTATCTTTTTTGGATCTCTGGACTTAAGCCATTTTAAAGCATCAACTAATTTCTTCTTTGAATAAAATGATTTTAAAACAAGATATCCTTGGTCTTTGAATTGTTTAATTTGGGATTTATTTAACTTAATCATTTATTAATTTCATTATATCAGAAAATTTTTTAAGTTTATAATTTGTTTTGATTCTTTTGTCATTTGCTAAATAGCCATATTGAGCTAAAACAAATTTCATTTTTGATCCTTTTGACGCTTTATAATCAAAAAAAGTATCTCCCACATAAATAGATTTCGATGGGTGGGTTTTCAATTTTTTACAAACATGTATTAACATTTGCGGACTAGGTTTTGATTTTAGATTTCTATTTGGAGAACAAACCATTTTAAAATTGATTAAAGGGAAAAAAAAATTAAGAAAGTTCCTTGCATTTTTTTTAGATTTAGAAGTTACGACTGCTAAATTATAATTTTTTTGTAGTATTTTAAGATTTTTATAGACCCCTTTGTAAGGTTTTATTTTTCTTCTTAAACCTAAGCTAAAATTAAAATAATCTTTTTTAAGACCTCCAATATTACTTTTTACACCCAAACTAAACATAATTTTTGTAAACGGAATTCCTATTTTTTGGAAATAATTTTCAAATTTGAGATGTTGAATTTTGTTTTTGTTACACATTTTTTTGAAAGCTAGTTGCATATTCTTTTTTGAATTAATTAAAACCCCGTCTATATCAAAAATTATTAATTTTAATCCCCTTATTTTCATCAATACTTTTTTCTAAGAGGATCAAACGGCATGAGTCTTTTTGATTTTAAATAATCTTTTTTTATATCAACTGAAAAAATATCTTTTTTTATTTGAAAAGTACCGATACTCAAATCATTTTCAATAGCTCTTAATAACTCTATGCTCTCTGATTTTTCAAAATTACCAACTTTTCTTTTTGAAAAATTATCCAAAGTTTTTTTATTAAATGAGATAATTGACATATGTTTACAATAATATTCTTTTTTATTCTTAAAAGGATAAGGAATAATTGATCTGCTAAAAAAAATTACTTTATTTTTTTTATCATGTACTAGTTTAACAACATCTTTTGATTTTGCGTCATTTTCAGTTATTGGAGAAAAAGGGACTACAATGTCAAATTTGTTTTTCAAATGAAATTTTATCAGTTTAGAAATATTTTTAGGATCAACAAATGGAAAATCACCTTGAATATCTATGGCTATATCATATTTTAATTTTCTAGATATCTCGGCTATTCTGTCTGTCCCAGTTTTATGACTTTTTTTTGTTAAAAGACTTTTTCCATTATGTTTTTCAACTAACCTTTTAATTTTTTTACTATCTGTACAAACAATAATCTCTGAAAATTCTTTACACAGTTGTACTCTTTTCAAAGTATGAATTATTAAAGGCAGCCCATCAATATTAAGCAAGGCTTTTTCTTTTAATCTGGTTGATTTCAATCTACAGGGTATTAGTCCTAATATCTTTTTTTTCATTTATTATTCTGAATTAAATTATGTAGGTTTTATCAATATCTTTTGAGGTATTATTCCTATACCACTCAATAGTTTTTTTTAAGGCTCTTATTAAACCTGTTCTACCTGGATGACTTGGCTTCCAATTTAAAATATTTTTTGCCTTGCTAAAATCTGATTTTAAAAGGTCAATTTCTGAATTGATTAATCTTTTTCTATTAGAAATTTGTTTAATCTTTATTTTTCTATCCATTATTTGTGAGATCAATTTTACAAGTTCTTTAATTGAGATGTCATAGCCATTTCCGATATTAATGGTTTCTCCAAAATTGTTTTTATTTAAAGCTTTATAATAACCTTCACAAACATCCTCTACAAAATTAAACTCTCTTCTTGGATATAAATTACCTAGAGAAATCGAATTATCTTTAGATCTCAAAATTTGATTAATTATTGACGGTATTATAGCTCTTTCAGACTGTCTTGGACCAAAAGTATTAAACGGTCTAATTAAAGTTACCGGAGTTTTAAAAGAATAATAATAAGACAAAGCTAAATTATCAGCAGCTATTTTGCTTGCCGAGTAAGGAGATTGTGGGTTAAGGGGGTGCTTTTCATCAATTGGTGTATACTCAGCTGTTCCATAAACTTCACTTGTTGAAGTAATAATTACTTTTTTTTTCTTATTACTTTTGACACTTTCTAAAACATTGTATGTACCTTCAATATTTGTCTTTACATATGCTAAAGGTGAAAAGTAAGAGTATGGTATACCTATTAACGCAGCAAGGTGAATAATAATATCGTTATCCTTGATAGCTCTATTAGTGGAGTCGTAATCTCTTATATCTCCAAAAATAAATTTGATTTTATCTTTATGTTGAGAATTCTGTAAATTTCCCAAATTATAATTTGGATTATATCTGTCGAAAACGGTGACTTTAAATTTTTTATTTATAAGATACTCGGCTAAATGTGATCCGATAAATCCAGTGCCACCGGTTATAAGTACTTTTTTCATAAATTTAAAATTTCACCCTTTTTTAAAAAATTCATACTAATATATGAATGCTTATTAATATATCTGTGAAAATCAATATGAGATTGAAATATATTAATTCCTTTTTTAAAGGTTTTTTGAAACTCTTTCTGGATTTTATAATCTTTTTTTGAAATAATCCAATTATTCTTGTGTAAAAAAATAAATTCTTTAAAACATTTTAAAATTTCATCCTTATTAAGATCTACTATCTTGATATTATTTTTTTGATAATCAGTGTTTTTTAAAAATGAAAATTTTATATATTCTAATAAATTTAATAATTTATTTGTATTTCTATTGTACAAATATTTTGGGTGGGTTAAAGATTTAGCATATGAAGACCAATCAGATAATGGAAGATGATTTACGAAAAGAATTGGATTGTTAAATATTCTCGCAATTTGATCTAAACCAGTTCCGGTACTGATACATAAATTGCATCTCGACATAAGCCAAACATCAATTAGATCAGATTTTAGATTAGATAAAGAATAATCAAAATAATTTTTGTTAGAAATAACAAAACTTTTTTTTTGATTTTTGCCCATTCTTATTACCTTAAAACCTATGCTTGTAAGAAAGTTTATACCAGGAATAAAAGAATTTATGTCGCTATCTCTATAATTATGATAACTCCAGTCTTGATTTGGAAATCTATCTTTTAAATATTTTGAATCTCGAACAATCAAACAAATTAATTTATCTGAGTCCTTTAGTTGAATTTTTTTTTTAAAGTTATTAATTTTTTTCATATCAGTATTTGAAAATTTGATTGTTGGTTTATACTTAGAATTAAAAATTTTATAATTATCCCGAGTGCTTAGTTCATTATCGAAATTTTCAAATCTTATATATCTGAAATTATCTTCAATAAAAATTTGGGTTTTTTGGAAAAGTTTAATTATAGTATCATTGATAATAAAAACATTATTTTTATAATGTTTTTGTAAAAATTTATTCGATGGATTCTTATTTACAAACAAGCTTTTAGGGAAAAGATCAAAATATTTTTTTTTTTAAAGATTTTTTTATACGCGAAATAGTGTTCCATCTCCGAAACTAAATGACCTACCCTGTTAGAGAAATACTTTTTACACCACCTAATCTTAATAATTGGTTTTAAAAACCAAAAAAATAAAAGTATTGGTACAAAACAAATTATGGCTAGTTTTTTCACTTGATTATTGAGGATAATTTATTAAAAAAATATTCTTCACTTTTATCTGGATAATATGAGTATTTTTTACAAAACTCGCTTATATTTTTTTGAACAATTTCACTAAACCACCATGGCGACACATTATCGAATATTTCTAAAATTTTAGTTTTAGTTTTTTCTGGAGAGCAATTAATTATACCCACTTCACGTAGTTTTGAGAAACTCTCCATTGCTTCTTTAGATAATTTATATTTATCAATATCAAACATCATAATCGTTGGAATATTTTGTGATAAAGTTTGTAAAATTGTTGTTGTGTTTAAGGTCGTAATTATTAAACGTGTCTTGTTGTAGTGACTTTCCAATGGTTGGGAATAGTCATCAAACTTAATCGTGGGACAACTCTCTTTAAGTTTTCTATTAAAGTCATAATAATCATAAAATTTATCATTTATATTGTGTCTTTTTTTAACCCTAATCTCTATTTTTGATTTAATTCTTTCTGGAAGAATTTTTAAAAGTGAAATTTGAGAAGAAATATAATCGTTCCACTCATAACCAATTGGTACTAACGAACTAGCAATACTTCCATACCCATATGGAGTAAACAGAGTATATAAAATTTTACCTTCGTCATCAGATTTAATATTTTTTTTTGGAAATCTATACTGACCAACTCCAAATACCTTTTTATTTTTGTAATCATATTTTCCAAAATGAAGTTGTGAACTTGGAATTTTTTTTAAAATTTCATTAGCACTATTAAATTCTGCAGTTAAAGGCCCTCCTCCATTTTGTAAAAAAAATAAGTTAGCTCCGTTATCATAATTGTACGCTAGCCATTCATCATTAAAATAATTATTGCTAAATATTTCATCGTTAAGCATTATTAAATTTTTAGCCTTATAGTTATCTTTATATTTTTTGTTTAATTTACTAATTTTGGGATAAAGTTCTAATAATGAGATTGGAATTAAATTAAACACTGATTTTTTTAAGAAATTTTCAAAATCATTTTTTGCATCAAAATTAAAGTTTTTTAATAGATCATTTCTTAATTTTTCATCTAACTTAACATTTTTTATTTTTTTATTTCTAATTTTAAAATTTAATGAGGGTTGGGAAAAATACTTTAAAAACTTTTGATTTAATTCTTTTGATAAAAATTCACTATTAAAATATATAAATTTTTGCTTTTTGAGTTTATAAATATTTATTTTGTTTAAAATTAAATTTAGTATTAACTTAGCTATATAAACAATATTTTTAATTTTAATTTTTTTAAGATAGCTTAATGTTGAGGTTTTTTTGATATTAATTTTTTTTTCAATATAATCATAATAATTTATTTCTCCTATTTTTACTTTATTAAAATTAATTATATCTTGATAAATAATTTGATTGAAATAATCGCAGTCACAAATCTTATTCGATAATTTGTTCAAATCATAGGTTACTAAACTCATATTTTTTTTTTTTAAAAAATTTGTACTATCAATTATTTCTGATTTTTTTATTTGTTCCATTGTTTGCCATCTTTCGTATAAAAATGTCATTATCATAAATATTGTAGGTCTCAATATTAAGTCCCAATATTTTTCTGAATGATCTGTGTTGAAAACTTTATTGTATGATTTTCGAATCTCTGAAAAAAAATTATCTTCTAAATTTGACAAATAAAAATTATCTTTAATCAAAGTTTCCTTATTGCGCCATGTTGTTTTTATTTTGATGATTTCTGCATTTTTATTTATTTTTTCAAGTTCAGAATGGTTCTTGTTTCCTAAATAAATTACTTTTCCATCACAATTTTGAGGAAATAAATAATCTAAAGGAGATAATACTAAGAATGTTTTATTTTTTGACACTAAACTCTTTTTATAATTTTATCTTCTAATTGATAAATAATATTGCAATTATCTAAAGTTGACTGTCTATGTGAGACAAGAATTATAGTCTTGCTGCCCGCAACTTTTTTAATTGACTTAATTATTTTATTTTCAGTTTCTAAATCTACAGCATTTAAAGACTCGTCTAATATAATTAATTCCGGATTAAGATATAATGCTCTTGCTATTCCTATTCTTTGTTTTTGACCTCCAGATATTTGAAGCCCGTTTTCACCAATTTCGCTATCTAAACCTTTGGGAAGTTTTTTTATAAAGTCATCTAACTCACTCAAATTTATTGCGTTGTTTAATTTGATGGGATCAATTTCATCTTCATCGAGACCTAAGCATATATTCTTTTTAATTGTATCGTCTATTAAAAAAACATTTTGGGGAACATAACCAATTTTATTCCTCCAAATCTCGTTTAATTCATTAATGTTTACATCATCGGCTAATATTTTACCTGACTGTGGTTTTAATATGCCTACCATTAAATCAATCAATGTACTTTTCCCTGCTCCTGATTTTCCCTTAAATCCAACAAATTCACCTTTATTTATTTCTAAATTTAAATTTTCTATAACTTTATTTTTTGAAGATTCGTAAGAAAACGATAAATTCTTAATTTCTATTTTATTTTTAAAAGAAAAATCTAATCCATTTTTTTTACTTAAATTTATGTAATTATTATCATTTTCTAAATTTAAATCTGTTTTAAAAAGTTCAACGACTGGTTTATTAAATTTTAAATTTTGAACTCCGACAACAACTCTATTTACTCCAGGTATAGCTCTTATAGCTGACAATAAATAAATACTAAGGGCTTCAATTATCTTTTCATTAGGTTTATCGAAGTATAATGAAAAAATAAAATATAGGACAAAAGTAAATATTATAAAAAGTTCCAAAATAAATTTGGGTAATACTTGAAGTATTTTTCTCTTCCAAATTACGTTTGATAAAACATTTATTGTATTTATAAATTTTTTAGAAAAATATGACTTTCTATTTAAAATAATTATCTCTTTTATTCCTCCAAAAGACTCTTTGGCATATTGAAAAGCTTTTCCATTAAAAACTTGTCTGTCTATTCCGTATTTAATTATTTTTTTTTTGGTAAATAGCAAAAATATTATTGCAACAAATGAGATTAGAGTAAATATTATAATTGTACTTTTAAAATCATATATTAATAAAAAAATTAATAATGTAGAGACCAAAATCAGATCTGTAAGCATAGTCAAAATTTGTTCCACTAAAGATGAAAAAAGAGAAACTTCATTAGTTGAATTTCTTATCAAATTTGCAGAATTTCTATTTAAAAAATAACTATATGGTTTATTTAAATATTTATTAAAAACTTTTCTACTTAAATTGATATTAAGTTCATATTTAAATTTTCCAATTACCCATGTAAAAAAAATTGCAAAAATAAATCGAAAAATCATTAATGTTAAAAAAATTAATAATGTAAGGTAAATTATTTTTTTTTCTTTTTTGGTTTCAATAAAATTTAAAAAGAAATTAGATAAATTATCCAAAATCAAATAAACATTTGGATGATTTAAAGAAAAATTTGAGTCTAGGACTAAACCTATTATTGGAATTATTAATACAATACTTAATAATTCGAGAATTGAGTTTACGAGCATTAGGAAAATTATAAAGTATAGAGAATACCTTGAATGTTGATTACTTATATTCAGGCTTTTTATAATTGAATTCATTTAAGTGTTATTATTAATTATAATTTTCTCTTAATAATTTCGTGTATCTCACAATTTCTTAAAAAATAACTATGTTTTTTAAGAGTTTTTTGTTGTCCTTTTATACCTATTTCATTTGCAATTTTTGGATTATCAATCAAATATTTGATTTTTTCTTTCGCTTCATCCATATTTTTATAAGTTACAACCTCATAATCGTCTTCAAATAATTCTTTTAGGTTGTCTCCATAATCTGTTACTAAACAAGAACCCATCCCCGTAGTCTCAAACATCTTCATATTATCTAAAGTTTTACTGGCATAATCTGCATGTTTATTAATAAGGATCTTAGATTGTTTAATTATAGAATAATAATCTAAACCATACACGCTTTGAAAAAAATTTTTTTTTTTAATCAGTTCAAAATTTTCATTTTCAATTTCAAACTGAGTAATTGGTGGAATTTGATTTTTTTTATGTCTTAATAAAGAGCCCGCATTGATAATTTCTAAAATTTTTGAAGGAATTTTTTTAGGATCAAAAATAAAAATTATTCTTTTAATGATTTGGTTAGAGAGAATTTTTTTTATTAAATTTCCAATTTTTTTTTTAATATTAAATGATTTTTCTCTTTTGACTTCAATATGACGGTTTAATCGAGACCATATATTGATATCAAATTGATTGCTTAAATTTTTTAAGAAAAAGTATCTACTTTCTGGGAATCTCAAACTACCTAAAAAACTTAACTCATATTTTTTTTTTAAATTAATCAATCTTTTATTTTTAAGTAAATTTTCATCAAAAGCATGGTAAAGAAGGTGTGGATTTAAATAACTATATCTTTTTTGTAATATTGGCGTACCTGCAATCAAAATATCACTATCGCTTAAATCCTGGAAACCACCAACCCAATCTTCATCGATTATTACAAGTTTAATTCTTGGTATAATATTCTTAATATTTTTTCTTAGTTTTTGATCGAGAGAAGTGGTGTTTTGAAAATATAGAACATCAGGTTGTAAACTTTTTAATTGATAAATTAAGATACTCTTAATCCAATCTTTTCCATTAAAATTAAAATTATTTTCTCTCGCCCATTGTTTCTGTAAAATTTCGCAGTTCCAAAAAATTACCTCTGCTTTATTACCTAATTTATTAAACGTTTCAATGAAACTATTTGAAGAAAAACCAATGTATAAATCTCTTATGTACTTGTGTTGTTTGTCATAAGACCATTTAGAGTCGATAATATTATTTAAATATAAACTTTGAATATAGTTATAGGCATCTACCTCTTGTAGCTTACATATTTTATAATTCATGTATTTTTAGTTAGCTATACCAATTATATAATGAGAAAGTTTATCGAAACCTGTATGAAGTACCTCATCATTCATTGAAAACATATAAACACAACCAAAATGTTTTTTCAGAAATTTTTTTAAGCTTTCTTTCGTTTTACAATTTACATGACCTTTCTTAGCAAGGGTAGAGGCATATTTTTGACTCTCAAGAGAGGGCATACCAATAATAAGAGATCCATTTTTTTTAAGTGATTTTTTAACATTAACAATGAATTTTTTTTCATTTTTTTTGTCTATATGCTCTAGAACATCTAAAGCAAATATTCCATCAAACTTATCATTCATTGGTTTTTTTATAAAATT
>MDSW01032598.1_pt1 | contig 23605 bp, 22 predicted proteins | sample 811171 | NCBI WGS metagenome assembly MDSW01 (sample SAMN05326641, study PRJNA326480) | marine metagenome | isolation source: seawater | place: Atlantic Ocean: North West | collected 2012 | reverse complement strand
GATCGCCGACGAGGTGCCGTGGGCGGACGAAATCACGTCCTATGACGAGGACCATTTCATCACCTATCTGCGCCTGCTGGACGCCGAGGCCGAAGGCGCCGACTGGCGCGAGGTCGCCCGTATCGTCCTGGATCGCGATCCAGATGCGGAGCCCGACCGCGCCCGCCGCTGCTGGGAGGCTCACCTTGAGCGCGCGCGTTGGATGACCGAGCACGGCTACCGGCATTTGCTGGATGCTGAGCGGGACGAATCGGGGAGCTTCAGCGGCCCCGGGCGCGAAGGAGCATGACCAGAGGGTCGGGACCCTGCAAAGCCATGGCGTAGCACGGCTCGAGGACGCCCGGGTCCGACGTCCGTCGGACACACCCTCTATCACTCTTCACCCATTCGCCATTGGAAAAGAACTAATTTGGTGTAACACTGGTGCACCTATCGGGAGTTGCACTTGTGGCTCGGACGAAAAGCAAAAAGAACAGTGTTCGCCTGTCCGTTACTCTGGATGAGAAGGAGTACGCTGAGCTAAGCCGGATTGGAGCCGCGCTCGATCTATCGGCGGCGTGGATGATCCGACGCGCCGTATCCGAGTTTGTGGCAAGGAATCGCGAGAATGTTGCGCCAGACCTGCCACTGCGGCGGCCCGAATCGGAAGCTGGAGGAACAAAGAAAGCTGGGGGCTCAGGTGGTCACTGACCAGGCCGCACTACAGCCGGAAACGGCCGTTAAAGCGCAAGACCGTTCTCTGCGGTCGCTTGACGGAGTCCGACCGCTTTACATGCTGCCAACCGATCCGCTCGCGGAAGAAGTCCTGATTCCGGGATTTCAGGAAGCGGGTAAGGTTGACTGTATGGTTGGGTTCTTTTCAAGCGAGGTTCTGGCATCCCTCGCGCCCGGACTGGCGACTTATATCGCAGGGTCGCAGAACAGCTTCCGCCTCATCGTGAGCCCCCTTCTCCGCGCTGAGGATCAGGCTGCAATCGAGGACGGCCTGAAATCGGCGGAAGAGGTCGCTGACAGGATTCTGGAAGAACTGACAGTTACGGAAGACCTGCTTCAGCGGCACACGCTGAAATGCCTGTCTTGGCTGCTGCGGGAGAGACGTATCGAGATCAAGATCGCCTTGATGAAGGATGCGCTCTTTCACCCGAAGGTCTGGCTGTTCGAAGAGCATGGAGATGTCGTCGCGGCACACGGATCGAGCAATGTGACCTATGCCGGGATCAGGAAGAACATCGAACAGATTGCGGTATCGCGGTCGTGGCAGGACCCGAACCAGCGCTATATCACGGACAAGCTGCGCTATGAATTCGGTCGACTTTGGGACAACAAGGACGAAAACTGCCTTGTCATCCCGCTTCCGGAGGCCGTCCGGCAGCGCCTGCTGCGTACTTACAGCTCCGAGGCGCCACCGTCGGAAGACGAACTTCGGGCTCTTTACGGGAAAGCTTCGGGACTTGCGGAAGAACCCGAACCATACGAACCCGAACTGCCTTCAAACCCGAGCGCAGGTTTCAAGATACCGGACTGGCTGGAATACGAGGAGGGCCCGTTCGAGCATCAGGGCAAGGCCGTGGCCGCCTGGTGCGACGCGGGATATCGCGGCGTACTGGAAATGGCGACGGGATCGGGCAAGACGATTACCTCGATGATCGCGGCCCATCGGCTTTACGACGGTCACAAGCCGCTCTTGACTGTCGTCGCCGCACCTTATGTGCCGCTGATCGAACAATGGTGCGATGAAATCGCCCCCTTCGGAATCAAGCCCGTCAACTTGACGACGGCGGGCAGCGCCGCCAAACGCGCAAGCGAGCTTCAGAAGATCAAGCGGCGGCTACGTACCGGCCTGTCGGACGTAGAAGCGGTGGTCGTCAGCCACGACACACTTTGTACGCCGGAGTTTCTCGATGCGGTTAAGTCGTTTGATTGCGCGCGGCTGCTGATTGCGGATGAAGCGCACAATCTCGGCCGTCCGTCCTTCATCAACAATCCGCCGGAGTTCTTTGAATCCCGGCTCGGCCTGTCGGCCACGCCGATACGGCAATATGACGAGGAAGGAACGGAAGCGCTTTTCGGCTTCTTCGGATCCGTGGCGTTCCGGTTTACGCTCGAAGAAGCGATTGGCCGGTGCCTGGTCGAGTACGACTACTACGTCCATCCCGTCTATCTCACCGAAAGCGAGATGAGCGAATGGTTCGACCTGACCGACAAGATCAAACAGAACGCCTGGCGCGGTGAAGGTGGCAAGCCGGATGACTACCTGGCAAAGCTGCTGCGCGACCGCCGCGCGTTGCTGGAAACAGCATCAGGCAAGATCGCGACGCTCAGGGGTCTTCTGGACAAGGAAGATACGGGTAGTCTGCGGCATACGCTGGTTTACACCTCCGACAAGGGGCCGGACCAGCTCGACAACGTGAACCGGCTGCTGCGAGACAAGAATATTCTGTTCCACCAGCTCACCGCCGAAGAAACCGCCAGCCGCGACCAGACGAAACGGATCATCCGGTCATTCCAGGATGGAGAGATACAGGTTTTGACGGCCAAACGCGTCCTCGATGAAGGGGTGAACATCCCGCAGATATGCAAGGCGTTCATCCTTGCGAGCACCACAGTGGAACGGCAATGGGTGCAACGGCGCGGACGGCTTCTGCGCACATGCAGCGCGATCGGCAAGACGCACAGCGTCATTCACGATCTGCTGGCCTTGCCGCCGGGGATGGAGGAAGGGCTCGACCCGGATGCACGTGCGCTGGTGCGCGCGGAGTTGCGGCGCGCCCAGGAATTTGCACGGCTCGCAAGAAATGCGGGCCGACCGGACGGGCCGCTGGCGATGATCGATAGAATGGTTGACGCCGCATACCTGTAAAGTTTTGGGGGATAAGACATGCCATTGAACGACAAGAAGATCATCTCGATCATCCTTGAGCAATGCAAGGAGATAGAAGAAAGGTGCGACGGCTACCGGGAAGAGCTTATCGAGGTGATTTCAGAGATTCTTGAATACGAGCGGGGCCACCGCGTCTCGGCAACGAATATCCAGAAAAAGATTAACGACAAATGCAACACCGCCGCACGGTTTCTTGCGGCGCAACGCGGTCACGATACGGGCACGGAGGAACTGGATTCATGAAACTGCTCCGCGCTGAATTTCAAAATTTCCGTATGCTCCGAGATCTGGAGCTTAATTTCTCCAGCGATCCTGAAAGAAAGCTGACGGTTATCCGCGCAGCGAACGAGTCGGGCAAAACGACAATCCTGCATGGATTACAGTGGGCGCTTTACGGAGACGCCGCCCTGCCCGGCAAGGGCGACGGCTTTCGCCTGCATCCCATCGATTGGGATGCCAGCGAAGGGAAGCGCGTCCCGATCACCGCCACCGTCGAGTTCGAGCTGACGACATATCGGCGTGTATCGGGTGATGTGCGCGAAACGCGCCGGCGATACCGCCTCGTACGCTCGGCGTTCGAGGACGTGGATAGTCAGGCGCGGCGGTCATCCTCGACCGTCAAACTTTTCGCTCTGAACGATACCGGTGCAAGCCCCATCGACGCCCCTGAAGCGGTGATCAACGACGAGCTGCCGCCGGAACTGCGGGATGTGTTCTTCACTGATGGCGACCGGGCGCTCAGCTTCATCGAAGCGGATGTCGCCCTGTCCACCAAGCGCGAGCGGGTGCAACGGGCCATACGCTCCCTGCTTGGGCTCGGCGTGATAGACGATGCGATCAAGCATGTTCGCAAATCAGCGGCGGAAGTGAACAAGAAGGCGAGGCAGGTCGGCGGCGGCAGCGAGCTGAACCGGATCGCGTCGCGCCTGGAATCGATGGAAAACGACCGGGAGAAATTGGAAGCCGATTTCGAAGACGCGAAGCAGCAATTCGGGGCCTTCGATGAGAAGGTCGATGAGATTGACCGCAAGATTGCGGCGGCGCTCCAGAAGGGTGACAAGGAGAAGCTGCAAAAGGATCTCGATCAGGCAAAGCGCGAAATCAAGCGGCTTGACGATCAGCTTGCCTCGGCGAACAAGGAACACTCGGCTCTATTCCGTAGCCGCTCCATCGCGACGGACCTGCTCGCGCCCCTGCTCGGCCGCGCTTTCGAGAAACTCGAAGAGCTGCACGATCAGGGGAAAATTCCGAACACGACGATTCCGGTGTTGCAGGACCGGCTCTCTGCGGAAATCTGCATCTGCGGTGAGACGCTCGAACCCGGCGATGCGGGCGGCGAGAGGCGGCGCGCCCATATACAGAAGCTCATCGACGACAGCCAGCGCGCCGATGAAATTCAGGAGATCATTACGGACCTCTATTACGGGGCCAAACCGCTACAGGCCGCCGGAGACTCCGGTTCAAGCGCCTGGCTTGAGGAATACAAAACGGTCGTCGAGCGCCGCGACGGGTTACAGACCTTGCGCGACGAAGCGGGCCGGAAGTTCCGCGCGCTGGAGATGCAGCTCGATGAACTGCCCGACACCGATATACAGGGTTTGCGGGAAACGCGTCGCCAGTACAAGGACCAGCGCGACCGTCACCTCTCCCGGCAATCGTCTATCGAAACCCAGCTCACCGGGCTGCGACGCGAGCGCGAAGAGCTGGAAGGCGTCCGCGACCGTCTGCTGCGCGAGCAGAAGAAGGGCGCGCGCATCCTGGCCGAGCTTGATGTCACTCAGGATGTCACGAACGTGCTGAAAAGCGCGTATGAGCGCATTACGAACGAGGAATTGCAGAAAGTCAGCGAGCTGATGAACAGCATATTCCTCGAAATGATCGGCGCGGATCCGGAACAGGGTGCGATTATCCGGCACGCTGAGATCAGCCGGGAATTCGACATCATCGTCTACGGCCCGAATAACAGGACGCTGAACCCGGATCGTGACCTGAACGGGGCCTCGCGCCGCGCCCTCACCCTAGCTTTCATCCTGGCTCTGACGAAGGTCAGTGAGGTCGAAGCCCCGAACGTCATTGATACGCCGCTCGGGATGACAAGCGGGTATGTCAAGCGCTCCATCCTGCGCACGGCAGTGCGCGAAAGTTCACAGCTCGTGTTGTTCCTGACGCATGACGAGATTGCCGGATGCGAGGAGATTATCGACGAAGCCGCGGGCGTCGTCTTCACGCTGACGAACCCGGCGCATTACCCGAAGATGCTCGTCAACGATCCGGGCGTTGCCGAAAGGAAGGCTCTGCGCTGCGAATGCGACCATCGCAGCGAATGTCAACTCTGCCAGCGCCGCGCGGATGCGCAGGTCGAGCTGGAAATGGCGTCATAGGAGGCGACGATGGCGGACAGATATTTTAACCCCTTCCAAGCTATCGACATCAACGTGCCCGTCGAGTTTCACGAGGCATTCACTCGGTATTGCCAGCGGAGCGCCGACGCGGTCATCGACCAAAGCCCGTTTCCGCGCATGGTCGATCTCTGGTTTCTCTCCGTCTGCGTCGCCGCGCGGCTGGGTTTGGAGCCTGCCGACACAACCAAATACGAGACGCGAAAGATCATCGACGGCTCGATCTTCGGCAGCGACCCGTGGCGGGTTCACACGCTCATGCTGATCGCAATCGGAAGGACCGGCGACGTACAAATCGTCTCCGAGCCCCGAAAGATGATGGCGCTGGCCAGCGGCCTCGCCGTCGCCGGATTGCCGAAGGTCATCGAAATGCTCAAGGACGGCGACGCCGAACCGATCTGGAACCTGTCAGATGCGGTGGACGGAATTCTGCGGAAACAGAGCGCCGTCTGAAGGCTATCTATTGACCACGGAGAGTACAGGATGGAGCAACAAGCATCCGACGAAAAATTGGTGAGCGTCGATGAAATCTATCGACAGCAATACGCGCATTTTTCGCGAATGAATGACCTTTTCTACAAACTGCCCATCGGCTTTTCTACGATTGTTGGTGGCCTGTGGTTCTTCGGCGCAGGGATGATCGGAAAAGACACGTTTATATCCGCCATCGTATTTGGCTTCGCAGCACTATGCTGCGTGGCGTTCTTCCTGATGATGGAACGCTTCGGCGCGGCATTCAACGGCTACATCGACAACCTGAACCTTCTCGACGGCAAGTATAAAGTCACAATCAAGAAGGCACGATGGCGCTCATCAAAGAGGGTCATAATGGGACTTCTGGTGTGCGCCTTCGTTTTATCTCTATCCGCATTTTTCTATGTAATCTTGCGAGAGTGCGCAAACAATGCATGATCAGCATCATTGAGACGGGCATAGAATTTGACAAATGGAAATGTTGATATTTCCAATAGACAATTACCGTATCAGACCATCTTGGCGCATCCTCGCGACAAATCCGGGCGCATCCCCAGTTAAATGGCTCCCATCATCGTGACGTTGTCCATCAACGTCGGCTGCAACAATTTCAAGCCCGCTAATTTCACGAACCAACTCCAAGCATCTCCTACCTATGCCCTGTCTGACATAAGAACCGTCCATGCCGTCAAGATAGGCCCAAGTAAGTCTGAGAATATTTGCCACTCGGCTATCCACTTCAATCTCTCGAAACCTTAATCCGCCTATTTCGCTTCCCGAGGCGGCGTCCGTCACCGTGATCGTATAATCATCGTCAATTTGGATGATGACGTCGCGCCCGTCTCTCGTTGTACATGTCACTTCGTCCATTGGATTCTATTGAACCTTCTCCGGCAGTTCGATCTCCTCACTGCCAGTTTCTCTGCGGTATCGTTCTAATAATGTTGCGTCGGAATATTTCGATGCACCAAGCATATATAGCAGCACCTCGCGCAGGGTAACCTTGTGCGAATTGAGAATAGTTTTGTTGCTGGAATCCCACATGAGCCCATCATAAGGGGGGGCAGTTAAAGTCGTCGGCAGCTTACCGGCCAGTTTCACGGCCTGAGGCAAGGTCATATCCGTGGTCAAGCGCGCGACGATCCTGGCAAATATTTCAAGCCCAATTGGCCGGAACAGCGCATTACCGCCGTGATTCCCACGGCATTTTTTGACGATTGGTTCTGTGTTTTCGTTTGCGAAGAATGTTTCCAGTTCTTTAAGGAATCGAGCTTCAATCGTCTTTATCCCCAATATTCTATTTATGACATGCAAGGCAAACCTTGGCCTTGCCATACAAGTCGTCGATGTCCAGAGGTTCGTTGTCCGGCCGTAGGGGATTAGGCTGCACCTTCGATCTCATGCGCGCTAGCCGCTGTTCGTGGTCGGCTCTGATCTGTTCGATGCGCTCCGGCTGCTCCAGTTCTTCAAGGGCCTCGCCCTGGCTCCATGTAAACGGGGAACCGTGCTCGACGGCGTTCTTCTCGTATGCCTTGGCTTCCTCAAACGCCTCGGGATGCTGCTCCTTGAGCCGCACCCATTCGATCTTCTGCTGGAAGAAACAGAAAGTGCAGCCGCTGCGTGTCCGCCAGGAATAGTATTTTGGCAGGCCGAGCCCTGCTCCTTCGAGGATCTCCAGGACGCCGGGCTTGTCGATACCGGCTTCCTTGAAAGGCAGCTTGATGATGAGTCTTTCATGCTTTGAGGAGTACCCTTCTCGATACTCCTCGTCGCCGCGAATCGCGACGTAGCTGTAGATCGTCATGCCGTCGTCGAGCATGGGGCGCAACCAGCGCTCGAACGGACGCAGCTTCAACTGGCGTGTGCACCAACGCGTTTGCGGCGAGGGCAGAAAATCGTTGTACTGCTTGAGCCAGAAATCAAAATCCCGATCAGGATTCAATCGCAGAATCGGTTTTCCAAGAAAACCTTCCAGCCTTCCGAGATATTCGTAGACTTCGGGCAATTCCTTGCCGGTGTCCGTGAAGAAATACTCGATATCGAGTTCGGGATGGTGCTGCCGCATGTAAACGGCGAGTGCCGCACTATCCCGCCCGCCGGACAGACCGAGCACATGTTTTACCGTTTCCACAGTCAAGAAGCCGCCTTCCCTTTTCCGTTCTTCTTCACAGTCGGCGGCTTTTGCATATAGCGCGCGCTGAGTTCCGCCAGCGCCGCCAGAATAATGCTGCGCTGGCTCGTATCGGACTCGTCCAGCGCTGCTGCAACACGCTCGATCAGCGCGTTCACGGCGGCGCGGTCGGAATCGGCAATGTCGAATTCTTCGAGCAAGGGCGCCGGCCGACCGTTCATGCCGACGACGACAGCCATTGCCTGCCGCTTGTCGGGACGGCCTTTGACACGGGCATAGGTTTCGGCCCGGAGAAATTTCTGCGCCATATCGGCAAGCTCAATAGCTGCCTGATCAAGATCGGGATCAACCCAGTCGCGGGGCGGCTTGTTCACAGCAAGGCTGGCAATGTCTTCGAAGCGCTCATCACTTCCATCTAACGTCGAGAGCCTGTTGACGAAGGAGTCGAGCCGGAAATCCCCGGCGAGCTGCCTGATATTCTCCGCGCGGTCGCGCAATTCCGCCAGGGACTGAGGAGAAAGGTTGGGAACCTGCAGCTCCGCAAGCATGATATCGCGCAAGCGATGCAGCATTGACGGATACGCCTGAACAAGCTCTTCCAGCCCCTCCCGGACGCTTGTGATGATTCGGCGCAAATCTTTTTCGTTTGCAACGGAGGCGTCTTCGCCAAGCATTGCCGGAATATCGTCGAACAGAAACTGGTTCGGGTCGTGCGCGCGTTTGAAAAGATCGCGAATCTTCACAGCATTGGATGACAACCGCATCGTCCGTGTCGTCCATTTCGGGAGACCGACATAGATCGAGACGAGCCCGCGTCCGACATCGATGGGCTCCAGATGCGCAAGCCCGTTCGTGGTATCCAGATCGCGGACGATATCCGCCATTCCCGACAGCAGGCGGCGCGCCACATCCGTGAGGTCCATCCAGCGCAGCTGGATGAAGCTCGGATCCTTGGCAAGGTAGTCCACATCCACGTCGTCAAATTTCGCCCTGAATATGCCGTCCCGATAGACAGCAAGCTTGTCGCGCTGAGACAGCATGAAGGCGACAGAAAGGATCGGCATGAGGCCGTCCTTCAAGCCGAAGGGCGGCTTGCGCCAAAGATCGAACAACTCGGAGACAGGAACCGTGCGATCGGCGTTGTTCATCACATGGTCAAACGCCGCCTGCCACATCGGGGCCAGGCGACAAGGGTCGGCACCATCCAATGTGGGCGAGGCGAAGCGCCAGCCCTTTCCGTCTTGCGCATAGAGACCCGTCGCTTCCAGTATTGAGGCAAACAGACCGCCTTCGGCGGGATAGCCTTCGATGCCAAGGCGCTGTTCGCCTTCATTGACCACCATACGGTACAAAAGCTTGTTCTGCGCTGTTATGGCGTTGCTCGACGGCTTCTGACGGCTGAGCAATTCGTTATGCAGGCGCGGTGCATCGGGAAACTGCCGGTCGGCCAATTCGGAAGCAACGATGTTCAAATCGGCTTGCCGCAAGGGTTTCTTCTGGTGGTTCTTTCGGAACCACGACGCGTTGTCGAAAGCTTTATTCAGCTCCGTTTCCACCAGGGCCTGCAATGCTGCGAGGCGTGCGGAGACTTCCCGCCGTGCGACGGGATCGCCAGCGAGTTCGGGATGGTCGTTGTTGACACTAAAGAGCGCGAACAACTCGCGCGCCAAAGGAACGATGGCCCAGGACTGTTTGGAAATCCCGACGACGATGTCACCTTTGTCGGCCCCGCTATATCGCGCCGCCTTCTGGCACAATTTGTCGGCCATGTCTTCCTTCTCGCCTTCAGTTGGTATCGCCAGCAGGAAGTGACCTATCGCGCCGTTTTCGGGCTCCAGTTTCTCGGCGAATTCGACAAGACCGCTGAGCGGAACGACGTTCACGTCAAACCATCTGAGCGCGCCCGTCTCGTGATAGTGGCGTTTGGCAAGGATCGGCTGAAGCCCGGCGAGGGTCTTCAACTCGTCGAAGTCAAGCTCATCAATATCGTCCAACGCGGCACGGGTTGCCTGTTCGATATTAAAATCGCTTCCGGCAAAAATGGCATGAGCGTCAAGAAACTTTTTGAATATTGTGAGAGACCAGCCGCCCAGACGTGACAGCGCTTTCTCAAGCAGCTTGGGCGATGTCTCTGGAAGGCAGCTCTGCAACAAACTGACACTCGGAACGAGCCCCGAGCGTTCCTTGAACAGGTCAATGACGGCAATCGTCTTAAGCAATCTGACGTGAAGAGTATCGCCACCAAGAGATTCGCAGCGTTCAAGCGCTTCGGCGGCCAAGGCCCAGCGATGGCCGTCGGGAGAGGCGAGAATGGATGGCTCCAGATTGACGCGAAGGTAGTCCCAGAGCCGGTCCGGGGTGTACAGGTCGCCATCGCCCGCTTGGCTCAGAAAGTCCTGAAAACCATGGGGCTCGGATGAATTCAGGAAGCCGAATATGCTGCGCTGGTTCTGACCGAAGCGTCGCCGCGACACCGGCCCTAACAGACATGCGACAACCGGGTGCAGCGGCCAGCAAGCTTCCAGCATGGAGGCGAGCCGCTCCGCGTCGCCAGCGCGATCGCGGCGCGCGAAATCGGCAATGGTGGATGCCAGCGCGCCAGGCTTCTTCGGATGGTGGTCGCTTTCGATCGCGCGGGAGATCAGGTCGATCTGCTCTTCACCGGCCGTATTGACAACAAGGTCGATGAAACGTCCCTGGATCTTCGCCCACTCGTCGCGCATCTCGTGCGACAGGCGATGGGCATATTCCTCAAATGCCTGATGCAGCACGCCCACAATAAGGAACCGGCCCTGGCTCCGCGACGCCGCCTCGGCGAGTTGCTGAAGAATATAGATATCGGAACCGTCCTGAGCGGCAGCTTCGAGGAACTTGCCCATCTCGTCGATGAACAGGACCAATCCCCCGTGCGTTCTCGGCTTTTCGGCAGCCGCTTCTGTCAGCGCGGCGATGAGATTGCTCTCGGTCCAGCCGCCGCGCGGCTGACGCGATACCAGCCCCGCCCTCTTCGCGGCTTCGCCGATGACGGCGACGGGATCATCGCGACGCGCTACGACGGGAAGGATGCGCCATCCTTTGGGACCAGGCGGTAACGCCGTCCAGACCGCTTTCGTGAGCTTCAGTCCGAATACCTTTGTCGCTTCTTTCTGCAATCTCGCATTGCCATTGAGCAAAGCGCTAAGGGCCACGACAAGGCTCGACTTGCCGCTGCCGTAAGGGCCGGTCCATGTGAACGCGCCCTGTCCCGTTTCGGACACGTGACGCGCCATCGTCATGAGGATGTCAGCGGATGATTGCGGGCAAATAAACCCTTCGAGGGCAGTGGCGTCGCCAAGGTCGGAATCGATGCGGATCGACCTCAGAAAACGGCGAGCTATGCGGACACGGTCACTCAAACCCATCACGCAGCCTCCTTCCCGGCAAGCTCGCCATAATCGCCGGGAACCCACGACAACGACGTGTCCTCCCCAATATCGATGTTACGAACGACCTGTTTCAGACCGGCTGTCTCGGACCAGCGCAAGGCGCCTCCGGTCGCGTCGTCAAGCGCGGCAAGCCGGTCGGCCACATCATCTTCGTCAAACAGGAAGACCCGGCCCGGCCCGCCGGGTTCGTGTGCGACGGCCTCGAAGGAGAGCGTGGCGGCGTTCGGCGCATAGCGTGCCCAAAAGTCGATCAGGGCATAGGCAAAAACGCCGTCACTCAATGTCGTTTTCGGGCCGCGCACGAAACGGAAGCCATCCTTTTTGCCGATGGCCTTGATCAAGCCCAGCTCCGTCAGCGGCGATTCAAGCGCATCGTCATGTCCCGCTTTTCCGGAGGGCTGCCGGGCGACATAGGTCCGAATAAAGCAGGCAGTGTCGTTCTTTAGCGTCTTGGCCGCTATAGGTGGCCACCCTCGGTCTCGGATGAAACGCGCCAGAAGTTTTTCCAGCTTGTCTCTTTCAAAGGTGATGGCCGGATAATGGCTGAACGCCCAGAACCATGTTGTTTTCTCGGGACGCCCTGCCAACTGCCAATGGATCAGCCATAGCGTGGCGGGGTGTTCCATCCATGGATCGAGTCCGTTCGGTCCGAACAACAGGCGGCCAAGCTCCGTGGTTCGAACGGAATTCGTTTCGGGCTCCTCGATAATGCGGGCCGCCTTGGCCCAATGACGCATTGAGGCGACCATGTTTTTGCCGACGCCGAATCGTGCGATGGCATCGTCACCCCAACAGGCAATGCGGTTGGCAGAGTCTTCTTCGGTCTCGGCGACACGGTCGAATACCTTCTTCAACCACCCGTAGCGCAGCGGGAAGGTTTCATGGCCCGAGAACTGCGCGTCATAGTCATGCTGAAATAATGGTCCGCGCGACATGTTCCCCCCCGGCTTACTGGATGATGCGTCCAGCTCGACTGTAGCCGAGCCCGCGTGCTATGGTCAACAGAAGCTGGAACGATGCTCCAGAAGACGGCTACGGCGGGGACCCCACATTGACAGAGGCACTATCACTCTATCTTACTGAAATAAAATGAGAATTGGAAACACACTCTACCTGGACCATCAGGCCTCAACACCCGTCGATGGCCGTGTTTTGGCGGAAATGGCCCCTTTTCATAGCGAATCGTTCGGCAATCCGCATTCGTCGGATCACCGACTCGGATGGGAATCCGCGCAGGCGGTCGAGAATGCGGCTGCTAGCATCGCGGCGCTGATCGGCGTGAACGCCGACGAAATCATCTTCACGTCAGGTGCAACCGAGTCAAACAATCTGGCCTTGCTGGGGCTGGCGCGCCGCGCGGCCGGCGGCAAGCGCCGGCGTGTTCTGGTCAGCGCCATCGAGCATAAATGCGTGCTGGCTGCAGGAAGAGCATTGGAAGAACGACTCGGTTTCTCCGTCGAACAAATCCCTGTCGATGATCAGGGCTTCGTCGAGATTTCTGCGCTGGAAACGACACTGGATGACGACGTGCTCGCCGTATCGATCATGGCGGTCAATAATGAGATAGGAACGATACAAAATATCGGATCGCTCTCCAAACTCGTCAGAAGTCATGGCTGCATATTTCATTGTGATGCGGCGCAAGCACCTGTTGCAATGAACATGAATAGCATTGGCGATTACGTGGATATTCTTAGCCTGTCTGGGCATAAGATGTACGGCCCAAAGGGTATTGGAGCCGGTTATGTTGCTCGGGAATTGCAGGATCGTATCGAACCGCTGATCTACGGAGGCGGGCAACAGAACGGCTTGCGATCCGGCACGTTACCAACGCCGCTCTGCGTCGGTATGGGTAAGGCGGCAGATTTACTCGCCGGCGACGATGCCGAAGAGAGACGCGCACAGCTTCGCAGTCGCCGCGATGGCTTTATCGAAAAACTCATGAATCTGCCGTGGCCGATAGCGTTGAACGGCTCGGAAGGACGGGCCCGTCACCCCGGTAACGCCAATGTACGATTTGCGGGGTTCTCGGCGCATGACATTCTTGGTGCATTGCAGCCGCATGTAGCGGCCTCGACGGGCTCCGCCTGTACGTCGGGCATCCCGGAACCGTCGCATGTCCTGCAGGCCATTGGCCTGACCGATGACGACGCTGAAGCTTCCATCCGTTTTAGCCTTGGGTTCGACACAAAGGACGAAGACATAATGGAAGCGGTGGGTCAGATTGAAGGCGTTCTGAAAAGGTTGTCGCACGCCGGCCTCGTCCGCTCGGCCTGATCCGCCCTCACTGAAGCGATGATTGAAACCTTGGCGCGACCGAATAGAACAAAGGCCGCCTTTCGGCGGCCTAAGTGTTTGTTATATCTCGCATTCTATGGAGTTATAACGAAAGTGGTTGCGGGGGCAGGATTTGTAAGTAGTCTCGGTAAAGTGTGAAGTTATTGGTGCGCTCGGTCTGCACCGACATGGCCATATTGTTCAACAGCTTAGGCTTGAAAAGTGCGCGTTTTTTGCGCACTTTTTGAAAACCTACTTATAGCCCTCCAGATTACCCTTGTGCCTCTTTAACTAACGCTCATGTTACTTACGGAAAAATAAATAACGATAAACGGTCTTTTCATTATTTATTGAACTTCATCATTAGGACTTACATCACACACATCTCATGATATTACACAAAATATGTAACTTGCACATATTACGTAATTTGCGTATAGTAGAAAAATGTAAGGAGAACTACTATGACAACGACAGTAACAGCTTCTGAGTTCCAGAAAAATTTTGGGCAGTATAAAGAACTGGCCCAACGAGAAGCCGTGAGTGTGACAAGCAACGGCCGTGAAAGCGTCGTGTTGCTCTCTGCTGCCGAGTATAAAGAATTCCTGAAATTCAGACAATCACGCTATGCCTACGACGGCGAAGTCACGGACACTTTCAAAAGTGACGTTGATGCTTTCATGGGAGAGCACAGTGATGTACTGGATGGCCTGGCCAAGTGACCCCCTCCCAAGAACCGAAGTGGATCAGCAAAGCGCAGGCGATTTATATTCATGAACAATCCATTTCGCGACATGGCGGTAGTCCCGGGATACGAGAGGAAGGTTTGCTGGAATCCGCCCTTGCTCGCGCTGAACACTTTTATGCCTATGGTGAAGATGATCTATACATACTTGCAGCAACTTATGCAGAAGGTATTGCCCGCAATCACGCTTTTGTTGACGGCAACAAACGCACGGCCTATTCAGTTGCCGGTCTGTTCTTACACCTGAATGGGCAAGCCTTACAGATTATATCTGTTGAGGAACAAATCAAACTGTTTGAAGGCGTCGCCGCTGGAAAGGTATCACGAGAAGAATTGGCTACCTTCTATAAAGCCAATACTCGCGAACGAAAATAGTCACCCGTATATTCCTTCAATCAGACATGAGACTGGTTTGAAATGAGTTATAAATCAACTTTTTATAACTCACAGCGATGGGGAGAAGAAAGTTTTTGGACGCGGTCACAATGAAAATCCCATCCTCGTCAACCACCAACTCCATAAAAATCTATTTTCATATCCCTGGTCACGATTATCCTGATCGGCCAGCCGGCACGAACGGTGATCGTCGGTGGGATATTCAGATTTCGGTCGACTATTCTCTGACCTGCATTGTTCAGGCTTGACTGAGAACTTTCTCTTATTGCCCTCGCAAGTTCGCCCTCTGCATCACCATAAGCAAGCTCAGTGCCAACGCCGAGGAGCGTGGCAAGTCCGACACCAGCCACCAACCGGTCTGTATGCCAGTCCACCTGATCCGAAAGTCCGGAATATCCACCTTTATCTGTGCCAGGCATTCCGTCAAGCTGAATGGAAACCCCATCTGGACGAATGATGCGATCCCAGACAATCAAGACGCGGTCTTGACCGAATTCAATCTCGTTCACATATTTTCCCAGAATACGTGACCCCTGCGGGATCAGAACCTCTTGGCCCGTCAGAGTGTCGTAGACAGGCTCCGTGATCTGGGCGACGACCTGCCCCTTTAAATCACTATTAATACCGGTCAGGAGGCTACCGGAAATGATGGTTCCGGCAAGAAGGTTAAAAGTTCTCGCTGGCCGACCGGTCGCTTCAGCATCGTCAACTCGCGACGGTGAATATGGGGAACTATTGTTACCGCCCTTCGCGTCTGAAAATCCACGCTGTTTCGATGAGGAATTATCTATCGAAAAGAAGACGACCGAATTTCTCGCCTGCCTTTCCATTTGTGCGGCCTGAAGCTTTTCCGCCCTCTGCTGCTCTTCAAAGACGGAAGGCCTGAAAGGTTGTGAGCGGTCGTTTTGCTCTGTCCTGTTTGCCCCCAGATCGATCTCCGCCCTGAAAAGGGCCGGACCCGTATCTCCCATATAACCCGGACCAAGAGCAACAACGTTATCGCTCTGCTGTTCCAAATTACTTCCCAGATTCCTTTCCAAATTTTTAGGGACATCCTGGTAGCTGGCAGGAAGTCCAGAGACAGCTTCCATCGGAGCGTGACGGTCAACAGAATATAATTCCTTCCGGGGAGATTTCTCCGACGCCCCTCCAGGTTCAAGAGCGTAAAAGCTAATCGCCAGCATCCCTGAACATGCGAGACAAACGACAGTAACAATCAGTTTTTTGTTTAACCGGCGAACCGGCCTGGGTTTCGCACGAAGCTGAAATTTTTTCTCAATCTTTTCTGCTTCGCTCTCGCCCTCGTCTTTTTCAAAACTCGTCATTACCTCCGCCCCCTCTGATGGACGATCTGTACCCTGGCCTGAGGCTCAGTGCCCAGACGCAGCTCTGCCCTGGCAAACAGCCGCCCAGGGAAATCCCCGAGCTCTCAGCCAGCACCCGCAATAAGCTCTTCGATCGCCTCCAGGTCGAGACTTTGCCCTTTCAGCATTTCATTGGTAATACCGGTGAGTTGAACGACTTCTTCCGGGACCGGCTTGCCAGGTTCCCGCAGGCCGACATAGGGCTTTTGTACTTCAATCAGATAAGCTTCTTTAGTCTCCCCATCCACCGCAAAGCGGAACGGCATCATGCAAAGCTGAATGACTTCATCTGCGTCATGGTCCATGCCGGTGGTTTCCGTATCCAGAAATATTCCGTTCCTGATGGTACAACGCTCATGATCGGGCAAATCAGTCACGACTATGGCATGAGCCGGGAAATCGACCCGGCGCAGGATACGGTGATCAGAGGAGTGTTCCAAGGTTTGGATGGCTTCTTCATAGCCATCATCACTGAAGAACTGGAGCTGGGATACTGTCATGACTGTTTTCCTCCGGGACTGATAGATGCTTCTCTCCCCGAGTTTCCAGTATTCTCCCCTTACCGGCAAGCAATCGAGAAATTTCGGATTGAACTATCAATTTTATTACTTACAAATTTCTATCTAGCATAAATCGGGAGTTTTGTTATTTGAACAATTGCAATGGAAGTGTAAAAGCGGCACATAAACCGGACATTTTCACATCATTTTTATTGACTTTATATGATTAACTATTTGTGATATATATATTTATACAATAAACAAACAGGACAGCAAACCGGACATGAATGAGGCCAATGACCGCAATGAAGCAGTAACCCTTATGGAACCTCTGCTTATATCTGAAAGCTCACGCCACCGCGGAGAGTTAGCCGATTTGGTCATGGAACTTACCGCCCAGTCAACAAGCCTGCGCAGAAGCCTGCCGGAAGATATTGTAATAGCCTTGTCTAACCTCGTTCGGTCCATGAACTGTTATTATAGCAACCTGATCGAAGGACATGACACACACCCCATAGACATTGAGCGCGCCCTTGCAGAAGACTACAGTCAGGATCCCGAAAAACGAGATTTGCAACTTGAGGCCCGGGCCCATATCACTGTTCAAAAATGGATCGACGAAAAAGGCCTTGCAGGACAAGCGACCTCGATTGAGGGTATCCTGGAACTCCACCGCCGTTTCTATGATCTTTTACCAGAGGAATTGCTTTGGGTGGAGAATAAGGAAACTGGCGAACGTCTAAAAGTAAATCCTGGCGAGCTACGCCAGAAAGACGTAAAAGTTGGCCGGCACATTCCCATAAGCCCAGGCGCCCTGCCCCGCTTTCTAAAACATTTTGAAAAAGTCTATAAAAAACTTGGCAGAGTAGACTCTGTCCTTGCTGCGGCTACTGCACATCATAGATTTCTGTGGATGCATCCATTCTTAGACGGGAATGGCCGCGTCGCCAGGTTAATGTCTTATGCCATGCTTAATGACAGCCTTGATACCGGTGGCATATGGTCCATAGCGAGAGGACTGGCCAGAAATGAGGGATTATATAAATCCCACCTGGCAGCTTGCGACTTGCCTCGCAGAAACGACCTGGATGGCCGAGGGAACCTGAGTGAAGAAGCTTTGGCAGATTTTTCAAAATTTTTCCTGCAGATATGTATCGATCAGGTCAACTTCATGGAAAGCCTTATGCAACCCGACCGGCTCCGAAACAGAATCCTGATGTGGGCGGAGGAAGAAATGAGGATGGATACGCTGGCCCCCAAGTCGAACATTGTTCTCGAGACCATTCTTTACCGCGGCATCCTGCCTCGTGGTGATGTAGCAGGACTTCTTAACACCAGCGAGCGCAATGCCCGGCGCGTAACATCTGCTTTATTGGATCAGGGGGTCCTGACTTCAGAAAGCACCCGGGCACCGCTCCACCTAGCATTCCCCGCCAAACTTGCCGCTCGCTGGATGCCGGGACTATTTCCGGAAAAACCCTAGAATTCTGGGTTTTTTACCCCCTTCAATTCAGAAGTCGACACAATACCCTAATTTTGCCACAACACAATAACCTAATTTTGACCCGGAATTTTGACCCGGAATTTTGGATTGAAAAAGGAGTCTTATCCGAGGTGCTGGCAGCAGGCACCGAACAGCCGATACATCCCAGACAGTTAAAGGGCAAAATTGCGCGATTTGTGCGCGCTTTTTCGAAGGTTCATTTCAGGAACGCCGCGGCCGGCTCACTTACCCTGCTGCGCGCGATAATTCTGTACCATCGCATCTGAAACATCGGCCGGATAACAAAGCGGCGCATAGCCACCAGGCTTTGAATAGGCGCTTCTCTTGCCGCAGAGGCTGCCATTGGCGGCCCGATTGTAGGGACAGGGACAATTGCCCGGATAACCGGCCTGAGACTGACGGATCAGGATCTGGCGGATTTCCTTGTCCGTGAGGGAGGCTTTGTCGCCTGCCTCAGCAGCAAAGACGGCCACCGGCAGGAAACATAGCGCAAAAGCAATGAGTACCGGTTTCTTCATAGCGCCACCTCCCCTTTTAAGGACAAGCGCCACCCAGGCTCCCTGGTTGAGATCACTCTTTTGCGGGGTGATGTTGGAGAGAATATTGGTTGAGCGCCAGAAGACGGTGCCGGCGAAGCTGGCCAACGGCGCCTGATGTCCGCGGTCGGTTTTAAGCTCATTGAAGGCGTTCTTATAATCGTCAGGTTCCAGGGTCTCACTGTCCTCCAGGAAGGGATCCTCTTCCCAGTCCCGGTTCAGGGACTTTGATGTGCCGATGGTCTCAGAAGTGACCCGGTAAGGGGGCACAGTTTATTAAAAAGGAGTTTGAGACAGACCCATTCATCAAGAACTTCTATCTGCCCAAGTGCCCGTTGGTTGGTCCCTATTATGCAGTAAAATTCCTGAATGAAGGGACACTGTTTGTTGATAGGACGTCTTACGAAGACACTGAAATTTCTGACGAAGAATTTGCTGATACCTTCAACAACCGTAAACCTGAGAAAGTCGTAAAGAGTGATCTACCTCTACCAGATGACGTCGATCCTGTTGGGATTTTACTTCGGGATGGCTCTTATCGGCTTACAATGAAGACTGCTCCAGAGTAATTTCTGCCTTCCAATGAGGCTCTAAGAGCTACACAGTAAATTTGAAAAATACCATAAAAGTGCATCATAAATACACATAAATTGACTTTTTCAAATATAAGGCCTGTACAATCTTTGAAAATATTCTATATTGTGCATTATGAATACACAAAAATATGAAAAATTAAAGATAATTCTTGAAACGATTCCTGCCGGGTTCCTTGTTGATTCCGGTTGGCTTGCCGCCCATGACATAAACCGTTTTCATACCCGCGGGTATATAGAGAGCGGCTGGCTGGAACGGGTGGCCCGCGGTGTGTATCGCCGACCAGCACCAGGTAACAACAAAATGGACTGGCGCACCTGCCTGCTCTCGATTCAACATATCATGAACCATAAGATTCATGTCGGCGGCACAACCGCACTTGCATTGCAAGGCTATAGCCACTATCTGCCGCTCAGCGGTAACTCGTCTGTATGGATATATGGCCAAAAGGTACCCAGCTGGCTAAACAAACTACCGCTAGACGCAAAAATAATAACGAGAAGCGTATCCTTGTTTGCCGATCCGACATTGGGCCTTACAAAAGAAAACACTACAAAAGAGGACAGCCATCCGTGGGACTGGCCCCTTGTTATGTCATCTCCAGAGCGGGCAATATTTGAAGCGCTTGATGAGCTGCCAGATTATGAAAGCTTTCATAATCTTGATATGCAATTTGAGGGTCTTATAAACCTGCGCCCTAAATTGCTAGCGGAACTTCTTACCAATTGTCAAAAGATCAAGGTACGACGATTGTTTTTTGTACTTGCTGATCGCCATGTACATGCTTGGCGTAAACGCTTGAATCCAGAATCCTTCAACCTTGGCAGCGGTGACCGTGCGCTCGTCAGAGGAGGTAAACTTCACCCGCTCTATCGGATCATGGTACCGGCAGAGTTTGCCACCCCTATGCCGGAGACCACCTATGGCTCGTGATATATACAGAGCGCAGGTCTCCTTGCTAATTCGCATCCTTCCCTATGTGGCAAAGGAAGCCATATTTGCCCTCAAGGGCGGCACCGCCATCAATCTCTTTTATCGCGATCTGCCGAGGCTCTCAGTCGATATCGACTTAACCTACCTGCCTGTTAAAGACCGCATGGAAAGCCTCGCAGAGATTAACGAGGCAATGGACAGGATTGCTGCCGCAATAGAAAAAGGAATACCTCGTGCCAGAGCATCCCGTATTGCCGGCGGCGGTGGCGGCGCCACTCGCCTAGTGGCCCGGCTTGACAATGCTGAGATAAAAGTGGAGACCTCACCGGTTACCCGAGGTGTAGTCCATGCCCCTGAGCTTCGCGAAGTTAGTGATGTTGTTGCAGATGACTTTGGCTATGCAGAGATGCAGGTCGTTTCATTCGGAGATTTGTTTGGCGGAAAAATACACGCTGCCCTGGATCGTCAGCACCCTCGTGATCTGTATGATATAAAACTACTCTATGAGAATGAAGGAATAACAGATGAGTTGTTCCGTACTTTCCTTATCTATCTATCCAGCTCACCACGTCCGGCCCATGAACTGCTAAAACCGAACTGTATAAACTTGGAACAGGCCTATGAACGTGAGTTTCTTGGAATGACAAACACTCCTGTCAGTCTTGCAGTCCTAACTGACACGCGAGATCAACTCATTGCCGACATTCAATCCAGACTGGATAACAAGGTTCAGAATTTCCTTCGAAGTCTCCACGACGGCGCACCAGATTTCACGCTGATTAACCTCCCAAATGCCGCAATATTACCGGCTGTTCGCTGGAAGGTTCTCAACTTGCAAAAGCTGATTAAAGAAAACCCGGAAAAGCATGATCAGCAACGAAAAGAGCTGGAAGACGTTTTCGCCTGAAGTATACTCGCAGTACTCAGAACAATGAACGTGCAACTCTCCTTGTCACTTATTTATGTCTATAGAGGAAGCTCCGTTTCTATTACCTTTAGCAAGATAATGCTTTCGTGAAACCTCCCCCGTCACTCAAAGCATAGCCAATATTAATACGACCTCGTGTAAGCGTAGTAGGGTTTGTCAGTTCCTTGAAGCTTAATGGATCAGTCGAGAGAGAAACATGATACCATCTTCTACTCGTTGTCTTATTGCGTGCAACTGAGGCAAATCAAACTTACCGGCTGAGCCATGTGTTCCCTTGTTAAAAGTTTGGAATAGCTCAAGTACATTTTCAATATCCGCTTCAATAAACTCCTCAAGCTCATCTTGCTCCATACCTTTTTCATGCAAAATATATCGAATTTTAGACCTTCTGGTTGGCGTACCACGTTGGTTACATTCGCAATCAGACATAACTTGGAGCACATTGTTATCGGAAGCCTTTGCATCGAGTATTCGAGCTATAATCTCACGAGAACTCGTACAAAAATGACGAGCCGCATCCGGATTTTGAGGACTCAACGAATACAGCGCACCTTGCCAGCGCTCACTCAGTTCAATCGATATTCCTTGAAGAATGGGAGTAATGGGACTTTCAGCTCTATCGGGGGCCATATACTCAGAATCATCGGCATCACCTTCTAATGCATTCAAAAGTGCTGCATTGTTGGCGGCTTCCCGTTCAGATAAATCAAGTACTTCATTATATCGGTCGTCATACCGCCCACTGCTTGCTGCATTCTCCAGGCGGACATATGCCTGCTGTACAGTATTTACTGAAGCACGAAATGTGATGTATTTTGATGAAGACACATGGCGATTCAAACGAGAAATTTCGTTTTTCAACCTTTGTCGATCAGCACGAACACGTGCATTGTAGGCCCGCACTTCCCTATTATACTTTTCTATTGATTGTTTTACTTTTTGATTATGATTTCTTACTTCACGATTATACTTGTCAATAGCTTGTTGTTGTTTTCGCTGAAGCTGACGAACCATATTGTTGTATTGTGAGGGAGTCATCCTCCGGACCATTTTCTTGTTTCCTCCAATATTTCATCCCAACAGATAACGCACTAAAGGTGTTCATAGAAAGCTCTTACAACAGGTCTTCCAAAAAGCTACATATGGCTATCATCGCATATTCCCGCCATTAATTGTACAACAATTCCGTCATCAAAACATCTGACTGACAACCTTATTCCATAATGATAGCTTAGGGCCCTCCCTCAGCGCACTTCACGTAAAATAGACGGTCTCCCGAAGCTCGACTGTGTCTGCGCCCGCCGTCGATTTTACCCTCCGCTTGCACACCCGGTTCTCGGCGGAGACCAGGGATTGCATCTGCAACCCACTCCCAAAGGAGGTCTTCAAATGGAAAAAGGAACTTCAGAAATCAGAATTTATGTAGCCTGTCTTGCCGCCTATAACAACGGTATCCTGCACGGCCGATGGATTGACGCCACCCAAGAGGCCGAGGACATTTGGGCGGAGATCCGGGAAATGCTGAGATCTTCCCCTATTGAAGAGGCCGAAGAATGGGCCATTCATGATCATAAAGGCTTTGAAGGTGTGCTGGTTTCTGAATATCAGAGTATCGAAAGCGTTTGTGAGATTGCCGCCTTTATCTCTGAGCATGGTGCATTGGGCGGCAAGCTGATTGAGTACTATGGTAACCTTGCAGACGCCCGGGACGCCATGAAAAATTATTATATCGGTTGTTATCCCTATCTCTCCGACTTTGCCCAAGAAATAACCGAAGAGGCAACCGATATTCCGGAAAACCTGAAACCCTATATCGCCTGGGATCGCATGGCTCGTGATCTGGAAATCAATGATGTGTTGGCCATTGAGACAGGCTTTGAAGAAGTCCACCTTTTCTGGAGCCACTGACATGACCGGAACACATAAATCAGATACGGGATATAACGCCCATCATCCTTGGTACTATCTACAAGGCGGCGCCATCCTCGGCCCCAAGAGCATTTCACGCGCTGCCAAAACAAGCGGTTCAACCGGATATATGGGAACTGATATTCAGGAGGCCGGAAGCCTGCCGGAGCCGCAACGCTCGGAAGCCCTTCGCCACCTTAAAACCAAAGTTCAACACGCCATAGCACAGGACCTGAAAAGATATCGGGAACTGGCCAGGGAGCTGGCCCGTAAAAGGAGGCTGGGACCGGAGCAAGAAGTACCCATTTCCTGTACTGACCTGCACACCTCAGTCGCCCTCAAGCATAACCATCTGTTCAACGACTTTGCGCATCTGAATATGATAAATGACCTGCTCAGCATCCAACCTGATTTATTCGGTCACTAGATCGCGTAATTCTGAAATCGGAAAATCATCCTTCCACCTGGCCCCAACTACTGGGGTCATTTTTTATGCGCAGTTAACATCCAACTGTCCGTCTTCAAAGAAAGTTGGACTTTTTGCGGTCTGTGACAAGGTGACGTTTCGGTCCTTTGTTGAGTTTAACCGGCCATGGCTTTGCGGTGCAAG
>MDSW01061631.1_pt1 | contig 23608 bp, 24 predicted proteins | sample 811171 | NCBI WGS metagenome assembly MDSW01 (sample SAMN05326641, study PRJNA326480) | marine metagenome | isolation source: seawater | place: Atlantic Ocean: North West | collected 2012 | reverse complement strand
CAGATCGATATCGGCGACGACATGGCGTTGGATGCCGTTCCTTTTCGCGAGCCGGGCGGCGACGTCGATTTCGGCGGCGTGGCGCTGGCCGTAGCGGAAGGTGAGGGTCACCGGCTCGAAGCCCTGATCCTTGGCGATCGCCAGAACGGTCGCGGAATCCAGCCCGCCGCTCAACAGCACCACCGCCGGTTTGGCTGTACTCATGATTCTTCCTCTTTCCCTCACCCTTCGAGGCCCCTGAAGGGGCGCCTCAGGGTGAGGATGTACCCAAAAGCCTCATGCTGAGGAGGTGCGGAACGCACCGTCTCGAAGCACGAGGCGCGACGCCGAACAACTCGGCCTGTTGATTGCGCGGCTCATTAGCATAATGCTGAGCGGATGACCATTGCCACGACCCCAGAGACCGACCCACGCGTGATCAAGGCGGAAATCCGTGACGAGGCCCTGACGCTCGGCTTCGACGCGGTCGGATTTACGGATGCGGAAACAAAGCCTCAGGATATCGAAGCGCTGAAACATTTCGTTGATAAAGGCTACCACGGCGACATGGACTGGATGGCCCGGGACGACGGCCGGCGCGGCCACCCGAGACAGCTGATGGAAAGCGTCCGGACGATCATCGTGCTTGGCGTCAATTACGGGCCGGGCCAGGATCCGATGACGGTCGTGAACATGCCGGACCGCGGCGCGGTCAGCGTCTATGCGCGCGGCAAGGACTATCACGACATCGTCAAGAAGCGGCTCAAGAAGCTCGGCCGCTGGATCGCCGAAACCTATGGATCGGATATCAAGGTCTTCGTCGATACCGCCCCGGTGATGGAAAAGCCGCTTGCCGAACGCGCCGGGATCGGCTGGCAGGGCAAGCACACCAATCTGGTGAGCCGGCAAAAGGGCTCGTGGCTGTTCCTGGGCGAGGTGTTCCTGAGCATCGAACTTCCCCCCGATGCGCCCGAACCCGATCATTGCGGGTCCTGCGACAAATGCCTGCGGGCGTGTCCGACCGACGCGTTTCCGGAACCCTATAAACTGGATGCGACGCGCTGCATTTCTTACCTGACCATCGAGCACAAGGGCGACATCCCCGACGAGCTGATGGATAAAATGGGCAATCACGTTTACGGCTGCGACGACTGTCTGGCGGTCTGCCCGTGGACCAAGTTCTCAGCACCGACGTCGGAACCGGGGCTGGAGGCCCGGGTCGAACTGACCCAGCCCAAATTGCGCGATCTGGCGCGTCTCGACGATCCGTCTTTTAGAGAGGTGTTCGCGGGCTCGCCGATCAAGCGCACCGGGCGCGACCGTTTCTTGCGCAACGTGATGATCGCCGTTGGGAATTCCGACGACAAATCACTGAAGCCCATCGCCGAAGACCTCGCCCGCGACACGTCCCTGCTGGTCGCCAACGCCGCCCGGCGCGCGGTCAGGAAGTTGGGCGGGGCTTGACCGCGCTCACGCCGCGGGACACCTTTAATTCATGATCCGTTCGTTTCTTCTGGCCGCCGTCGCCGCCCTTGTCATGCTGCCGTATCCTTCGGCGGCGCAAGGCGTCTATCCGGAAGAGATCAAACCCGTCGATATCCCGAAAGCGCCGGTCATCGGTCCCGGTACCAAGCTCAAGCCCGGCGACATGTTCCGCGACTGCGAACAGTGTCCTGAGATGGTGGTGGTGCCGGCGGGGATCTTCGTGATGGGGTCGAAACAGCACAAAAGCGAGCAGCCGGTCCGCGTCATGCGCGTCAGGAAGCCGTTCGCCATCGGCCGCTTCGAAACCATGCATGCCGAATGGCAGGCGTGTCTCGACGCCGGGGGCTGCACCCACAAGCCCGACGACCACAACTGGGGAACGGTCCGGAAACCCGTCATCAACGTCAGCCACGACATGGTGCACGGATACGCTCAGTGGCTCAGCAAGATAACGGGCCACACCTACCGCTTGCCGAGCGAAGCCGAGTGGGAGTACGCGGCGCGCGCCGGTTCGAAATCGAACTACTGGTTCGGCGATCTGGTCGGCGAGAACGAGGTCAACTGCCGTAAATGCGGCTCGCCCTGGTCGGGCATCGGCAACGCGCCCGTCGGCAGCTTCAAGCCGAACCCGTGGGGGCTTTACGACATGCACGGCAATGCCTTCGAATGGGTCGAGGATTGCTGGCACGAAAACTATGAGGGCGCGCCCAAGGGGTTGGAGGCTTGGGTCGAACCCGGTTGCCAGTTCCGCGTCATTCGCGGCGGCTCGTGGTACTATTATTCGCGCATGGCGCGCTCCGCCAACCGCCAGAAAAACCCGGGCGCGGTCAAAAGCTACTGGCTGAGTTTCCGGCTGGTGCGGGAATTGCCGTAGGGCCGACATCACCCTTGGCGCGCCGGCCGCTGCGCGCACGAGACACTCGCTAGCGCCCGTTCCTCAGGGGGAGGTCACCGGAAACCCTCATCCTGAGGAGGCCGTCAGGCCGTCTCGAAGGATGAAGACTTTGACTAAATTCGCGATTACTTACCGGACAGCTTATCGAGCTTCCGCTGCATATCCAGCATCTGCTGACGCAGGTCGTCGATATCGCCGCCGCCTTCGGTCTTCGCTTCGGGGGGCGGGTTGCCGGTGCCGTTGCCCATGCCGTCCTGGCCGTAGAAGGGCGTAAACATCTTCATGGCGTTTTCGAACATCGCCATGTTCTTTTTGGAGATTTCTTCCATCGGACCGAACGGGCTTAAGCCCCCGAACGCGTCTTCAAGATACGTGCGCATCTGTTCCTGATTGCGCGCGAAGGAACTCATCGAGTGTTCGAGGTAATTCGGCACGACCGCTTGAAGGCTGTCGCCGTAGAAGCTGATGAGATGCCGTAGGAAGCTGATCGGCAGCAGGTTGGTGCCCTTCGATTCCTCTTCGACGATGATGTGCGTCAGCACCTGACGGGTGATGTCCTCGCCGGTCTTGGCGTCGAAGACGGAGAACTCTTTGTCGTCCTTCACCATCTGCGCGAGGGTGTCGAGCGTCACGTAGCTCGATGTCTCGGTATTATAGAGGCGCCGGTTTGCGTATTTTTTGATCGTGATCGGTTTCTTATCGCCGGCGGAAGTATCGGTATCTTGCGGCTTTTTCGCCATGATCAGCTCCCTTCCCGTACGAGCAGACCGTAACGCCGAACCTGTTGCACTGCAACGAAAAATCCGCCACGAATTCGGCGGGTGCAGCATAAGATTTTTTGGATGCACAATAATCGTTTCCGGTGCGGGCTGTTTGCCCGCCGACGGGGGCACGATATACTGAAACCCTGCATTGAGGATCGGAACGTCCGGGCCATGAGCGACGAGAAAAATCCGCGAGACGGCGAGGCCGACCTTGAACGGCTGGCGAAGGAATACGTCGACCTGTGGGAAAGCCAGATCAAGGCATTTACCAGCGACGAAAACCTTGCCCGCACCATGGCGCAGACGATGGAATTGATGAATGCGGGCGCTGCCAACGTGGCGGCGATGATGCAGCATGCGGCAGCGGATGCTGCGGGCGCAAAGACGGGGGCGGGGGATGGCAGCGAACGAGACGGCGCCGATGCAGACCATGGCGAGAATGATCGAAGCGATGACGGAAACCCCGACGGCGCCCCGGCCGCTGGCGCTGCACCTGGCGATCCAGAACCTGATGTTCACGAGCTCGCTAACCGCATTGCCGAGCTTGAAAGACGGCTCGCTCGTCTGGAAGGACTCTCTGGACCCGCGGGCAAGGTCGCTCCGGGAAAAACTAAAAAAGGTTGATGCGGACGCGTTCGCCGAAGCGCTGAACCACGAAATTGGCGAACGCGTCAGCGCGTTCGCGGAAGGGGTCAACCGCTTCGCCGCCGCCGCCAGGCCGGCCCCGATGCCGGCACTTCCCGAAATCTGGTCCGAGGGCACGACCCGGCTTTTGCATGCCGAGGCGAGAGGCCGGCCGGTGATCCTGATTCCCTCACTGGTCAACCGGGCGCATATCCTCGATCTCGATACGGATCACAGTCTTGTGCGGTATCTTGCAGACGCGGGCCACGACACATATCTGGTCGATTGGGACGCCCCCGGCCCGGCGGAAATGCGCTTCACCATCGATCACTACGTCGACCGGTTGGAACGCATTCGGGATCATGTGATCGGCACGACGGGCGAGACGCCGGTGATTGTGGGTTACTGCATGGGCGGTAACTTGGCGTTGGCGCTGGCGCACCGGGCGCCTGAAAAAATAAAGGCGATGGCATTGCTGGCGACGCCTTGGGATTTCCATGCCATGCCGTCGTCGGCGACGGCGATGCTGACGGCGATGTTGCCCGGGATGAAACAGTTGATCGCGACCGTCGGCAATCTGCCGGTCGATGTGATCCAGGCGATGTTCTCCAGCCGCGATCCGGGCAATGTCATTCGAAAGTTCCGCCGCTTCGCGGCGATGAAACCGGAAGGAAAGGAAGCGCGATCCTTCGTTCTTCTTGAAGACTGGCTGAACGACGGGGTGCCTCTGGCGGCAGCCGTCGCGATAGAATGTCTCGAGGACTGGTACGTGAAAAACACGCCGATGAAAGGGACGTGGACGAGCGGGGGAACCCCCCTCGACCCGGGCGAATTGACGGTCCCGGCTTTAGTCGTAATCCCCGATCATGATACGATCGTTCCACCGGCGTCGGCTGCCCCCTTGGCAGAACTGCTGCCAGATGTCACGCTCATCAAAGCGGCTGTGGGGCATATCGGCATGGTCGCCGGGTCCAGGGCCCGAACGACGCTGTATGCGCCGTTGAGTGAGTGGATTGCTGCATTGCAATAATTATGTTGCAGTGCAAAAAAATTATTGCGGGCGACGCTGAATTCGCGTATGACCCCACCAAAATTACGGTTAAGCGGCCCGAACGGCCGCAAGGTTACCCGGTCCCTAAGACCGGCTGTTCTGGAAGCATGACAAAGGGAGAGACCCATGACTGAAGTTGTAATTACTGGCGCCGCCCGCACCCCGGTTGGCGCGTTCCTGGGCGGGCTCAGCTCGCTCGCCGCCTCTGCGCTCGGCGAAATCGCCATCAAGGAAGCGCTGAACCGCGCCGGCGTCAGCCCGGACGACGTATCCGAAGTGATCATGGGGCAGATCCTGGCCGCCGGTGGCGGACAGAACCCGGCCCGCCAGGCAGCCATGGGCGCCGGCATCCCGCAGGAAAAGACGGCTTACGGTATCAACCAGCTTTGCGGTTCCGGTCTGCGCACCGTCGCGCTCGGCTACCAGTCGATCAAGCTCGGTGACAGCGACATCGTCGTCGCCGGTGGTCATGAAAGCATGAGCCAGGCGCCGCACGTCATGCATCTTCGCAACGGTGTGAAGATGGGCTCGGGCGAACTGCTCGATACCATGCTGCGTGACGGCCTGATGGACGCGTTCGCCGGCTATCACATGGGCAACACCGCAGAGAACGTGGCGCAGAAATGGCAGCTGACCCGCGACGAACAGGACGCCTTCGCCGTCGCGTCGCAGGAAAAAGCCGAAAAGGCGCAGAAGGACGGCAAGTTCAAGGACGAGATCGTCCCCGTCACCATCACGTCCCGAAAAGGTGAAACCGTCGTCGACACCGACGAGCACCCGAAGCACGGCACGACGATGGAAAGCCTCGGCAAGCTGCGTCCGGCCTTCGACAAGGAAGGCACCGTGACCGCCGGTAACGCGTCGGGCATCAACGACGGCGCCGCCGCGGTGGTGCTGATGAGCGCGGACAACGCCGAAAAGCGTGGCGCGCCGGTGCTGGCCCGCATCAAATCGTGGGCGACCGCGGGTGTCGATCCGGCGATCATGGGTACGGGTCCGATCCCGGCCAGCCGCATGGCCCTCGAAAAAGCCGGTTGGACCGTCGACGACCTCGACCTGATCGAAGCCAACGAAGCCTTTGCCGCCCAGGCCTGCGCCGTCAACAAGGACATGGGCTGGGATATCGAGAAAGTGAACGTCAACGGCGGCGCCATCGCGCTCGGCCACCCGATCGGCGCATCGGGCGCGCGGGTGCTGGTGACCCTGCTGCACGAAATGCAGAAGCGGGACTCGAAAAAGGGTCTGGCGACACTCTGCATCGGCGGCGGTATGGGAATCGCCATGTGCGTCGAACGCGACTAAGCTGAACGACTGGGACGGGCGGCGTCACGAGCGCCGCCCTCTCGGGGGGTAGAACGCCGCAACATAAGCGGCAGTCAACGGAGGAAGCATCATGTCCAGAGTAGCACTGGTTACGGGTGGCACGCGCGGTATCGGCAAGGCCATCTCGCTCGCCATGAAAGACGCCGGTTACAATGTCGTCGCGAGCTATGCCGGCAACGACGAAGCGGCGAATGCCTTCAAGGAAGAAACCGGCGTTGCCGTTTATAAATTCGACGTCGGCGATTTCGACGCCTGCCAGGCCGCGATCAAAAACATCGAAAGCGACATCGGTCCGATCGAGGTTCTCGTCAACAACGCGGGCATCACCCGCGACCGTCCGCTGCACAAGATGGACAAGGATCAGTGGGGCGCGGTCATCGGCACCAACCTCAACGGTCTGTTCAACATGTGCCGGGGCGTCATCGACGGCATGCGCGAGCGGGGCTTCGGCCGCATCGTCAACATCTCGTCGGTGAACGGTCAGAAGGGGCAGTTCGGCCAGACCAACTACGCCGCCGCCAAGGCCGGCGAACTCGGCTTCACCAAGGCGCTGGCGCTCGAAACCGCATCCAAGGGCATCACCGTCAACGCCATCGCGCCCGGTTACATCGCCACCGAGATGGTGCTGGCCGTCCCCGAAGACGTCCTCAAGAACAACATCCTGCCGCAGGTGCCCGTCGGGCGCCTGGGCGAACCGGAAGAGATCGCGCGCTGTGTCGTCTTCCTGGCCGCCGACGATGCGGGGTTCATCACCGGCTCGACGCTGTCGGCCAACGGCGGACTTTATCTCGACTGAATTCGAAACATCCAAAAAACAAAGACCTCCGGGCGGTGCCGTTTGCGCCGCCCTTTTTATTTGCCCGGTGATGTTCGTTGATCAATCGGGGCTGAACGGGTAATTCCCTCATGCTTCGAGACGGATGCTGTGCATCCTCCTCAGCATGAGGATGTTCTTTCTGCCTCATCCTGAGGAGCGCGAAGTGCGTCTCGAAGGATGGGGGAAGCATGGCGGCCAAGGACGCACATACAGTCAAAGCGACGTTCATCGGGGCGACGGCGGTCCTGATGTGGGGGCTGCTGGCGCTATTCACGACGCTGACCGGCGATATTCCGGCGTTTCAGCTCGCCGCGATGTCGTTCGGCATCGCGACTGCGTTCGTGGTTTTGAAGTGGATCGTCCGGCGAGAGAACGTCGTTGTTTATATGCGCCAGCCCGTCGGCGCCTGGGCGCTCGGCACCTGTGGGCTGTTCGGCTATCACTTCTTTTATTTCATGGCCTTGAAGAACGCGCCGCCGGTCGAGGCGGGACTGATCGCCTACATGTGGCCGCTGCTTATCGTCGTCGGTTCGGCGTTGTTGCCGGGGGAAAGGCTCAGGTGGTGGCACGTCGCGGGGGCGGTCGCCGGCCTAATCGGTGCGGCGCTTTTGATCACGGGCGGACGCGGCCATTCCGGTTTCAAATCCGAGTTCGCGGTCGGCTATGCGTTCGCGGTGCTGTGCTCGCTGACGTGGTCGAGCTATTCCATCACCAACCGCCGCTTCGGTCATGTGCCGACGGATACGGTCGGCGGCTTCTGCGCGGCGACGGCGATCCTTGCCACGATCTGCCACATGATGTTCGAACAAACAGTCTGGCCGGCGGATGGGCTGGAGTGGCTGGGTGTGATCGGCCTTGGCCTCGGCCCGGTCGGCGCGGCGTTCTTCACCTGGGATTACGGCACCAAGCACGGCGACATCCAGGTGTTGGGCGCGATGGCCTATGCCGCGCCGCTGATCTCGACGATCGTGCTGATCGCTTTCGGCAAGGGCGAAGCGACCTGGTTCGTCGCCGTCGGGTGTGTTCTGATCGTCGGGGGCGCGGTACTCGCCTCGAAGGAACTCTTGAAGCGAAGGAAACGGGCATGAGCGATCCGATCACCCTGGTTCAGTTTCCGCGCCGCCTTGGCGTCGCCAATCCGTCGCCGTTCTGTGTGAAGCTCGAATTGTGGCTGAAGCTCGTGGGTATCGATTACGTTGTCCGCGATCAGGTAATGCCGGGGTCGTCGCCCAAGAAGAAAATCCCCTACGTCGTGATCGACGGCAAGGAGATGGGTGACAGTACGCTGATCATCGAGCATCTGACGAAGGCGCGGGGTGTCGATCTGGATGATGGATTGTCGGACCGCGAACGCGCGCTCGATCAGGCGGTCTGGGCGATGTGTGACGAGCGGCTCTACTGGTATGCGGTCTGGGACCGCTGGCTCGGGGCGGGATGGCCGGTGGTGGCCGAGACGTTTTTCGGGGGCATTCCGGCGCCGCTCCGTCCGATCGTCAAATTCTTTGCCCAGCGTTCGGTCGGAAAGCAGCTCTGGGCGCAGGGGACGGGGCGTCACAAGCCCGATGAGATCCTGGATATGGCGCGGCGGGATATCGACGCGCTTGCCGCCATCGTCGGCGACGGGCCGTATGTGCACGGCGACCGGATCCGCAGTATCGACGCGGTGGTCTATGCCTTCGTCGTCAATATGACCGAAGTTGAGCTGGACACGCCCATCACCGAAGCGGCGCGGGCGCACGCGAACCTCGTCACGTACGCCCGGCGCATCACCGAAGAATATTTCCCGGACCTGGATTAGGCGGGTTTCGGCACCGTCTGTTCGAAGGACGGACGGTCGGAAATCTTGTCGAACCAATCCGCCAATGCCGGACGCTCTTTGCGCCAGCCGAAATCCGGGAACCGCAGGTCGATCCAGCCGAGCCCGGCGCCGATGGCGGCTTCGGCGATGGTGATCGGCCCGTCGGTGGTGGCCAGATTGTCGGCGGCGGCGTCGCAGACATCCATACAGCGGTTGATGACACTGGTCTGGCGTTCCGCCCACCAGTCCCATTTCAATTCGCCCGGACGACGCATGGTTTCGATCAGCAGCAAAACGCCCGCGTCCAGCATACCGTCGGCGGCGGCGGCCAGCGTCAGCGCCTTGAAACGGGCTTCGCCCGAGGCCGGGATCAGCTTTTCGCCGGTATTCAAACTGTCGAGATACTCGCAGATCACCGGGCTGTCATAGATCGCCATGCCGTCGTCGGTGATCAGGCACGGCACCTTGCCGATCGGGTTGGAGTTGCCGAGGTCGGTTTCCGCCGACCACGGATCGGTGGTGACGCGCTCGATCTTGTCGGCGAGACCGGTCTCGATGGCGGTGATGGAAACCTTGCGCACGTATGGCGACGTCGGCGAATAGCGAAGTTTCATGGTGGCCCTCCCCAGGCGTTGTGATCATCTCTCCCAGCTATATGGTGAATTTGCACCGGGATGTCACCTCCTGCTTTCGGCGGGGATGACCTGGCGCTGGAAAGGTTCTAATCTCTCGCGCATGTGGTGCGACGTAATCGACCTTCGTGAATTCTATGCACGCCGCCTCGGACGGACGGCGCAGCGCATGGTACGCCGCCGCCTGCGCCAGCTATGGCCGGACGTGACGGGCCTGGGCGTGCTCGGGCTCGGTTTCGCGACGCCTTATCTGAATATGTTCCGGGGCGAGGCGGCGCGCGTCATTGCCGCCATGCCGGCCGGGCAGGGGGTGATGCACTGGCCGGTGCGCGAGAAGGGGCTCACGATGCTGGCCGACGAGATCGACCTGCCGCTCCCCGATCTCAGCATGGACCGTATTCTGATCGTGCATGCGCTGGAATGCACCGAACAGGTGCGTCCGCTTTTGCGCGAAGCCTGGCGGGTGCTGGCGGATTCCGGGCGGCTTGTCATCGTCGTGCCGAACCGGCGGGGCTTGTGGGCCAGGTTCGAATCGACGCCGCTCGGCAACGGCCGGCCGTATTCACGGAGCCAGCTCTCGCGACTTCTCAGGGACAACATGTTCATGCCGGTCGAGAGCACGCGCGCATTGTTCGTGCCGCCGGTCGACATCGGCCTTTTGCAGGGCGCCGCCGCCGCGTGGGAGAAAATCGGCATGAAGCTCTTTCCGGCCGCCGCCGGTGTGGTGATGATCGAGGCGGCCAAACAGATGTACGCCCAGCCCGTCGCGGTCGAGCCCAAGCGCAAGCGCGCACTGGATGCGATCCACGAACGGCCCAGGGGGCTCAACAGGTACCCGCGCGATGACGGCCGCCATGCGGCACGCGGGGCTGCGGACGACCCGTCGTGAGCGCGACGATGTCCGGCGATATCGTGACGTGCCGGGTGGCGGCGGTTGAGTCTGCGTCCCCCGAAGTCCGCATCATAAAAATCGAGCCGGCGTCGGGCGAATTGTTCGATTGGCGCGCGGGGCAATACGCCAGTTTCAAGATCTGCGATCAGGAACCGCGCGACTATTCCATCGCCAACGCCCCGGGGTCGGGCGCAATCGAGTTGCATATCCGTCGTTCGGGCGCGGGCGGCGTCAGCGATTTCATCTGCGACGACCTCAAGCCCGGCGATCCGGTCGATGTGCAGGGCGCGTTCGGCGGCGCGTATTTCCGTGCCCGGCACGACGGCCCGCTTCTGGCGATTGCCGGCGGGACCGGTCTGGCGCCGATGAAGGCCATCGTCGAAGCGGCCCTTGCATCGGACCTCAAGCAGGATGTGCATCTCTATTTCGGGGTCAGGGACGAAACCGAGCTTTATCTGGAGCGTCATTTCATCAAGCTGATGCACGATCACCCGAATTTCAGGTTCGTGACCGTGATTTCCGAACCAAAAGAAAATTCCGGCAGGCGCAGCGGGCTTGTATCCGACGCCGTCGCGGCGGACTTCCAGCTTCTTTACGGGTTTCAGTGTTATATCGCCGGGCCCCCGGTGATGGTGGACGCCAGCGTCAAAATGCTGGCTTTGAAATCCGTCCCCAAACACGACATCTTCGCCGACGCGTTTTATACGGAAAAGCAAATGCAGGCGAAGGGTGAGCCCCGGCCCGACTGGAGCGGACGGCATTAAGATTGATGCGCGCGGGCAATCGGCGTAAAACCCGCCCCCATGACGTACCAGGTCAAAGAGATTTTTTACACCTTGCAGGGCGAGGGGCGGCAGACCGGCCGGTCCGCGGTCTTTCTGCGCTTTGCAGGCTGCAATCTCTGGACCGGGCGCGAGCAGGACCGGGAGACCGCCGTCTGCACGTTCTGTGACACCGATTTCGTCGGCACGGACGGCGTCGGTGGCGGATCGTTCAAGAGCGCCGATATGCTCGCCGATGCTGTCGCGGATACATGGGCGGGAAACGGGGCCGGGAAACGTTTCGTCGTCATGACGGGGGGCGAGCCGTTGTTGCAGGTGGACGATCCGCTGATCGACGCGCTTCACGCCCGCGATTTCGAAATCGCGGTCGAAACTAACGGCACGATCAAGGCGCCGGACGGGATCGACTGGATCTGCGTCAGTCCCAAGGCCGATGCCGAATTGAAACAGCTGAGCGGCCACGAACTGAAACTGGTCTATCCGCAAGCCAAGGCCATGCCGGAGCGTTTCGAAAACCTCGACTTCGCGTATTTCATGCTTCAGCCGATGGACGGGCCGGACACGGTCCGGAATACCGAAGCCTGTATCGACTACTGCCGGGCGCATCCGCGATGGCGGCTCAGCCTGCAAACCCATAAGGTGCTGGGCATCCCCTGAGGGGCCCGTGATCGGAAAGACGATGGAAATTTTCAAGGAATTCACGTTCGAAGCGGCGCACGACCTGCCGAATACGCCTGAAGGGCACAAATGCCGGCGTCTGCATGGGCACAGCTTTCGTGTGCGCCTCGCGGTCGAGGGACCGGTCGACGCACATACAGGCTGGGTGATGGACTTCGCCGACATCAAGAAGGCGTTTAACCCGATCTGGGAACGCCTGGATCATCACTATCTGAACGATATTCCCGGGCTCGAAAACCCGACCTCCGAAGTCATCGCCAAATGGATCTGGGCAGAACTCAAGCCGGCGCTACCAGCGCTCTCCGAAGTGAAGTTGTGGGAAACCTGCACGGCAGGGTGTACGTACCGGGGGGATTGAAACGGCGGCTTCGCGTCGTTCTGAACTCGGTTCAGGACCCATGACCATGCTTCGAGACGGATGCTGCGCCTCCTCCTCAGCATGAGGGTGTGCCCCAAATCTAGTTGGGGGTGACCCAATCTGACGACGCCAGTCACCCCGGCGAAGGCCGGGGTCCAGATAAACAGCTTTTCTAGAAAAATAAATTTGACCGCGCTGGAGTCCGGCCTGCGCCGGAAAGACGAACGGAAATCAGCCCCGGCCGCGATAGGGCTGCACGCCCTGGTCCGGCAGCCACAGGCCCTTGGGCGGCTCGCCCGACTGATAGAACACGTCGATGGGGATACCGCCGCGCGGATACCAGTAGCCCCCGATGCGGACCCAGTGCGGTTCCGCCGCCGAGATGATCTTCTGCGCGATGTCGACGGTGCATTTCTCGTGAAAGCCCGGATGGTTGCGGAAGCTGCCCAGATAGAGCTTCAGGGATTTGCTTTCGACGATCAGTTTCTCGGGCACATAGTCGATCACCAGATGCGCAAAGTCGGGCTGACCGGTGACCGGGCATATGGAGGTGAACTCGGGTGCGGTGAAGCGGATCAGGTAACGGGTGCCCGGGTGCGGGTTCTTGACGCACTCAAGCGTCGCCGCGTCCGGGCTTTCCGGCAGTTCGCTCGCCTGGCCGAGCTGGCTCAGGGTCTCGTAAGTGGTCTCGCTCATACACTTATCTTATTAGAGCGAGCGGGGTCCGGCAAAGCCGGAATGCCGGGTGTTTTAAGATGTCACCTCGACCGTCAGTTCCTCATAAGACGCATCGAGACGCCCCATGCAGCGGACACGCTGCTGCTTGCCTTCGAACGCCTCGTATGTCGCCGGGATAAAGGTGATCTCAAGCGTCACCACATCCAAGAGCTTCGCACCCACATCCTCGAACCGGTCGGCCCAGAAATGCGCCTTCGGCTTGAACGCGTTCAGGAGATACCAGCCCGCCGCGCTCGGCCCCTTGGGGGTGTTGCGGGTCAGGTCGCCGACGACGTCCTGAAATGTCATCGCGCAGGCGGCGGGCGTGCGGCTTTCCTTCGGCACCGGCACGGAGACGAACAGGGTCACCCGGTTGCTGCGCCAGTCATAGAACGACCCCGTGACCGGATCGCCCACATATTTCGGGATCGTGCGCTGGGCGGCGCGCTTGATATCTTTGTCCAGTTGGGCGATGCCCCAGTCGAACAGCGTGACCGGCTCGTTCATCAACCGTTTGAGCACGTCCTGTTCCTGCGCTCCGGCGTGACCGGCACTCAGCAGAATGCAGCTAACCATCAGAATGCGTAACATCGGCGCCTCCTCGTTATTGTTCGTATTCTAACTAGAGTCGCAATATGTGCGCATTTTAGCACAGAAGACGCCGACGCCCTAACCGATATTTATGACAATTGCGGCGCCCCTCATCCTGTCCTTCTCCCCCAGGGAGAAGGAACTCTCGGCGCTAAATCCCTCTCCCTGGGGAGAGGGTGGCGCGCTTGCGCGCCGGGTGAGGGGTTACGAGAGGGGGATATCCCCGCCCGTGTAGTGGGCGGTTCACGGAATGAAAATGCTTACGATGACGCTCGCAAGTATGCTTAACGCCAATGAAACCCACACAAAACGTTGTGCTGATCTAGTTTTATTGGCGCCCAATATTTCGGTAAGTGGCCATGTCATTCGAGCGTAATTAAACATTCCCATGAATGCCTTTATTCCTATTAATCCGCAAAACACGTAGCCCATGTAGTGAAAAGGGCCGGTCTTCGGGCCAAACAGGGAGTCAATCCACGGTACAGATATATTCAAAAACCAACCCAATAAGGGCACGCCCAAAAACATGAGAAGTGTGTCGTACGCGCCACCTTTGTGTATCCAAGAGAATGACCGTTTGCGGTTATTAAAAAACTCGTCGAGTTTCGCACCGGTTGACCTAATTAGGTTCTCATCCTCTCCAGAAAGTGTGTACTGGCTAGCATTCGGCGTTGGGAACGCCGGCTGTACGAATACCCCTTTTGAGTTAATCGTTGTGAAATCCAACAAGAGATAAAGCAGGTGGGGCGGATCTTTGTTGATATCACTGCGATAAGCGAAATGAGTCTCAATTTCAATCTTGTCGATATTTTCAGGCAGATTGTCTGCCGCTTCTGGGGACTCAACAGTTGACGTAATAATCACTCCGTTCTCGCCCTGGAAGCGAATCTTTGGGACATATAAAGACTTTACGAATCTTACGCGCGCTTCGAACTGCTCATTAGTTTCGTCGTCCTGAATAGCTAGCTGATTCAGTTGATAGAGGCATGCCCGTTCTGCAAATTCGATGATGATTCGCAGTAAAATAGGGAAGTCGGCTGGTGCGAGCGCAAAACCCTCTATGGGTTTGAAGATATGATGGGGATTTGGAACCGTTTGAGATATCAAAGCTGACTCCTCTCATACCACTTCCGGTACTCTACGAGTTCTCTCGAATCACCGCATCATACCATTTTCGAGAATTGTATCCTTCAGGTCACCGTAGTTGGGATGATATCCCCGCCTGTGTACCGGGCGGTGAAGTCGCTCTGGAAACCGGCGAAGGTGCCGGCCTCGATGGCGGCGCGCATGCCGGCCATGAGTTCCTGATAATAATGCAGGTTGTGGCGCGTCAGCAGCATCATGCCGAGGATTTCCTTGGCCATCACCAGGTGATGGATGTAGGCGCGGGAATGGCTTTTGCAGGTGTAGCAGGCGCAGTCCGGATCTAGGGGCCGGGTATCTTCTTTGTGGCGGGCGTTCCGCATATTGACCGTGCCGCGCCGGGTGAAGGCCTGATCGGTGCGTCCGGACCGCGTCGGCAAAACACAGTCGAACATGTCGACACCCAGCGCCACGGCGGCGACGAGATCGTCGGGTTTGCCGACCCCCATCAGGTAACACGGCCGGTTGTCGGGGAGCTTGGGCGCGGTGAAGCCGAGCACGCGGAGCATTTCTTCCTGTCCCTCGCCGACCGCCAATCCGCCGATGGCGTAGCCGTCGAAACCGATATCGGTCAGCGCCCGGATGCTCTCGTCGCGCAGGTCCTCGTGCACGCTGCCCTGCACGATTCCGAACAGGCCGTACCCGTCGCGTTCGCGAAATGCGTCTTTCGAGCGTTTGGCCCAGCGCATGGAAAGCCGCATGCTTTCCGCCGCCGTTTCCTTGTCACAGGGGAACGGCGTGCACTCGTCGAACGCCATGGTGATGTCGGCGTCCAGGTCGTCCTGAATCTTCATCGAGCTTTCGGGCGTCAGGTCGTGATAGCTGCCGTCGATGTGGGATCGGAACCGGACCCCGTCCTCGCCCATTTTTCTGAGCCCGGCCAGAGACATGACCTGGAAGCCGCCCGAATCGGTCAGGATCGGCCCCGGCCATTTCATGAATTCATGAAGCCCGCCCAGTCTTGCGATCCGTTCGGAACCCGGGCGCAGCATCAGATGATAGGTATTGCCCAGAATGCATTCGGCACCGGTCTCGGCGACCCATTCCGGCGTCATCGCCTTGACGGTCGCCGCGGTCCCCACCGGCATGAAGGCGGGGGTTTCGAACGATCCGTGCGCCGTCGTCACCCGGCCGCGCCGGGCGAGACCATCCGTCGTCATCAGTTCGAAGCCGGTGCCCGTCATTCAATTGTTCTCCTCGGCCTCGCCCTTCGAGACGCCGTTTCGGCTCCTCAGGGTGAGGCCCGATATATTACGCCTCATCCTGAGGGGCGCGCTCAAGCGCGCGTCTCGAAGGATGGGATCAGGCATTGCCGTCATTCCGTTCGATGAAACACGCATCCCCATACGAATAGAAACGATACCCGTTGTCGATGGCGTGTTTGTAGGCGGCCTGCATCCGGTCCAGCCCGGCCAATGCCGAAACCAGCATGAATAGCGTCGAACACGGCAGGTGGAAGTTGGTCATCAGCGCGTCGATGCCGTTGAATTTATAGCCGGGTGTGATGAACAGATCGGTGTTGCCGTCGTAGGCGTGGAAGACGCCGTTCTCGTCGCAGGCACTTTCAAGGGTCCTCAGCGATGTCGTGCCGCAGGCGATAATGCGCCCGCCGGCCTTGCGGGCGTCGTTCAGTTGCCGGGCGATGTCTTCGCTCATGATCGCGCGTTCGGTATGCATCACATGATCGTCGGTGTCTTCGACCCGGACCGGCAGGAAAGTGCCCGCCCCCACATGAAGCGTGACCCGGATATCCGTGACGCCGGCATCGCGGACGGATTTCAGAAGATCGTCCGTGAAGTGTAGCGCGGCGGTCGGCGCGGCGACCGCGCCGTCCTTTTCGGCGAACATCGTCTGGTAGTCGGAGCGGTCGTCGTCGTCGCCTTCCTGGGCGCGCTTGATATAGGGCGGCAGCGGCATGATGCCGTGCTTTTCCAGCATATCGATCAGGTCTCGTCCGGCGACGTTGAATCTCAGCCAGCGTTCGCCCATGTCGCCTTCCTCGATGCAGTCGGCGGCGAAGCCGGGGGCGAAAACGATGTAATCGCGCGTGTTGAGCTTTCGGGCCGGTTTGGCGAACACCCGCCAGGTGTAGGCGTCGACCGGTTGGTGCAGCGTGACTTCGACCTTGGCGCCGTCGGGACGGCCCCGGTTGGTGGCGTCGCCGCGCTTGCCGGTCAGACGCGCGGGGATGACGCGGGTGTCGTTGAACACCATGACGTCGCCCTTTCTCAGCAGACCGGGCAGGTCCCTGACGCCGAGATCGGCGAAATCACCGTGCTTCGGGATATGCAGCATGCGTGCGGCATCGCGCGGGCGCGCCGGGCATTGCGCAATACACGACTGCGGCAGGTGAAAGTCGAATAAAGAGACATCCATGAGCGGGGTTTTTATAGCCTTGCGGCGGCCGGGACAATCGTGGAACGTAAATGCTATAAAGAGCGAACGCCGCCGGAGACCGGCGGCGCCCCACAATAGACGAGGACCGCGATGCTACGTCTCATTCTCGCCATTCTGATCCCGTGGCTTAACTTCTTCACCATCGGCAAACCGATTCAGGGCGTGATCTGCCTGATCCTGCAGCTGACCCTGATCGGGTGGGTGCCGGCCGCGATCTGGTCGGTGTATGCCCTCAGCCAGTACAACACCGACAAAAAGATCGACGCCGCGCACCGCGAGTGATCACGCGAGCTTGACGTCGTCGCCGGTCTTCGAGGCTTTGACGACCGCTTCGAGAATCGCGATCCCGTGGATGGCGTCTTCCAGAGGCACCGGGAATTCGGCACCCGACGCGACCGTGTCGGCGAACGCTTCCAGTTCGGCGCGTTCCATGTCGAAGCCGGGATATTCCTCAACGGTATTTTCGCCCTCGATCAGACGGACCTCGAGCCTGTCCTGATCGCGGACCTCGGCCCAGCCTTTGGAACCGAACACCTGGATGCGCCAAAGCGCATGGGTCGCGAAAAGGGTTGTCAGCACGCCGGTGATGCCGCTCTCGAACTTGAGCGTCGCGAACGTGGTGTCGTCGACCGGGACCGGCGTCGCGCGGCGTTCGCTGACGGCGCGCAGGTGATCGACGTGACCGCCGATCGACATCATCGCGTCCATCATGTGCACACCCATCGCCGTCATGCCGCCCGCCGGACTTTCGGTCTCCGACGCGCGCCAATGATCGGCGCCGTAACGCAGGCCACCGTTGCCGGAAATGTTGCCCTCGATATGCAGAAGCGTGCCGAGCGCGCCCGACGTCGCCAACTCCTTCAGCTTGATCATGGCCGGCAGGAAGCGCCGGTTGAAACCGACGCAAAGCGGCAGATTGGCGGCCTTGCAGGCGTCGGCGGCGCGCCGGGCGTCGGCTTCGTTGAGCGTTAGCGGTTTATCGCAGAACACCGGCTTGCCGGCTTCGGCGGCGGCAACGATCTGATCCACGTGCTGGGTGTGCGGCGTCGCAAGGACGACGGCGTCGACTTCGGCATGGCTCAGTAACGCGGTGAAATCGTCGAGCAGGTCGATCTTTTTCTCTTCACAATAATCGACCGCGCGCTCCTTGCGCCCGGTGACACCGGCGGTAAACGTAACTTTGTCCGACTTCCCCTGGACCGAATCGACAAGCACCCGGCCCCAACGGCCGAGCCCGGCCACACCACAACGAATCATTATTTCATTCTCCCTAAGAGTCTTGTTTGACGTTGCGCCGATCCCAACTCAAAAAGAACATCTCGTTCGGCGCGCCATTCCGGCGTGACGGTAGCAGCTTTTCCGGGGACGGCAACGCCGTGGACAAAATATATGGGTGAAGAAACGGCCATCGGGGATGGCCAGGGCAAGGGCGACGCGCGCAAATCGGTAATCAAGGGGGCCGCCTGGGCGGCGCTTTCCAGCCTGCTGATCTCGCTGATGCACGTGCTGGTGCGCGATGTGTCGCAGGAAGTGCATCCGATCGTGGTGGTGTTCTTCCGCAACGTCGTCGGGTTCATGATCCTGATACCTTTCCTGCTGCGCCAGGACCGCAGCCACTGGAAAAGCAAGCAGCCGAAGCTGCAACTGATCCGGGCCATGTTCGGTGTGTGTGCGCTGACCACCTTTTTCATCAGCCTCAGCATGGTGCCGGTCGCGGACGTGACCGCCATCGGTTTCGTAACGGTGTTGTTCATCACCATCGGCGCGTCGCTCCTGTTGGGCGAGAAAGTCGGCGTGCGGCGATGGACGGCGATTGCCGTCGGGTTTGTCGGAACCATGATCATCATTCGCCCGGGCACGGACGTGTTCGGCCCCGGGGCCTTCATCGCCCTGGCGTCGACGGTGTTCTGGGCGTGTTCGATGCTGTGCGTGAAGGTGCTGTCCAGGACCGACAGCAGCGTCACCATGGTTTTCTATGCGAATGTCTATTTCACCGCTTTCTCGTTGATCCCGGCGATCATTTTCTGGAGTTGGCCGACATGGGAACAGTTCGCCCTGATGACCGCCATCGGCGTTCTGGCGGCGCTCGGCCATCTCGCCCTGGCGACGGCGCTCAGGACCACGGACGCGACGATCGTCGCCCCGCTGGACTATACGCGGCTCTTGTGGGCGGCGGGTGTCGGCTACCTGATGTTCGGCGAGTTCCCGGATATCTGGACTTGGGTCGGGGGCACGGTGATCTTTCTTTCGACCGTCTACATCACCTACCGGGAATCGCGCCGGCGGCCCGTCACGCCGACGACGCAGGCAACATCCTAGGGTGCAGTCTTATCCTGAACGCTCGGCTTCGCATGCACCGCCTGTTCGCGGCGCACGATGTAGAGCGACGACGCGAAGATCACCAACGCGCCGACCCACGTCCAGAGATCGGTCAGTTCGCCGAACGCGAGCCAGCCGATCAACACCGCGAACGGCAGGCGCGAAAAGTCGACCGCCGCCACGATGGATACGTCGGTTACCGAAAACGCCTTGGTCAGGAAAAGATGGCCGAGCACGGCGACCGGGCCGGTGGCGAACAGGTACATCCACGCTTCCTGGGTCGGCCAGGTCCAGACGTAAATCGCCGGGACCAGCGCGATGGGAATCATGATCAGGTGCGAAAAGAAGACCACCGTCCACGGATCGTCGCCCTTGGTGAGCGTCTTGATGATCAGCGCGGACGTGCCCATGAAGACGGCGGAGGCGATGGCGAGCCAGCTCCCCGCGCTCATCTCGACGAAGCCCGGCCGGATGATGATCAACGCGCCGGCGAACCCGATCAGGGTCGCCGTCCAGCGCCTGAGCCGCACCACTTCGCCCAGGATCAGCGCCGCACCGATGGTGGTGAACAAGGGGGCCGCGAAGCTGAGAGCCGTGACCTCGCCGATGGGAATCAGCGCCAGCGCATAGAACCAAGTCGACATGGCGCACATCGAGCAGCACGCGCGCACCAGATAGAGCTTGAATTGCGACGTGCCGAGCGAGCCGATGCCCCGGTGCAACAACCACGGGAGCATACACATCCATGCGAAGACCAGGCGGCAGAACACGATCTGCAGCGGATCGACGCCAAGTTGCGAGAGATGCCGGCCAAGCGCCGACAGTCCGGCCAGAAAGGCGCAGGACGCGATCATCCAGAGCGCGCCCTCGAGCGGCCGGTTGACGGCCTCCGGCCGGGTTCGGGCGGCTTTCGCTTCGGGAAGCGAGTCGGCCACGCTTAATCGAGGTCCAGCGGAAAGATCGGCCGGCGCAACCGGGTGAACGGCAGCTTGGAAATGTCCTTGGTGGAAAGCGCGCCGGCGTCGCAGATCAGGATCTCGCGGGCGAGCGGCGCAAATGCCGCACGGAAGTGCTGCATCGATTTGACGGCGACGACGTCACGTTCTCTGGGATCGATGCCGGCATGCGTGAAGGCTTCGACCTCGGTCAGCTGGATGCGGTTCGACGCGACCACGATTTCCATGCCGCCGACCTTGAACACCGCCGTCGGCCCGAGGTGATGGGTCACGCCCTTCCAGCGCGGGCCCTGGGCGACGTAGGTGCCGTCGGTGACGCGCGTGACGGTGCCGGTCAGTTCCAGCGGCGCACCGAAGGCGGGGTCTGTCTTGCCGCCCAGGTTGACCGTTACGGTGGCGCCTTCTCCGGCGGATACCAGTTTTGCCGCTGAATCGGCATCGCAGATGGTGCCGAAGCAGGCGTTCTGCAGATCGGCCTGGATCAGGCCCTCCAGCAACAACGTGGAATCGCCGTAAGCGCCGGAACCGGGATTGTCGGAGAAATCGGCGACCACGATCGGGCCCTTGCCCGTGCCGTCGGCGAGCAGGCGGTGAAGCTCGCCGATCGTTTCGTCGACGGAAAGGTATGTGTTGGAATCGAAGTGCCGCGTTTCCCACGCGTAATCCATGTACTCGTCCGCAATGGCGCGGAAGCGGTCGTCGCTGCCGTCGCCGGTGACCGAGACCGTCGGTCCGGCTTCATACAGGTTGGCCGGCGTGAAGCCCGCATGGATCGACACCAGAAGCACGCCCGGATCCGCCAGTTCCAGATCGGTGGCACGGTTCAGCAGCGTGGTCATCGGGTTGTCGGTGGTTGTGCGGCCGTCGTCCAATCCCTCGATCGTGTCGCGGCGCGCGGTCACCGCCACCGGTTTGACCTCGCCCTTCATCGTCCGCTGCAGCACGGCGGCGGCGCGCCTGGAGGTTTCGATCTGGTCGATGTGCGGATAGGTACGGTAGGCGCAGATAATGTCGGCGTGTTCGGTCATCAGATCTGTGACGTTGGCGTGCAGGTCGAGCGTGATGGCGACCGGCACATCGGGGCCGATGACAGCGCGCAATTGCTTCAACAACTCGCCCTCTGCGTCGTCGTAGTCGACCGTCGCCATCGCGCCGTGCAGATTGATCAGCACGCCGTCGAACGGCCCCTTCGACATCGCGGCTTCGAGAATGGCGCCGGCACAGGTGTCCCACGCATCTCGCGCGACCGGCCCTGACGGTGTCGCCCAGGCGACGACGGTGCGGACAAGGTCCCAGCCGTATTCGGCGGCGGCTTCTTCGACACCCGCGGGTTCGATCTTGGCGCCCTCGATCTTGGCGGGAACATCGTCGCCGAAGGCGAGGAGGTAATTCTCGAAATTGAGCAGCGAAGTCGGCAGTTTCGAAAATGCATTGCTTTCGTGGCCAAATAATCCGGTAAGTACGCGAAACGTCATGTCAGTAATCCTGTTCGGAGGCGATCAGTGCGCCCGAGATCGCATCGGCGGTCTCGACGGCGAGGGGACCTAATTTGGCGGCGGCTTCGGACTGCTTCCACGTCGGGTAGTAGACCGGTATCTGTACGGCGCCGACGGGCCGGCCGCGGAATTCGGTGATAGGTGCGGCGATAGAGATTTCGCGCGGTAGCTGCTGCGCATAGGTCGCGGCGAAGCCGCGGCGGCGCGCCTGCTGCACCATCTTCATGATACGGTCGGGATCGACGATTGTGGACGGAATGCGCTTGGTCAGACTCGACCTGCCGATGATCTCTATCGCTTCGTCGTCGCTCATTCTGGAAAGCACCGCGATGCCCGCTGCCGAGCAGAACACCGGAATGCGCCGGCCGACCACCGTTGCCGCGTAGGCCGCCTTCACGTGCGGGATGCGGATGGTATAGATCATGTCGGTGTCGTCGCGCTCGGCAAGGTTGACCGTCGTTTTGTAGACCGCGCCCGCCTCGATCAGTCGCGGCATGGCGGCGGCGCCGAGTGCGCTGTGACGCAGATACGTGTAGGCCATCTCCATCAACTTCCTGGCCGGCCGGTAGCGCCGGGTCGCGCTGTCCTTCTCTAGAAAGCCGAGCTGATGAAGGGTGTTGGAGAACCGCTGCGCCGCGCTTTTGTCCAAACCGGTGCGCAGCGCGATCTCGGTCACACCGAGTGCGGGGAAGTCTTCGCTGAACGCGGCAAGGACGCGGAAACCTTTCTCCAGCGAGTTCACATACAACGCACTGGCGGTGTTGCCTTCAGGCAACGCGTGATCTTGTTCAGGCTTCCCAATCGCCATGCTTGACGTCCTCGATGCATGTTTCTAGCATATCGGTATGTACTACGGTGTATTACATATTAATACAACCCGGAAGCGGTCGAAGAACCGGTCGGGAGGGGGGATTTAAAAAATCGTTGATGAATTGCGGTTGGCCATGGACTCGGCGGCGGATTCATCGAACAATTGGCTCAATCGGGGCGCGTCGAGAGCGCCCCCGCTGATGGCATGCGCAATGCCAGTTTTAGTCAGGGAGGCGCGAGCAAAATGTTTCGCAACGTACTATTGAGCTCTGCTCTGGCAGCAGCGGTAACGCTGACTGTCGCGCCTGCGGCATACGCAGGCAAAGCCAATGACGAATTGGTCTGGTCGACGACCCGTGAAGTAGCGGTTCCCGATCCTTACTACAACAACACCCGTGAACTCGTTATCATCGGTAACACGGTCTGGGACGGCTTGCTGTTCCGCGACCTTGAGTCCGGTGAATTCGTGCCGCTCTTGGCGAAGTCCTACAAGTGGGTCGACAACACGACCATCGACTTCGAGCTTCGTGACGATGTCGTTTTCCACGACGGCTCCAAGTTCGGTCCGGAAGATGTCGTCTATACGGTCAAGCACGTCTCCAATAAAGACAACGGCGTCTTGACGTACAAGAACGTCAGCTGGATGAAATCGGCCGAGCAGACCGGCCCGAACAGCGTTCGGATTCATCTGCACGAACCGTTCCCGGCCGCGCTGGCCTACTTCGCGCAGGCTGTGTTCATGATGCCGGAAGGGCATTACGACGGCGCGCCCGACACTGCGGACGGCAAGAAAGACTTCGGCGCCGTGAAGCCGGTGGGTACGGGCCCGTACAAGATCACCAACGTGGTCGCCGGTGACCGTGTCGAGATGGAGCGTAACGAAAACTACTTCAAAGGCGGCCCCAAAGGCACGCCGGCAATCGGCAAGTTGACGTTCCGCACCATCAAGGAAATGAACACGCAGATCGCCGAACTGCTGACCGGTGGCGTGGACTGGATCTGGGACGTGCCGAAGGACCAGGCCGAAAAGCTCGGTGAGCGCGGCGGCACCACGGTGACCAACGCCAAAACGATGCGTGTCAGCTACATCGCCTTCGACGT
>MDSW01196030.1_pt1 | contig 23616 bp, 23 predicted proteins | sample 811171 | NCBI WGS metagenome assembly MDSW01 (sample SAMN05326641, study PRJNA326480) | marine metagenome | isolation source: seawater | place: Atlantic Ocean: North West | collected 2012 | reverse complement strand
TAGTATGGGTATTTATATTTGCATTTTTCTATTTATGGTGAGGTAGTTTATGGCTGAAGGAACACAACAACATCCACTAAAAATTTATTTTTATGTTTGGACTTTATTATTTGTATTAAGTGCATTTTCATACTGGGTTGACTGGTATGGATTCCAAGGTTTTACACGTTGGGGTCTAATCTTATTTTTTATGTTGCTTAAAGCAGGTTTTATCTGTGCTATTTTTATGCATATGTACTGGGAACGAATGGCTATAATTTTAGCTATCCTAGTTCCGTGTTTTGCTATTTTAGTTTTCGTTTTTATTATGTGGCATGAATCATATTATACTCTGTTAGTCAGGAAATTATATTTCTTAATAACGGGTGGCTAATTTAGGATTTTCCATTGCAATACCAAGATATTAGAACAAATAATTCTTTAAATTATTTAAATAGTCTTTTTCAGTTAATGAAACCAAGAGTAATGTCGTTGGTAATTTTTACTTGTGTTGTTGGATTACTAATTTCTCCAAATCAAGTAAACTTTTTATCTTCAACTTTATCACTAATTTGTGTTGCAATTGGAGCAGGGGCAGCAGGTACTTTAAATATGTGGTATGAATCAGATATAGACGCTTTAATGAAAAGAACTTGTTTAAGACCAATTCCCACAGGTAAAATAACAAGAAAAGAGGCTCTTATTTTTGGTCTTTTAACTTCCTTGATTTCTATAATAGCTCTTTACTTTTTTTCTAATTTTTTATCTGCGCTAATGTTATTTATAACTATAACATTTTATGTAGTTATATATACAATGTGGTTAAAACAACGAACATCTCAAAATATAGTAATAGGAGGTGCGGCAGGAGCATTTCCACCAATTATAGGTTGGACAATAGCTTCGGGAAATATCACTCTTGAACCTATAATATTATTTTTAATTATTTTTTTTTGGACACCTTCACATTTTTGGGCTCTCAGTCTATATAAAACTGACGATTATACTAATGCAAAAATTCCTATGTTACCTGTAGTTGCAGGAATAAAGACTACAAAAATTAATATTTTTATTTATTCAATAATATTATTTTTTGTTTCGATTTCTCCTTACTTTTTAAATTACTCTGGTTTTACTTACTTTGTTACTAGTCTATTTTTAGGTCTTTATTATGTTTTTTTATGTTATAAATTACTAGTAGAGGTTAGCGATGATAAAAAAATTGCTAGAAAAATATTTATTTATTCTATTTTATATTTATTCTTGATTTTCACATTTATATTAATAGATAATATTGTATCATGAATAATTTATTGAGTATTATTTTTTTTATAAATATTCTTTTCTTTTCTCTACCTTCTTTTGCAAGATGTGCAGTTTGTTATACTAACGGCTTATCAGGGGCAAGCATTGCAGTAATTATTATTGTATCTTCAGCAATCTTGCTATTTTTTGCTAATAAATTATTAAAAAAACTCTTAGAAAAAAATAAAATTTAATTCAATAATTTTTTAAAGATTTATTTATTTTTTATTCGTATCAGATGAAGAGTTTTCATTTCTTTCATCTACTTTTATCCAAACTCTTGTAAGCACAAAGTAGCAGAATACAAATATAGCCAGAACAAGATAAAGTAATAATGAGTAAGCTGTAAATTCCATATATAATTATGCTTATAAATTAATTCTTAATTTTTTTAAATAGAATTTTTATGATAAAAGCTCTTGAATACAAAATAAAGATACTGCTATAGCTGTGTCAGACCGCAGCACTCTTTTGCCAAGAGAAATTGGTATTACAAATTTTTTATTTGTAATTAAATCTTTTTCTTCATCTGAAAAACCTCCTTCAGGCCCTATTAATACAGCATATTCATTTTTTGATTTTTTATATGGAATTAAGGTATCAATAATAAATTTTTCATTCTTAATTTTTTCATCACAATATATTAATTTTCTATTTTCTGGCCATTCTGAAAGAAGCTGGTTTAAATAAACTAATTTTTCAATTTTTGGTAAATCTAACCTTTCACATTGCTCTGCAGCTTCTATAGAGTTATCATAAAGATTTTTAGTATTTACTTTTTTATTATTAGTAAAATCAGTTACACAGGGAATAATTTTTGAAACACCTAATTCTGTAGCTTTTTGTATAACTAAACTCATTCTATGTGTTTTGATAGGTGCAAAAACTAACCATATATCAGGAGATGGCTCAAAGTTATTTATCTTTTTTATTATTCTTATAACTGTATTATCTCTATTTATTGATGAAACTATGGCTCTCCATTCACCAGTCTTTCCATCAAATATATTTATTTCATCGTCAATTTTTATCCTTAGAACGTTTTTTAAGAAGTGATGTTGTTTTTTTTTAATATAAATTATCAGATTAGCTGAGATAATTTGATCAATAAAAATACGTGTTTTGGACTTTTTCATTATTTTAATATAATAAATTATCTACCATTTTTTTATTATGTTGGATAAAATTATTCCAAAAAAGTTAAAATTATTTTTTGAACTTATTAGATTAGATAAACCTATAGGTTTTATGTTGTTAGTTTGGCCTTGCTGGTTTTCAATGACACGTATTGATGAAAATAATACCAAACTTTTCATTTGGTACATATATTTTCTTATAGGAGCTTTTTTAATGCGAAGTGCAGGTTGTATCATTAATGATCTAATAGATATTAATTTAGATAAAAAAGTAGAAAGAACTTCTACTAGACCATTAACTGCTAAAAAAGTTTCAATTTTCGAGTCAATTATTTTACTGTTTATATTGCTTTTTTTAGCTTTACTAATTTTATTGCAATTTAATTTAAACTCTATTTTACTTGGTTTACTTTCAATACCTCTTATTATCCTTTATCCTTTCTTAAAAAGATATACTTACTGGCCACAACTAGGTCTTGGTATAGTTTTTTCTTGGGGAGTTTTAATTACTTCTATTCAATTTACTGGCACTATTTCATACAATCTTTTATTATTATATATAGCATGCATTTTTTGGACCCTTGCTTATGATACAATTTATGCCTATCAGGATAGACTTGATGATATAGATACTAATATTAAATCAACTGCAGTTTTATTTGGGAATATGGGCAGAAAATATGTCCTAATTTTTTATAATATTTTCTTTATTATTGTAGGTTTTTTAGGCTTTTATTCTTCTAGATCTTTTATAAGTTTAATCGTGATTATTGCTTTGATTATTGTTATGAACAATTATTTAAAAAAATGGAAACTAGATTCAAAGCAGAGTTGTAATTATTATTTTAAATTTAATAATGTTATAGGGTTGGCTTGTTTTATATTCTTATTTTTATTTTAAAAATTCATGTTTAATAAAAAAAATACAAATAATAAAATAATTTTTAGATTAATCAAAAATTATATTTTTCCCCATAGATTAAAAATATTTTTTGCTCTTTCAATGATGGTTATATCTGCTGCAGCTACAGGTCTTCATGCTTGGTTAGTAAGGCCAGCGCTTGATGAAGTATTGATTAAGGGAAACAAAGAAATGCTTTTGGTTATCCCTATTGCAATTATAATAGTTACAATATTTAAAGGTTTTGCAACATTCTTACATTCTTATCAAATGAGCAAGGTAGCTCACTCAGTAATTGCTAAATTACAGTCAGAAATGTTTGAAAAACTTATGTACTTGAATTTGAAGTTCTTTAACGATTCAAAATCTGGAAATTTAATTTCAAGATTAATAAATGACACATATTTTTTACGTATGGCTATTGTTAAATCTGTCACAGGTATAATTAAAGATTTTTTAGTTATTATTTTTTTATTAGGAAATATGTTTTATCAAAGTTGGGAATTAACGATATTTGCATTTTTTGCATTTCCTTTAGCTATCTGGCCTATAAAAAAAATAGGAAAAAGTATACGAAAAATCACTCATAATATTCAAAGTGAAATAGCAGTTTTTTCAAACTCTTTAAGTGAAAGTATTAAGGGTATCAGACAAGTAAAAGCCTATAATCAAGAAGAATATGAAAAGAAAAAATCATTTAAAACAATCGAACAAATAAAAAATTATTTTATACGCGCTGCATTTGTTAGTAATCGTTTAAGCCCTCTTATGGAATTTATTGGAAGCTTGGCTATTGCTCTTTCTATATATGTTGGTGGAGTTTTTGTACTTGATGAAACTATGACTACTGGACAATTTATGAGCTTTCTTGTTAGTTTACTCTTGGCTTATCAGCCTGTGAAAGCTCTAGGAAATTTAAACATAAGTGTTCAAGAGGGTTTAGCTGGGGCAGATAGGATTTTTAAACTTTTAGATACCAAAGAAGATTTATTGGAAAAAAATGAAACAAATAAAAATGAAATAATTGTTAAAAAAGGTAAAATTGAAATAAAAAATTTAAATTTTGCTTATGATAATCAAAATATTTTAGAGAATTTGAACATTTCGATACCTGAAGGAAAGAAAGTAGCAATAGTAGGTTTGTCAGGCTCTGGAAAGTCAACTATTATTAGTTTATTGCTTAGGTTTTTTACTGATTACAAAGGAGAAATTTTAATAGATGATCAAAATATAAATCTTACTTCTATTAAATCATTAAGACAAAATATCGGTCTTGTGACTCAGGAAACTATTCTTTTTAATGATACAATTGAAGCTAATATCAAATATGGTAACTTAAAAGCTTCAACACAAGATATAGAGAAAGCTGCTGAAGAGGCTGGGGTAAATGACTTTGCTAATGTATTTCCAAATAAACTTCAAACAATAGTTGGTGAAAGTGGAATTAAATTATCAGGAGGTCAACGTCAACGTATTGCAATTGCAAGAGCAATAATAAAAAACGCACCTATTCTTCTATTTGATGAGGCAACGTCAGCATTAGATAACTTAACTGAACAAAAAGTTCAATCATCAATAAAAAAAATAATGCAAAATAGAACTTCTTTGATCATAGCTCATAGATTAAGTACTATAGAGGATTCTGATTTAATATATGTATTAGACAAAGGAAAAATTGTAGATAGTGGAACACACAATGAATTAATTAAAAAATGTCAACTTTATGCTAAATTACAGTTACAAGAAGAATTAACACAATAAAATTATAATATGAAATATTTAAGTACTCGAAATAATCAATTACGTGAAGGATTTATAGATATTCTTTTTCAAGGATTGTCAAAAGATGGTGGGCTTTTTCTTCCAACAGTATGGCCATCAATTGATATTAATACAATTCGAGATAAATCATATGAAGAGGTCGCTTTACACATAATTAACCCATATGTTTCAGGTGAGATTTCAGAAGATGATTTATATAAAATTATTATTGATTCTTATAAAAATTTTAATCATAAAAAAATAGCTCCTTTAGTTAATATAGATACTAATAAATATATTCTAGAATTATTTTATGGACCAACTTTAGCTTTTAAGGATTATGCAATGCAGTTTTTGGGTACTCTTTTTTCATTTATTATGAAAAATAAAAATAAGAAAATAACAATTTTAGGAGCTACCTCGGGAGATACTGGATCAGCAGCTATAGAAGCTTTTAAAGGCAAAGAAAATATTAATGTTTTTATATTGCATCCTAATAATAAAATATCTGAAGTGCAAAGAAAACAAATGACAACTGTTCTGGATAAAAATATCTATAACATTGCAATCAATGGTAATTTTGATGATTGCCAAAGAATTGTAAAAGAGTTATTTCTTGATGAGCAAACTCAAAAAGAAACATCTTTTGTAGCAATAAATTCTATAAATTGGGCGCGATTAATGGCTCAGATTGTATACTATTTTTGGGGTTATTTACAATTAGATGAAGAAAAGGTTAGTTTTATTGTGCCATCAGGTAATTTTGGTAATATTTTTTCAGCTCATGTTGCCCAAAAAATGGGTTTGCCAATAGAGCAACTTTACGTAGCAACAAATCAAAATGATATTTTAAATAGGATTATTTCTTCTGGCGAAATGGTTTTAAACAGCATAAAAAAAACATATAGTCCAAGCATGGATATTCAAATTTCTAGTAATTTTGAACGCCAAATCTTTGAGTCTATTCAAAGGGATGATGAAAAATTAAAAAAAATTATGAATGATTTTACAAATGATAAAAAATATTTTTTTGATAAAAAAATACAAGTAGAGTTTCAAAAAATTTATAATTCTGCAACAGTTACAAATGAAGCAACTTTAGAAACTATAAGAGAATATAAAAGAAATTATAATTACCTAGCTGATCCTCACACAGCTACAGGATTATCGATATTAGACAAGGTATCATCAAATCATTCTTATATTAGTCTTGGTTGTGCACATCCTGCTAAATTTGGAAATGCTATTGAAAAAGCAATAGGAGAAAAACCAACTTTCCCAAAAGAATTAGAAAATATTTTTGATAAAAAAGAAAAGATAACTATATTATCTAATAGCTCTAAAGAAGTAAAAAAACTAATTTTAGATAATCTATAATTTATGACAAAAATATCAACTTTAGATAATGGTCTTAGGATTGTTACTCAAAATATGCCAGGTTTAGAAACCGTTTCAATGGGTATATGGAATTTTGTTGGCGGAAGGGATGAATCAGAAAATATAAATGGAGTAGCACATTTATTAGAGCATATGGCCTTCAAAGGAACTTTGACCAAATCCGCTCTCCAGATTGCTGAAACAATAGAAAATGTGGGAGGAGATATTAATGCATACACCTCAAAAGAAATTACTGCATATTATGTGAAATTAATCGCTGATGATCTCCCATTAGGTATAGAAATTCTAACAGATATTTTACAGAATTCATTATTTTCTGAAGAAGAATTAGATCGAGAGAGAGGTGTTATTCTTCAAGAAATTGGAATGTACCTTGACACTCCTGATGATATGATTTTTGATTATTGGCAAGAAAAAGCCTTTCCGGATCAGCCAATGGGTAGATCAATATTAGGTAAACCAGATGTAATTAAAAATATCTCACGACATCAAGTTAAAGATTTTATGATGTCCCATTACAATCCAAAAAAAATGATTGTAAGTGCAGCTGGTAAAATTGAACATGAAAAATTTGTTGAACAAGTCAGGCAAAAGTGTGTAAATTTGCCTGCAGGTAATAAAAATACACGCCAAACTTCTAAATATATTTCTGGGGAATACAGGCAAGATAAAGATCTTGAACAAATTCACTTGCTGTTAGGTTTTGAAGGAATTAATTTTCATCATGAAGATTATTATTCATTACTTGTTTACTCTTCATTGTTAGGTGGCGGTATGTCATCTAGACTATTTCAAGAAATTAGGGAAAAAAGAGGATTAGTATATGGCATATCTTCTTTTAGCTCTTCTTATACAGATACAGGAGTTTTTGGAATTTATGCTGGAACAGGCGAATCTCAAATTCAAGAATTAATACCTGTTTTATGTAATGAATTAAGAACTAGCTCACATAATATAACAGAAAAAGAAATTAGCAGAGGAAAAGCTCAACTTAAAGCCAGCTTAATGATGGGAAGAGAAAGTGCTTTTAGACGTTGTGAAAGTGCTGCAAGACAGTTATTAGTTTTTAATCGTGTTATAGATCCTAAAGAAACAATTAATTCAATTAATAATGTTTCAAAAAAAACAGTTGAAAATATTTCACAAAAAATTGTTTCCGGTCCAATAACTATTTCTAGCATCGGACCAATAAAGAAACTAGAAACTCTCGATAAAATCCAAAGTCGTATTAAATAAACATTTTTTTCTTTTAATGTTTAAATAATAAGTTATCATAAATTTATATGAAATTCCCAATGAAAGAGATAGTAATTTTCTTGATTGTAGCAGTTATAATTTTATTTGGATTTTCTATATTTTGGGCAATAATATCTATTAGCTAGCTTAATTTTATAAATTGCTAAATATATGAATAATATTATATCTTTTAAAACCAAATTTGGATGGATCAATGCTAGTGAAAAAAATTGTTTTATATTATCAATTTCTTTTGGCAAGAAAAAAAATCAGGGCTCATCCAAAACATTAATAAATTTAAAAAATCAAATAAAGAATTATTTTTTGGGAAAAAATATAAATTATAAATTTAAAATTCAATTAAATGGAACTAAGCTTCAAAAAAAAATTTGGAAACAGCTACAAAAAATTCCTTATGGTGAAACTAGAAGTTATAGAGAAATAGCAAAAATAATCAAAACCTCACCAAGATATGTAGGAAATGTATGTGGTCAAAATAAACATCTATTAATTATTCCATGTCACCGAGTAATAAGAAGTGATGGTAATTTAGGAGGTTTTTCAGGTACGGGAGGAATAAAGTTAAAAGAACGACTGATTAAATTGGAAAAATAATTTATAAAAGCTATAAATTAAAAAATGAAAATTCTTATATTACAGCATATAGCTTGTGAGACCCCTGGGTATATTAAAGATTTAATGATAAATGATAATTTGAATCTAACTACTGTACAATTAGATGAAGGAGAAAAGATACCTCAAGATTTGAAAAATTTTGATGGTATGCTTTGTATGGGTGGACCAATGGATACTTGGATGGAAAAAGACTATCCATGGTTGATCGAGGAAAAAAATAAGATTCAAGAGTTCATAATCGATTTAGAAAAACCTTTTTTAGGATTTTGTTTAGGTTGTCAGTTGCTTGGTGAAGTAACTGGAGGTGAAGTGGTGAAATCAAATCCTCCAGAAATTGGCATACTTGACATAGAACTATGTGACGAAAAAAATTCAGATAGTCTATTTTTTGATTTCCCAAATTCAATAAAAGCTTTGCAATGGCATTCTTATGAAGTCAAAGGTTTAGAAAAAAATAAACATATCAAACTATTGGGCTCATCTCCTACAACCAAATATCAAATATTTAAGTATAAAAACCATGCTTATGGTATTCAGTTTCATATAGAAATAAAAAATAATACAGTTAGAGATTGGGGTTGTGTTCCAGAATATGAAAAAGCTTTAGAAGATAGTATAGGTTCTGGAGCTATAGAAAAATTTGATCAGCTGGCGCAAGAAAATATGATTGACATGAATAATCTTGCAACCTCTTTATATAATAATTTCAAAAAAATATTATAGTATGTTCAGGCTGTTCCTGAAGTAAAAGATAAGTTGTTTGGGTCTATCCCTAATAATTTATATGCTTGTGTCCATTTCTTAGATACATCCTCATCAAATAGAAAACTGTTATCAACAGAGAGGGTCATCCAGCTATTATGAAAAATTTCTGCTTCTAATTGTCCAGGTCCCCAACCTGCATACCCAAGCGCTAGAATACTATTTTTTGGTCCATTTCCAACAGATAGGTCATCAAAAAATTCTGCTGTACTTGTTAAGGCTACACCATTATCAATATTTAGAGTTTCTTTTCTGACCATATCATCTGAATGTAAAATAAAACCACGGCCACTTTCAACTGGACCTCCGTATCTTAGGAATAATTTATTTTCTAAGGGCTTATCAATACCTAGCTGTTCTAGTAGGTCAGGATATAAATCATAGTCTATTTTTTTATTTATAATAATACCCATAGATCCTTCCTTAGAGTGGGCACATATATATATCACTGTTTTAAAAAAACGGTCATCTTGCAAAGATGGCATTGAAATAATAATTTGTCCAGTTAAGTTCATATTATATATATATTCCTATTAATTATGATATTTCAAGTATTATTTTTAAATTGTTATTATATTAAAATAAAAAAAAGTTAAGGTAATGTTACAAATTTATAGATGTCTGATTTTACTATTTACTCTTTTTTTCTTTACAAATTTAATGGCGTTAGAATCAAATTGGAGTATAGGACCTGAGTCAAAAGTTAGATTATTCTCACCCACTACGCACAATAATAACAATACTGAAATTATATTAGGATTAGAATATCAATTGAGTGATGGATGGAAAACTTATTGGCAATCTCCTGGGGATGCAGGTTTTGCACAAGAAATAAAATGGCAAGATTCAACAAATGTTCAGTCTCTGGAAATACTTTGGCCAACACCTAAACAATTTGAAATATTAGGTATAAATTCGATAGGTTACTCAAATGAAGTAACTTTTCCATTAAAAATAAATTTGAAAGATTCATTAAAATTAACTTCAATTTTTCTAGATATAAATTTTCTTATTTGCAAACATATTTGTGTTCCTGGTAAAGCAAATTTAGAACTTAATATTCCTCCTGGACAGGGTAAATTCACAAGCCATGCATTCTATCTAGAAAAGACCTTATCAGAGTTGCCAATTACGATGAGTAATCTAGATTTAATAATAGATAAAAAAACTGATATTTTTATTAATAAAGAAAACATTTCTTTTTATATTTCAATGTCATCAGAAAAATCTTTTGATGATCCATCTGTTTTTTTACATACTGAATATGGATTACCTGTTGTTGATCCTGAAATTAAACTATCAAATAATAATAAAAATTTAGAAGCAAAATTTATTTTTGATAAGAGTTTAATCAAAGATAATAATATTTCTACAAAATTTATTGTTGCAGATAAAAAACAAAGTTTTGAAATTAATGAAATTATTTCTAAAAGTTCAAATAATGTTAATTTAAGCTATAATTATTTATTTATATTATTTATAGCTTTTTTAGGTGGAATAATATTGAACGGTATGCCCTGTGTTTTGCCAGTATTATCAATTAAAGTTTTATCAATGTTGAAAAATTTTGATAAACCATATTCTATTAGAAAAAGTTTTATATTGACTTCATTGGGTATAGTTTCTTCTTTTATATTGTTGGCATTTTCTTTTATGCTTTTAAGATATCTAGGATCTAGCGTTGGTTGGGGAATGCAATTTCAACAGCCTCTTTTTTTAATGATGATTGCATTTATTCTTGCTTTTTTTTCTTTTAATTTGCTTGGTTTATATGAAATTACCTTACCAGATTTTGTTAGTGAAAAAATTTTCAAGAGTCTATCAATTAAAGATAACACTAAGGATTTTTTTAATGGCTTTTTAACGACATTAATGGCCACTCCTTGTTCCGCTCCTTTTGTTGGTACTGCTATTACCGCTGCATTCACACAATCTATGTTTATGATGTTTTTTATTTTTTTATTTATGAGTCTTGGTTTAGCTTTGCCTTACATACTTGTTGCTGGCTTTCCAAAAATACTTTTTTATTTTCCTAAACCAGGTAAATGGATGTTGTATATAAAATACTTTCTTGGCTTATTATTACTACTGACATTAGTATGGATTGGCAATATTTTGCTTAACCATTTCAATTATTATTTTATAATAAGTATTATAATTCTTTTAATAGTTACATTATTATTTAATTATTTTTTTAAAATTAAAAAAACTATATTTTTAATATCTATAATAGTTTTTTTTACTTTACCAAATTTTTCATTTTACAAATCAAATGCTATAACTAACTCTAAAGATTGGTTGGATTTTAATTCAATTAAGATTAATGATTTAATTGAAAAAGATAATATAGTATTTGTAGATATCACTGCTGATTGGTGTGCAACTTGTCAATATAATAAAATTAAAGTTATAGATTCTAAACAAATTTCTAAATTATTTTCTGAATTAAAAGTTGTAAGGGTACGGGGTGATTGGACTAAACCAAATTCTGAAATAGAAAAATTTTTACAAGAAAATAATAAATTTGGTATTCCGTTTAATATTATCTATAATAAAAATAATATAGAAGGTATAATATTGCCTGAACTGCTTTCTAAAAAAGATATAATTAAGGCTTTAGAAAAATTTTAAAATTATAATATTCTTATTCTTCAATATCAAAATTATCTAAGTATTTGTTTGAGAGCTCAATACCTAATCCAGGTTTTTTTTCATCTAATTCAATAAATCCATTTTTGGCTTGAGGTTCTCCATCAAAAATATACCAGAATAACTCATTACCAATTTCTACAGGCCAAAAAGGAAAATATTCAACTATTGGAGCATTAATATTGCTCATAGATATATGAAAATTATGAACTTGTCCTGCATGGGGAATAACTGGTATTTGAAATGCTTCGGCTAGTGCGCAGATTTTATTAGCTTGTGTTATTCCGCCAACTCTATTGGTATCAAACTGAACTACATCAACTGCTTTTCTTTCAAGTAGTTGCCTAAAACCATAAAGTGTATATTCATGTTCACCTCCTGAAATTGGTGTTCTACAACTAGCTTTTAAATCAGCATAACCATCAATATCATCTGCAATTACAGGTTCCTCTAACCATCGCAAATTTTCATTATCTATTAAACGCATCATTCTTTTTGCATATTCAAATGTCCAACCCATATACACATCAGCCATAAGATCTACATTTTCTCCTACAACTGATCTTACTGTTTTTATGAGTTCAATATTTTTATTCATACCTTCAGCACCGTCTTTGGGGCCCCAACCAAAACGTAATTTCATTGCTTTAAATCCTTGATCTAAATAATCTTTTGCTTCCTTAGCTAGTGTGTCAAGCGGCTGACTGTATAATTTGCTTGCGTAGCAAGGTAATTTAGATTTAGTTTTTCCACCAAGAAGACGAAATACAGGTTGTTTGCTTGTTTTTCCTAAAGCATCCCAAATTGCAATATCAACAGCACTAATAGCAGTCATGCCTATACCTTTTCTTCCCCATGCGAGAGTTTGACGATACATTTTTTGCCAAATATGTTCATAATCCCAAATATTTTCTCCTATGACAGCATTTTTTAGATAGTTATCAATAACAGATTTGCATGGACGTGGAGATAACGCTGCATTTCCTATTCCAACATGGCCATCAGAAGTTTCTACTTCAACAACAAGCCAACTAAGGAATTTAAAAGTTGACATACTATCAGAAGTTACATTTTCTTTATTTAATAAATCAGCTGCACTTGTACAAAAATTATCATGAATTTTTTGTATTGGGCCTGTCCATGTATATAATTTTGCTCTTACATCTTTAATTATCGGAGACATTTTTATATTCTGTAATATTTCTCAGCATTCAAAGAAAATAATAAATTTTTATCATTTTCAGAGTAGTTTTTCGTTATTTCTTTAAAAGAATTCCAATAGTTATCAAAAGTATTAAAAATTTTATCTACTGGAAAATTTGATGCAAACATGCATCTTTCAATGCCAAAAATATCAATAGTTTTTTCAACAAATATCCGTGTTGATTCAGTAGTCCATTTAGTATCAAACATTCCCAAACCAGATATCTTTGCTACAAAATTCTCACATGATGCTATTTTGCACATATTTTTTTCCCAGCTTTCAATATATTCCTTAGATTGATAGCAAGGTTCACCTGTATGATTTAAAATAAATAAAACATCATCATTTTTTTTTGCTAATTCATATGCATCTTCCATTTGATGTTTATAAATTTGAATATCAAATGATAAATTTCTATTTTTAATATTTTTAAAATTTTCAACCCATTTTGAATTTTTCATAAAATCTTGAGATGCATGAGAATATTTTGGTTCTTTCTCATTGTAAGATAAAATTTGCCTTATACCTCTTGTATTTTTATAATTTTGATGTTGATCAAGAATTTCAGAAACATTATTTTTTGAAAAATCAGCAAATGCTACAATTGCATTTGGCAAGTTTGAAGAGTGATTATCAGCAACATGTTGTAACCAAGCAGTTTCATTGACAGGTTTGTCATCATCATGTTCTGCTTGCACATGAACAGATTTAATTATATTTTGATTTTTAGCATCTTCTAAATAATCTTCTAGTAAATAGCTTTTTCTGATTGCTCCGTAATCTCCAAAAAAAGCTTCACCTTCAGAAACCATTAGCCAAGCGTAACTTGTTTTTTCGTTGTTTAAGTCCCATAAGTGATGATGGGCATCAACTATTTTTATATTATCCATTATAAAATTTAGAAGAGCAATGTTTCCATTGCTCTTCAATTATATAAACTTAGAAGTTAAAGTTATCTATATTGCCTGGTACAAAATCAAGCATCGGAGCAGCATAAATTAAGTTATTTGCGTTAATTGCTACATCACCTTGATCAGGAACACTTATAGTCATTCCTTCAGAAAGTTTCATTCCATTTTCTACCATTTGAACTGAAAGCCAACCAGCAATTTCACCTTCAACTGACGGATCCCATAATTGGAAAGCTTTTACACAACCACTTTTAAGGAATGGTCTCATCTGGTTTGGTGTTCCTAAGCCAGTAACTTGAACTTGATCACACTTTCCAGCTGATTCAACAACTTGGGCAGCAGCCGCTACACCAACAGTTGTTGGAGAAATAATTCCTCTTAGATCTGGATATTTAGCTAGTAAAGCTTCAGCTTCAGTGGTACTTTTTTGTGGATCATCGTCACCATACACAACGCCTAGATATTCCATACCAGAAAAAGCTCCTTTACCAATAATATTTTCTTCCATGTCTTTAATCCATGTATTTTGATCTGGCGCATCTGTTGTTGCACTCAAGATTGCAAATTGACCTTTATGGTCAATTAATTGACCCATTAAAGTCATTTGTGCAGTGCCAACAGTTGAAAAATCAACAGGCATAATTGCAAGATCTCTATGAGCTTCACTTCCTGGGATATCTCCGTTTACAACCATAACAATGATACCTTTTTTTCTAGCTTGATCAAAAACTGTATTTAAAGCATCATTTGAGTTTGGTGAAATTGCAATAACATCAACTCCCCTTTGAATTTCTGCTTTAATAAATGGAAGTTGAGATGTTGCATCTGCAGTTGCTGGAGCAACGGTTGAAAAATTGTATCCATATTTTTCAGCACCAACTTCAAAGCCTTTAATTATTGAATCGAAGTAAGGGTTACCAGTATTCTTTGGAATATATACAACTTCAGTCTTTGCAAAAGCCCCTGAAGTTAAAAAGATTCCTAATAAACCTATACTTATTAGTTTTAAAAGTTTTAACATTTTTCCTCCTAATGAAAAATTATATTTGATTTAACCTAAAAAAAGTTTGTTTATCAAGATTTTTTTGTATTAAATGGAATTAATATTGATAAAAAAACTATAATATTGTTTTTTATTGAAAAAATATGAATTTATATACAAAAAATATTGGAAAATCTTTTAGCGGAGTTAATGTTTTAAGAAGAGTTGATTTTGAGTTACAGCCAGGAGAAGTGCATGCTCTTGTGGGTGAGAATGGTGCTGGCAAATCAACGTTCGTTAAAATTCTCAGTGGCGTATACACACCATCTGAAGGAGAAATTTATTTAGATAATAAAAAAGTTCAGATTTTAACCCCAATAGTAGCACAAAAAAATGGAATATCACTTATTCATCAAGAGCCACAATCATTTTCACATCTTTCAGTTGCTGAAAATATTTTTATGGGACATATGGAAGGCAGTAACTTTTCTCGTGTTAAATGGCAAAATATTAATAAAGCATCAGAGAAGATTTTGTCCTCAATAGGACTGGAGATTGATCCTAAAATTATTATGGAGGGGTTATCAATAGCAGATCAACAAATGATAGAGATCTCAGGAGCGCTTTCCAAAAATTCAAAAATACTTATTATGGATGAGCCTACTTCTCCATTAACACCCAATGAAGTTGGCAAATTATTTGATATTGTTAAAAAATTAAAATCTCAAGGCATGGCAATTATATTTATTAGTCACCGACTTGAAGAAATTAGAGCAATAGCTGACCGTGTTACTATTTTCAGAGATGGTGATTTAATAACAACACAAAAAATAAATGAAATTACAAATGAAGAAATCATAAAATTTATGATTGGTAGAAATATTGAAAAAGTTAAGGTTGTTGAAAATGATTTTTTGAAAAAAGAAAAAATTGTTTTAAGTATAAAGAATCTTTCTTTTTCTAATAAGTTTAAAAACATTTCATTTGATTTAAAAAAAGGTGAAATTTTAGGCTTTGCTGGTCTTGTTGGAGCTGGTAGGACAGATGTTGCAAAAAGTATATTTGGTGCTGAAATTTATGATGAAGGAGAAGTATATTTTAATGGAAATTTAGTGAAAAATACTTCACCAAATGAAGCCATTAAAAAAGGATTTGCATATGTTCCTGAGGATAGAAAACAAATGGGTATTTTTGGATCAGTTGCAGTAGAGGATAATATTACTTCAGCGGTCCCTAAAGATATATCAAATAATTTTGGATTGATAAATTCCAAATTAGTTTCTTTTAAAAGTGCTGAGTATGTAAAAAAATTTAATATTATTTTAACTTCTGGTAGGCAACTTATTGAAGAACTATCTGGGGGCAATCAACAAAAATGTATTATATCTAAATGGCTTATGTCAAACCCAACAGTACTTATTTTAGATGAGCCAACCAGGGGAGTTGACGTTGGTGTTAAATCTGAAATGTATGAAATAATTAATCAATTAGCGCAGATGGGTACAGCTATTATTTTAATCTCTTCTGAATTGCCTGAAATATTATCTTTGTCTCATAGAATAATAGTAATGCGTGAAGGTCAAATAACAAAAGTACTAAATCATCAAGATGCAACGCAGGAAGATATAATGAAATTTGCTATAAGTTAATGAATATTTTTGATAAATTTTTAAGAATTAGAGAATTAGGAATATTTTCTATAATTGTGGTTATTGTTATAATTGCTTCAGTAATTGATCCTAGATTTATGACTGTAGATAGTTGGAGAGCTGTTTTTTTAGCAATTCCATTAATTTTAGTAATGGCAATGGGTCAAATGATGGTAATTATATGCCGTCATGTTGATATATCTATAGGTTCTACACTTGCTTTTGCTGCTATTGTAATTGGACTAGTTTTTATACATTATCCAGGAACATCTTTATGGCTTGCTTTAATTATAACCTCGCTTGTAGGCTTAATCCTGGGACTTATTAATGGTTTTATTGTTACGCGTTTTAATGTTCACTCCATTATTGTTACCCTTGGAACATTAAGTCTTTATAGAGGATTAGTATTTATAGTAAGTGGAGGTAGACAAATAGATCGAAACGATATTCCAGAACATATTGTTTTATTTTCCCAAACATCTTTTCTCTTTTCTATCCCTGCTATTTTAATTTTTTCTGCAGTAATTGTAATTATAACTCATATTTTAATGCGTCATTCAGTTTTAGGAAGAGAAATATATGCAACAGGAAGTAATCCAGTTGCAGCACATTTAAAAGGGATAAATGTAACAAAGGTAACCCTATTTTGTTTTGGAGTTTGTGGAATGTTAGCAGGAATTGCCGGATTATTTTATGCATCAAGATTTGGATATGTTAATCCCGGAGTAACAGGTGTAGGTATAGAATTTATAGTTATAGCTGGTGTGATCATTGGAGGTACTAGTATTACAGGAGGTTCAGGAAGTGTGTTAGGCACTTTTTTAGGTATACTTTTATTAGGCATCATAAATGTTGCACTTCCTGTTTTAAATATTCCTGGTGAATTTCAAAAAGCAATTTATGGTTTAATAATTGTGGTAGCATTGGCTTTGGATCAATTGATAATTTATAGAATGAAAAAATTAAGTGTGAGTAACAGTGTTTAATAAACTTTCATTATATTTAAGTGAAAATCCTACACTTCGATATTGGATAATAAGACCTGAATGGGTCGCAGTAGTTTTACTATTAATTTCAATTATCGCTTCCATTCAACTATCTCCTTTTTTTGCTGACATGGCATTTATAATGGACTCAGCTACTCCTTATGTTGAATATGGATTGATAGCAATTATTTTAACTTTAATTATTATTTCAGGGGAAATTGATCTTTCTATTGCATCAATGATTGCGTTAACTGCTGTTATTTTTGGAACAGTTTATAATGCTGGTTTTGGAATGCCAGCATCTGTTTTAATAGCTGTACTAGCTGGAAGTTTGTGTGGACTCTTTAATGGAATTCTAGTTACAAAGTTAAAAATACCTTCAATAATTTTAACAATAGGAACTTTAACTTTATATAGGGGAATCGCTCAATCTTTAGCAAGTGATTTTTCTTTAGGAGGATATCCTTCTTGGTTTATAGGAATAGACTATCGTTATGTTGGCATTATACCGATACCTGTAATTATATTTACTATTTTTGCTATTGTTGTGGGTTTTATTTTAAGCTCTACAATATACGGCAAACAATTATATTTAATTGGCACTAATCCAGTAACAGCAAAATATTCTGGAATAAAAGTTGATAGAATAAAATTATTATTATTTACATTATCTGGCTTAATTAGTGGTGTTGCAGGAGTTTTAACTACATCACGATTAGCAGTTGCAAGATTTAATATGGCTACAGGAGCAGAGCTAGAAATTGTTTTAATGGTTATGTTGGGAGGAACATATATTTTTGGAGGAAGAGGAAATATTTTTGGAACCTTTATTGCTTTTTGGATAGTAGTAATTTTAAGAAGTGGTTTGAACGTTGCAAGAATAAAAATTGAATCACAGCTTACTATTTTAGGAGCAATGTTGATTATTGCTATAATTTTAACAAATTATATTTACTCTAAATCTCAAAAATAATTTGGTTAAAAGTTTTTAAGCACCAAACTGATTGTCTGCTAATCCTTTTATTCCTGGTTTCACTGAAAATAATCCACCAGCTATGGGATTTTGATTAATTTGTTCTGCAGTCATGCCCCATCTAGCAGTTGTTATAAAAAGTGTATCTAAATTTTCACCTCCAAAAGTACAACTTGTGACGTTTGCAACAGGCAATTCAATTACTTCATCAAGTTTACCATTTGAATCAAACCGAACAACAGATGATCCGCCCCATCTACAGCTCCAAAGACCTCCTTCACTATCCACAGTTGATCCATCTGGATATCCTTTTTCATATTTAACAAATTCTTTTTTATTAGAAATTTGACCTTTTTCTAAATCAAAATCATAAGAAAAAATAGTTTGTGAAAAAGTATCAGTGAAATAAAACTTAGTGTTATCAGGACTCCAGACAATAGTATTTGAAACTGCAATGCCACTTTCAAATTTATTAAAAGTCAAATCATGATTAATACAATAAAGATTTCCTGAACTTTCTTTTAATTCAATATCTGTAGCTTCAGGTGAGATATTATTTTGCATGGTTCCTACCCAAAACCTGCCCTTTGCATCAGATGCCCCATCATTGCATCTATTATTAGGTAATTGTGGTTCCAAATCTAAAATCTTTGTTAATTTTTTTTCCTCAAAACTGAAATTATTTATTCCATGATGAGAGGCAACTAAAAGATCCCCAGTAGGTCTTACTGACATGGAAGTTATCATTTCTGGCATATCATAAGTTTCATGTTTATTCGAAGGCATGTGAAGACTATGTAATTTAGAAGGCATTGGAACATCAAGCCAATAAAGTGTTTGATTGCTTTTTGACCATAATACGCCTTCTCCAAGATGGTCTTTGCAATCTATAAATAAATCTGCTTTTTTCATAAATAAAACATATTTTCACTAATAAAATTTAAATAGTCAACTATTATAAGACAAATTTATTCAATAATTGTTTTGAAATAAAAAATAACATGTTAACGTTATTTCAATTTATTAAAATTTAGGAGGATAAATGAAAAAATTATTAGCTTTAGTTGCGATCATTTTTGTTTTTGCAGCACCATCTGCATTTGCAAAAAATGATTACAGCTGTGATAAAAAATTTATATTTTTTCCTGGGGGACCTGAAGGTGGCCCATTCGGTACAATTGTATACAATGGTGCTGTAGCAGCGGCAGAGCATACAGGATGTGATGTTGACTATTACTGGTCACAATGGAATTCTGAAATAATGATTAAGCAATTTAAAGAAGCGGTTGCTCTTCAGCCAGATGGAATTGCTATCTATGGTTTTCCTGGTGACGAAGCAATGAGACCTATAATCAAAGAAGCAAGAGAGATGGGTATTGTAATTACTACAATGAATACTCCTCTCCCAGATTTAGAAGCAGAATATAAAACTACTGGTTTTGGTTATGCCGGAGCAGATTTATTTATGGCAGGCTACAATCTTGGAAAAAAAGCTGTTGAGGTTTGTGGTTTAAGTTCTGGAGATAAAGCTTTTATTTGGGGTCTTGCAAGCATGCCCAATAGAGGTGAAAGAACAAAAGGTGCCATAGCTGGTGTTGAAGAAATGGGAGTTGAAGTTGTTTATCAAGAAATTCCTGATAATGTAAACTCTGATGCTTCTCAAGGAACTCCTATGTATGTTGCTACATACAGTGCTAATCCTGATATTAAAATGGCTATAACTGATCATGGTGGTTTAACTGCAAGTTTACCAACGTATATGAAAGCAGCAGGTCATGGAACTGAAGAGGTTTGTGGTGCTGGTTTTGATTTATCTGCACCTATTGTTGATGGAATTAATTCCGGATACATTGATGTTGTAATTGATCAACAACCATTTATTCAAGGTTATATTCCAATTGTGCAACTTTTCTTAAGCACAAAATATGGAATGGCAGGACTTGCAATGGATACTGGTGCAGCATTTGTTACTGCTGATAACGTGGAGGCTATTGCGCCTTTAGCTGCAGTACAGATAAGATAACATTTAATTTACAAACCTGCCTACTAGGCAGGTTTGTTTTATTTTATTATGACAGAAGAACTTCTTAAATTAGAAAATATTTATAAAAACTTTGGAAATGTCGAAGTTTTAAAAGATGTAAATATTACAATTAATAAAGGCGAAGTTGTTGCTCTAATAGGAGATAATGGTGCGGGCAAATCAACTCTTATAAAAGTAATAACTGGAGTACACAGACCAAATTCAGGTAACATTATTTTTAAAGATAAAGTGGTTAAAATTAAATCAGTTGCTCAATCTAGAAAAATGGGAATTGAAGCAGTATATCAAGAAAGAGCTCTTTGTGATCAGCAAGAACTTTACAGAAATATTTTTGCAGGAAGAGAAATTACTAATGCTTTTGGTTTTCTAAAAATAAAAGAACAAAGAAAAGAAGCGGAAAGAATATTAAGAGATTATATAGGATTTACTTCCAAAGCTATAACAGTAGATTCAACAGTAATGGGATTATCAGGTGGAGAAAAACAGGGAGTAGCTTTTGGAAGATCCTTGTACTTTAATTCAGACTTAATTGTTTTAGATGAGCCTACAATGGGTTTGTCCATTCAAGAAACAGAAAAAGTTCTTAATTTCGTTAGAGGTTTAAAAGATGAAAATAAATCAGCAATTTTTATCGATCATAATATTATTCATGTATATGGAGCAGCTGATAGATTTATAATATTAGATAGAGGAGAGATTGTAGGAGAATTTCATAAAGATGAAATAACAAGAGAGGATCTTGTGAAAAAAATGATTGAATTACATGAGTCTGGAAAAATTAAGGTAGAAAAATAAATGAGTAATATTTTAAATAGCTATTTTGTTAAAACTCATAAGTTAGAAATAAGTATTACTATTATTGCTATTGTTCTTTTTTTAATTTATTTTCTTGGAGCACCCCATGTATTTACAAGGTTTCCCATTTACAGAGCTTTTATGCAATCTATGCCTTTCTTCGGTATTATTGCAATTTCTGCAACATTTGTAGTAACACTAGGAGAGATTGACTTATCTTTCCCATCGATTGTTGGAATTACTTCTTTAACTTTTGGAATGATTTTAACATCTACTGATGGCAATTTTTTTATAGCTTTTATTTTAGCTACCTCTCTTGGAATGTTTGCAGGATTAATTAATGGTTTATTAGTTACTAAAATAGGTATTCCTTCAATTGTTGCTACTATTGGAACATTGTTTTTTTGGAGAGGATTAGTCAATGTTATTTCACAAGGAAGTGGTATTGCAATAGTTGATGAAGCTGATGGAACATGGCATCATACTTTATTTGTAGAAAAAATTTTTGATAAAATTCCTGCACAGTTTGTATGGTTTATTGTTTTAACTGCTCTAATGCAGTGGGTATATCGTTACCATAAGTTTGGAAATCATATTCATTTTGTTGGTGATAATAAAAGCAGCGCTCAAATGATGGGCATAAATGTAGATATGGTTAAGATTATTGCCTTTGTTCAACTTGGCTTCTTTTCTGCTTTAGCAGGAATATTTACCATGTATGAAATGTTGTACTTTTGGCCAACCCAAGGTTCAGGTTTAATGTTAACAACTTTAGCAGCTGTATTTGTTGGAGGAACTTCAGTATTTGGAGGAAAAGGAACTGTTTTTGGAACTTTTATAGGAGTTCTTATTATAGGATCTTTAGAATCTGGAATAGTAGCTTTAGGGTTGTCTGGATTTTATGTTCAATTTATTAATGGCTTAATGATAACTGCTGCTGTAACAATCTATGCTCTTATTCAAAGAAGAAAAACGTAAATGACAGGTAGACTTCAAAATAAAACAGCAATTATTACTGGAGCTGGTTCTGGAATAGGAGAAGCAACAGCAAAACGTTTTGTGCAAGAAGGCGCTAATGTTGTGATTGCTGAAATAAATTCAGATAATGGAAAAAAAGTAGCAGACGAAATCAATAGCAATGGTGGTAGTGCTGTTTATATTGAAACAGATGTTGCTATAAGCACTTCCGTTAAAGATATGGTTAAAAAAACTGTTACAACTTTTGGACCACCTGATATATTAATTAACAATGCAGGAATAGCGGTTTTTGATGATCCGTTAAAGTTAAGTGAAGAAGATTGGAAAAAATGTTTTTCAGTTGATTTAGATGGAGTTTGGTATGGATGTCAACATACACTACCATATATGATTGAAAAAAAGAAAGGTAGTATAGTAAACATTGCATCAGTTCACTCTTTTCAAATTATTCCAAATTGTTTTCCCTATCCAGTTGCGAAACACGGAGTTTTAGGATTAACGAGAGCATTAGCTGTAGATTATGCAAACAAAGGGATTAAGATTAACTCAATATCCCCTGGATATATATTTACTCCAATAAATGAATGGTTTTTTAACACTAAACCAGACCCAGCTGCTGCTAAAAAAGAAGCTGAGATGCTTCATCCAATAAATCGTTTAGGTGCCTCAGAAGAAATTGCTAATGCTGCGTTATTTATGTCTTCTGATGAGTGTAATTTTATGATTGGAGCAAATGTTGTCATAGATGGAGGAATTACGCTTAAAATTCACGATAATTAATTTTAATTTTTATGAAAATTGAAAATATAGAATTATATTATCTTTCAATGCCTGAAATTTTGGATGAAGCTGATGGTAGTCAAGATGCATTAATAGTCAAGGTTGAAGCTGGTGGATATATCGGATGGGGAGAATGTGAAGCCTCTCCTTTAACTTCAATAGCTAATTTTATTTGTCCTAAATCACATTCTGCAGCGCAACCCATAAAAGATACAATTTTAGGTTCTGATTTAAATAGTATTGATGATGTAAAAAAAATTATTCATAATGTTAAACAAAACTCTTTAATGATAGCTCAGACACCTCATACTTTTTCAGGTATTGAGGTGGCAATATTAGACTTGCTTGGAAAAAAGAATCAAACTTCAATATATGATATGATTGGTTATAAAAAATCAAATCCTAAAATTGCCTATGCCTCAGTATTATTTGGAAATAGTCCCGATGAAACACTAAATATAGCAAAAGAAATGAAAGAAAAAAAATTTAGAGCTGTTAAGTTTGGATGGCAAAATTTTGGTTTAAATTTAAAAAATGATAAGGATCATTTA